>Ga0194126_10002015_pt1 | contig 33299 bp, 32 predicted proteins | sample TA2KigC150mmetaG_FD_148641 | JGI IMG/M metagenome (GOLD analysis project Ga0194126, IMG submission 148641) | Freshwater microbial communities from Lake Tanganyika, Tanzania - TA2015035 Kigoma Deep Cast 150m | ecosystem: Environmental > Aquatic > Freshwater > Lake | place: Tanzania: Lake... | reverse complement strand
TACAACAGCGAAGGGTCGCTTGCGAGTTGGCGAGTCGGCTGAACGCGACGCGTGCCTGGTTCTCGGCCGACAGCGGCCTCCGACCCTGCTTGCTTGGACCGTCCGAATTGGCGACCGGAGTTGATCTTGACACGCTTGCCGCACGGAGGGATGGCACGGTCTACACTGTCTTGCCCAAGGAGTGAGAATGGCTAGGTCGCGACTCGCGTCGCAGCGCGCGTACCCATCGGGAAGTCCGTTCACAGCGACCTGGGAATCATCTGCCGTTCCCAAAGCTCCTCGTGTCGCTTGCGCTGAAGCCCGATTCCAGAGTCGCTTGACCGTCGCGGGCGTTTCTCTTCCCGCATGCCCTGACTACACCAAGGCCAATGACGTACTCTGAGTACCGGTATCTAGTTCGGTCAGACCTCTGCCGTCACGAGGGCGCAGTTGGGCTCTCCGGCTTCCTGCGACACGCCGCCCTGACCCCCGGGTTTCAGTACACCTACTGGATGAGAACGGCCGCGTTCCTGAGCGGTCGCCGGATCCTCAGATTTGGCTTCGGGCATATTGCCCGACTCATCCTGAGACACCACTCGCTCAAGTACGGCATCAGCATTCCCTGGCGAACGCGGATAGGTCCTGGTTTCTACATCGGGCACTTTGGCCAGATCGTCGTGCACCACCGCGCCGTCATCGGTGCGAACTGCAATATCTCGCAGGGTGTGACGGTTGGTCAGGCGAATCGCGGACCGCGCCAGGGCTACGCCACTATTGGTGACAACGTGTACATCGGTCCCGGTGCCAAGTTGGTGGGGAGCGTACGGGTCGGCAGCAACGTGGCCATAGGGGCGAACTGCGTGGTGACGAAAGACGTGCCGGACAACGCCGTTGTTGCCGGCGTGCCCGGCCGGATTGTCTCCTACGAGGGTTCAAGGGACTACGTGAACTGGACTGACTACTGATCTGCCGGCGCTTGCGGCCTCTCGTTCCCGGCTCCACGTTCATGGGCGTTCATCGCCCCGCCCTCCGCAATCCTCTTCTCTCTCTTGACCCTCTATCACTAGAACACTGGATTACTCTCCTCCCCGAATTCCTTGAATCTCCTCGTGCGTTTCGTACTATTCCAGCGTGGAGAAAACCGCTGGTTCGAGGCTCCTGGTTTCCAGTTCCAGGGCGGACCGAGCACCCGGCCGGAGTGCGGTTCGCAGTTCGGAGTTCGTGGTCCTTGGTGCCAAGCCTCCCGAGCAGTTCTCTGAACCAGTAACCAGGAACCCGGAACCACGAACTTGGAACCATGAACCAGCAACCACGAACTAAGAACTGACCCGATGGCCACCTTCAGGAGCTTCGAGGAGATCGACGCCTGGAAGAAGGCGCGTGAACTCACGCGGCGAATCTACGACGTCACGTCGAAGGGAACCTTCGCTCGGGACTGTGCGCTGCGCGACCAGATTCGTCGCGCCTGCGTGTCCGTCATGGCGAATGTGGCCGAAGGGCATGGACGAGGCGGCACCAGAGAATTCCAGCAATTCCTGTCGATGGCTCTGGGCTCGGCTGGCGAAGTCGGTTCTCATCTCTACGTTGCATTGGACCAGGGGTACATCGATGACCGCGGGTTCCGAGAGCTTGCGGGATTGGCCCAGGAGAATGCGCGTCTGATCGGCGGATTGGCCAGATACCTCCGCACGACTGAACGCAAAGGCAGCAAGTTCAAGCCCGGTAACCAGGAACCAGGAACCAGGAACCAGGAACCAAGAACTAAGAACTAAGAACCAGGAACTAAGAACCATGATCTACGTAGTTACCGGCGGCGCGGGCTTCATCGGTTCGAGCATCGTCGAGGAGCTGCTCAAGCGCGGGGAGACGGTCCGGGTAGTCGACAACTTCTCAACCGGTCGCCGAGAGAACCTGGCTCCGTTTCTCAAGGACATCGAACTCATCGAAGGTGACATCCGATCCCTTGAGGTCCTCCGTTCAGCCATGTCCGGTTCTTCCTTCCGCTCCTCCTCAACCTCAACCTTGACCTCAACCTATGTTCTCCACCAGGCCGCCCTGCCCTCGGTTCCCCGTTCCGTGCAGGACCCGGTCACGACTCACGAGGTCGGCGCCACCGGTACGCTCAATGTGCTGATTGCCGCCCGGGACTGCGGCGTTAAGCGCGTTGTGTACGCCTCGTCGTCGTCCGTCTATGGCGACTCGGTAGAACTGCCCAAGCACGAAGGCATGATGCCGAATCCGCTGTCTCCGTACGCTGTCAGCAAACTGGCCGGCGAGCACTACTGCCGGGTCTTCAGTCGTTTGTATGGCCTCGAGACCGTCGCGCTCCGTTACTTCAACGTATTCGGCCCGCGCCAGAACCCGAACAGCCAGTACGCCGCGGTCATTCCCAAGTTCATTGCTGCAGTTCGCGAAGGCCGGAAACCGGTCGTGTACGGCGACGGCGAGCAGTCCCGTGACTTCACACCGGTCGCCAACGTCGTCGCGGCGAATCTCGCAGCGTGCGAAGTGCCGCTGGCGGCACAGGTCAAGGCTAAGGCTGAGGCTAAGGCCGGGGAGGAAACTCCGCTCTCAATCTCAACCTTGGCCTCAACCTCTCCCTTTCTTCTCTGTAATGTCGCCGTCGGAGAACGGTACAGTCTGAACTTTCTCGTGAGTGAAATCTGCCGCATTGTGGGCAGGAAGGTCGAGCCGGTCTACGACAAACCTCGGCCCGGGGACGTCAAGCACTCGCTCGCATCGGTTGACGTACTCCGCGACCGACTGGGCTTGGCCAGCCCTCAGCCCTTTCAGGACGGCCTTGAGCATCTGATTAGGGGCACACGGGCTAAGGACTGAAGGCTAAGAACTAAGAACCAGGAACGTGGTTACACAATTCTGGTTTCTGAATTCTGGACTAGCCGTCTTCGAAAACTGCCTCCCATACGGAAGGGGGAATTCTCACCCCTGGTCTTGGCCTTGTGCCTGGCTCTGTTCCGGGCCTCGTTCCTGACTCTCTGCTCGGCCCTGTTTCAGGCCGCGTTCTCGCTCCCGTTCCGGCCCCTGGTTCTCGCCCCGTACCGGGCATCGTTCCTGACCCCGGCTCAGGCCCCGGACCTACCTCTCTCCCCGCCCCCGGACTCGGCCCTCTTCCAGGCTCCGCGCCGGACCGTGTTCCAGTCCCTGGTCCTCGCTCCGTCTCAGGCGCCGTTCCTGGCCCGGTTCCGTGCCCTGGTCCTGACTCCGTACTTGACCAAGTTCCAGCCGCCGTTCCAGTCTCCGGCCTCGGCCCTGTGTTCTGTTTCTAGTTTCTAGTTCTTGGTTTCTGGTTCTTAGTTTCTGGTTTCCAGTCTTCAGTCCTCCGTCCTCAGTCCTGGTCCATGGTCTTTAGTCTCTGGTTCCTGGTCTCCGAGTCCGGCATCTGCGCCACACTGCGGTTCTCTTCCGTTCCGCGTCCCGTCTTGGCGTTCTTGGCGTACTTGGCGGTTCACTCCGTCCGGAATCTGTATGAATCTGCGTAATCTGTGGATATATCTCGTTCTTCGTTGTTCGTTTATCGTTTCTGGTTCTTCCGAAACTGCAAACTGGCACCTGGGAACTCGCGGCGCAGCCGCGCCTGTCTTCGTGGCCAAGCTCCGTCCCTTCCATGCCCCAATCGGTGTCCATCCGTATATCCGTGGTCGTATGCTCCGAGTCCTCAATTCTGAATTCTGCTTTCTGGATTCTGGCTTCTGAACTATCCTTGGCTGGTGCGCCATTCCTCGTCGCGTCTTGGTGTCTCTGTGGTGAGAATCCGGCGCGGCAATTCTGAATTCTGGTTTCTGAATCTGACTTCTGCATTGTCCGAACCCGCTCGCTTGTTCTTGACCGGTGGCGATGCTTCGGCTAAAGTTCAGTCGCCGGGTTGGCCGGCGCTGCAACGCTAACATGAAGTACCGCCTGTTCATTATCGAAGCGGACCCCAGGACCGGGGAACGCTATCTGGACGCGCCCCGGCTGACAACGTCCAGCGCATCGCGCTGGCCGACCTCAAGCTCGTCACGCTGCTCGTCGCCTATCCGGGCTTCAAGCGCTACCGACTGGCGACCGACGTCGAGGTCATCCCGCTGGCCCAACTCGTCGACGCCCTGTAGCCACCTGGCCCGCGCCAAGCCTGCGCGCCGGCTCAAGCACAAGCGCAAGCCGTTCATCGTCTATTGTACGTCGTTGATCGTCACGTTCGGAGTTCCTCGCTCAGCGTTCATCACTCAGCACTCATCGTTCCGCGTTCCTCTGTCCACCTTTCTCACTCATGACTCAGCACTCATCACTCCGCGTTCATCGTTCCTCATCGCTCCGTCCTCCTTCCTCTGTCTCTTCCGTAGCCTCCACCTCTCCCTCTGTCACCCGACGGGCATCGCGCCCAGCATCCCTGTCGAAGTCGGGGTTGAACGTTTCGTCGTCTGGTTCCGTGACAACTGTCGTATATGAACGGTGTGTGTTCGACTTGCGGGCTACACAAACGCAGTGGCGACATATGCGAGTACCACGCCGTGCTGAATGGGGCGCGGTTGACATCCCCCAAGACTGGCAGGAGAGCCTGCTTCCCGAACGGACCGGGTTCAGATGAGAGGTAGTTTCCTCGCTTCGCCATTTGCAGTTGCGCGCGCGTCGTGGGACAGGTTCATGAATTCGCTATTGCTGGCCGAGTGCAGACGCAAGGGCATGTCTATCGGGACTGCTTGTAGGGTGGCGGGGCGGCCGCGGATCTACATCACTGCAGGCGCCAAGGTCGAGTGTGGCGACGGCGTTCTCCTGAATTCCTTGCCGTGCGGCTATCACGCAGGGATGAGCTATCCCGTTACGATTCTGGCAGACCGCCCATGCGCGTGCATACAGATCGGGGCGGAAAGTCGGCGTCACGGCTGCTGTATACATGCATGGCTAGGCATCACCATCGGCAAGAGGTGCCTATTCGCCGCGGGCAGTCAGGTGCTCGACGCGCACGGACATTCGGCCGCGTTGGAGCATTCGCGATTCCGGCACAAGCTGCAGGACGTCCCGGCTCCCGTGTCAATCGGCGACTCCTGTTGGCTGTGTTTGGGATCTCTGGTACTCAAGGGAGCGCAGATCGGGGAGGGCTGCATCATTGCACCGTACTCCGTTGTGCGAGCCGGCGTCTATCCAGCACACAGCCTCCTGGCTGGATCTCCTGCACGGGTCGTAAGGACTATTCCGGAGGATGCCGTCCTGGCCGCGGACTATCCCCATCCGCTCCTCAAGCCTCCTTCCTCTCGCCTCTCATTTTCCTTTCTGGCTTCACGGCCCTCTGCCCCCCCCAAAAAAAACCGCCAATGCCACCGCTGGGGGCAAAGATGACCCCTCCTTCGCCGATTCTCGCCGCCGCAGAATGCCCAGACAGACCAGAACGTACCTGCATCCACATTGGGGACTCGCACACACCGCACGCGGGCGAGGTCTTCGCCGCTCACAGTCTGGCCGCTGCGGAACGGACCCAGTGAGCATCGTCTCGTTTCGGCAGCAACTTGGACGCGCCGTTGACCACTGGAAGACTGAAGGCCCAGGCTGGGCAGCTCAGATCGCAGCGGCCAAGTTCAGCAAGTTCGTCGAGGTCCTCCATCCGGTGCTTTCACCAATGACCTACAAGTCTGTCCAAATGCTGCTCAATCTGGGCTATTGGCCGAACATCCGCAACCCGAGGACTCTGAATGAGAAGATCGCTCACCGGCAACTGCTCGTGCCGCATCCCTTGGCATCACTCGTCTCAGACAAGTGGCGCGTGCGGCAGTATGTCGCGGAAAGGGGTCCTGCCAACATCCTCAACGAGGTCTACTTCACCACGGATGACCCGGAGAGAATCCCATTCGACGACCTACCTGACCAGTTCGTCATCAAGGCGAATCACGGGAGCGGGTGGAACATCTTTGTTACGGATAAGCGAACCTTGGACCGAAAGGAGGTCATCCGGCTGTGTTGGGATTGGCTTAGCCACAAGTACAGCAAGGCTACGCGCAGTCACGAAACGCATTACGACAGGATTGCTCCGCTGATACTGGTCGAGAGGTTTATCGAGGATAGAGAGCACGGCGTGCCCGTGGACTACAAGTTCTTCTGTTTCCACGGGTCAGTGCACCTTGTTCAGGTGGACTTGGGTAGATTCGGAGAGCACACCAGAGTCCTCTTCGATCGCGAATGGAGGGATACTAGTATACAGTTTCTATACCCACGCCGTGGAGCCGTTCCGAGGCCTCCGCGTCTTGCAGAGATGGTCAGGGTCGCCGAGCGGCTCAGTGTTGGCTTCGACTTCTGTCGCGTCGACCTGTACGCCCCGGACCCTGAGAGAATTCTGTTCGGGGAAATCACGATGAACCCGGAGGGCGGCCTCGGGAGGCTAACTCCGAGGGAATGGGACTTCAGACTGGGTAAGTTGTGGTGATACGTCAGAGTACAGCCAACCGCGTCGCGCCCGACCAGTTCCGGCCCGGGACCCCCGTGGTTCGTGGCGGCGTGAACGACAGCCGGCAACCTCACCAACACGACGGGGGCTGTTTCGCGCTTGGTGCGTCGTCGCGTCAACAAGTCTCTCCCTCCTACGTGATGGCTGATGCAGTCTCGTGAATACGGAAGTGTCAGACTCCACCCAAGATCGCTCGGTCGCAGTTGTGCGGGATGCCGCGATCGAAGGGTACCCTTCTTCTGAAAGTGGGTTTGCGCCTGACACGGCGCACCCTGAATATACGGGTCCAGTGGCGAACAAGGCGAATCCAGTCTACTCAGCGGTTCGGGCGTGCCTGGCAGCGGCAGGGATGGACCGGTCCAACTACGGTCTGCCCTCATGGAATCCTCTGGGCAGTTGCATCCGTCCCGGGGAGACGGTGCTTGTCAAGCCGAATCTGGTCCGTCACTCAAATCTGAGCGGCCAAGGACTGGATTGCCTCGTAACGCATCCGGCGGTGCTCAAGCCCGTGCTCGACTATGTTCTTCTTGCCCGTCCCGCGCGCGTCATAGTTGGTGACGCGCCTGTCCAAGGATGCGACATGGGGCGACTGCTGCAGCTTTCCGGACATGACTCGATTGCTAAGCACTTCGCCGAAAGATGCCCGCCCGTCGAGTGGGTCGACTTCCGTATGACTACGCTGACGGAATCCGGAATCCAAGATCAGCGGGCCGCGCCTTGCCGAACGGAAGACGACTACATCATCTTCGACTTGGGGAAAGCCAGCCTTCTACAGCCGCTCTCACGCGATCCCGAGAGATTCCGCGTGACCATGTACAACCCGGACGTTCTCAGGAAGAACCACGGGCCCGGTGTGCATCGCTACGCGGTCGCGCGCGAAGCAATCGCGGCGGATGTTATTGTCAGCGTCCCGAAGCTAAAGACTCACACGAAGGTTGGCATCACGGCTGCGCTGAAGAACACTATCGGTATCTGCGGACGGAAGGACTTCCTCCCGCATCATCGCAAGGGGAGTAGCCTTGAGCGGGGCGACTGCTATGCCGTCCCCTCTCGCCTGAAGAGCTACGCAGAAAGCCTCTTGGACGTCGCCAATCGCTCGGACGGGCTTGTTCGAGCAGCGGCCCTGTTCGGCGCACGCCGAGCGCGGCAGATGGCGGAGGCCCGCGGGGCGGACCGCAATATTGAAGGCAATTGGCACGGCAACGACACGATCTGGCGCACTTGCCTCGACCTGAATCGCATTCTCATGTACGGCAGAGAGGACGGCACACTGTCCGAAGTGCCGCAACGGCGCACGCTCTTCATCACCGACGCGATCGTGGCTGGTGAAGGCGAGGGTCCTCTGTCTCCCGTCCCTAGGAATCTTGGCACTGTGACATGTTCCACCAATCCCGTTGCTGCAGACTATGTCCACGCACATCTTGTCGGTTTCGACTGGCGGCGGCTGCCGGTTATTCGTGAAGGATTCACGGGATTCACATACCCGTTGGCAGAATTCCCAAACACCGAAGTCACCGCGTTCGTCAACGGCGAGCTTCTCGTCCAGCCCTGGGCCAAATGGTCTGGGCGGCCTCTTGTCCCGCCTGCCGGTTGGCGAGGGTATTGTGAGCTCTCCTGATGACCGCCACATCTGGATGGGGCACCAGCACCGGTCAGTGGTGCGTATGTGATGAATCTGGCGACGGGCGGCCAATCACCCGTGGTCCGGCACAATCCCTGTGACCTCGCGATTGGCGCCCTCCTCCGACGCACGAGCGGAAGCACGCCGATATCTGTTGCGCAACGTCGTCTCAAATGGCGCTTTCGTCGTGCTGCCGTCCCTAGTGAGTCTATGGTTTGTGCCGTACGCAATTCGCCACTTGGGTGTTGCGGTCTACGGGCTCATAGCGTTGGCGACATCAGTTACGAATTTCTTCGGAGTCCTGACGGGGTCGTTCAACAGCGCCGCGAGCCGGTATTTGACCATGGAACTCGCGCGGGGGGACAATGCTGCGGCGAATCGGACCTTTAACTCTGCTCTGTCCGGCGGTGCGCTTGTTGCGGCCGCTATCCTGCCAATCTCCTTGGCGCTAGTCTTCGCAGCTCCTCGTCTCTTCAGGATTCCCAGTGGCCAGGAAATCGCCTTCAGATGGCTATTCGCAGCTACTGCGGGGGGCTTTCTGGTCACAGCACTCGGGAGCGCTTTTCAGGTTTCTTCGTTCGCCAGGAGTCGCTTTGACCTGCAGAACTCAGTCGGTGTCGCCAGTCTCTTGTTGAACCGGGGTGTAGTCGTCGCACTCTTCGCGGCCCTCACGCCTTCGCTGTGGCATGTGGGGACCGGGATTCTGGCGGGCGTCCTTGTATCGCTGGTTGGCAGCATTGTCATCTGGCGCCATCTGACCCCTCAGTTGCACATCCGACCGTGGACTTCCAGCCGTTCGTTGGTCGTCGACATGATAGGCATGGGGAGCTGGCTGACGCTGGGGCAGGTCGGCTTCATGGCCCATGTGGGCACCGATATTGTCGTTGCCAATCTGATCCTCGGCCCACTCGCTGCAGGGACGTACGCGCCCCTCCTGCAGCTGTCGGTACTCACTCGCTCCATGGCAAGCACCATGGTTCGCGTCATCACTCCGGTTGCAGTGGCCGGATATGCCTGCGATGGTATGGCCGGCACACTGGCGGTGACGCGCCGGGCAATGAATATCCTGGGTCTACTAATGGCACTGCCCATTGGCCTGCTGTGCGGTCTAGCCAAACCCTTCCTTGCTCTGTGGTTGGGTCCCTCGTTTCAGGGCGTGGCTACTGTGCTGTCCATCATGATCTTTCCGCTCTGCGTCAACTTGGCGGTCGCCCCGATAGGAGAAGCGGCTATCGCACTGAACAAGGTTCGCTGGCCCAGCACGATTACCCTGATCACTGGACTGATCCAGATCGCGCTCGCGCTTGCCTTAGCCAAGTGGAGTGGTTGGGGAATCTCAGGCATCGCCGTCGCTGGTGCGTTGGCGCTGACTTTGAACAGGGCAGTATTCATGCCCGCCTACGGAGCAGCAATTATGAAGACACGATGGCTTGCTCTCCTGCTTCCTTTGATTCCGGGCATCGTCGGTGCAGTCGTCCTTGGCGCCCTGGCCTACGGAATATCCCAGGTCTGGGCGATACGGACCTGGCCCGGCCTGATTAGCTTAGTGACGCTTCTGTCGGGCCTGTATGGAGTCGTCGTATACTCTCTTGTGCTGCAACCCGGCGATCGAGCCCTAGCTAGGAATCTTCTGCGCAGGCAAGCGCTAGTCAGATAGCCACGGGATCATGAACGTGCCACGGCGGCGGACTTGGGTGGAGGATCGCTGGTGCTAGTCGGCGTACACACGGCCTACCCAACGCGACACGCGCGGTTTGCCCACCGTTTCGAGGCGATTCTGGACCACAACCGACTTGAACACATCCGACTGGACGTCGGCGAGCCGTCATTCTGGGACCGAGTCCGGAATCTGGACCTCTTTATCTACTGGTGGGGACATGAATACTACGAGAGGCAACTGGCTCTTTCGGTGATTCCCTTGGTTGAACTGGAGCTGGAAGTTCCTTGCCTGCCCAACATGAGGACTTGCTGGGCCTACGATGACAAGATAAGGGAGTACTACATGATGAGACTCCACGGGTACCCGATGGCGGAGAGTTGGGTGTTCTGGGATCTTAACCAAGCGCTGGATTGGATGGAAGCGGCCGACTTGCCACTTGTGTTCAAGCTCCGGGGAGGAGCAGGGTCCTCAAATGTCGTTCTCGTCAAAGACAGGCCTTCTGGGCGGAGGCTGATTCGAAGAATGTTCAAGTCCGGCATGACCTCAGGCAATGTTCCCTTGAGTGTTGTCCGCCGCATCGGTAACAATCCTTGGAGGACTCTATACGGCTGGGCCGCAGGCGCTCGTCTGAAATTGCACCCTCGCCGGGCGACACCGGGCCGGGAGCTTCACAAGAACTACGTTCTGTTTCAGCGATATCTGCCCGGCAATGACTACGACACACGGGTGACAGTCATCGGGGACCGGGCGTTCGCCTTCCGGCGGTACAACGGACCTAAGGACTTCAGGGCGTCAGGTAGCGGGAGAATGAACTGGGACAGGGATATGATTGACTTGCGCTTCGTCCGATTGGCATTCGAGATATCGAGCTTCTTCCGATTCCAGTCCATGGCCTACGATTTTCTCTACGATTCCGATCGTTCTCCATCGCTGTGCGAACTCAGCTACACCTACGTAGACGCCGCAGTGCGCGAGTGCCCCGGGTTCTGGGACGCTTCGCTGCGATGGCATGAAGGGCATTTCTGGCCCCAGTATTGCCTGCTCGCAGATGCTCTGGACCTGCCAGACATGAGGCAACCTGATTAGGGCATCATCAGGTTCGCTGTCGACCACATGATTCGCGTACTGCAGGTCATCGGCACAACGAACGTGGGAGGAGCAGAGACTCGTGTTCTCGAATTCGCGGCTACCCTGAACTCGTCCGAGTATCACCTCGACTTCTGCGCGTTCGGCCCTGACCCAGGGGCCTACGATGACCGGATTCGTGGGCTCGGCTTCGGAATCACGCATTGCAGAGTGACAAGGAACATCCTTGAATCATCCGAGCGTTTCCGACTGCTGCTCCGGGATGGCCGTTACGATATCATCCACTGCCATGTCAATCATCTCTCAGGAATCCATCTCCGGGCCGCGGCGAAAGAGGGCGTCCCACTTCGAATACAACACTGGCGCGGTGCAAATTCACCCCGCCCCGGCGTCTACTGGCACTGGGCCAGCAAGCTACTCATGGCATGGACCCGGCGATACGCAACAAGGATCGTCGCCGTTTCTGAAGGTGCGATGGAAGCCTACATGGGCGCGGAGTGGCAGAGGGACCCGCGCGCGACAATCCTGTACAACGGCATTGACCCCCAGCCATTTCTCGTTCGCTACGATAGGGCAGAGACTCTCAGTGAGTTCGGGATTCCGCTGGCCGCCCACGTAGTTATCCACGTTGGTAGCTTTCTGCCCGCTAAGAACCACGAGATGCTAATCTCCGTGGTTCAGAGCGTAGCCGAAAGACACGGAAGCGTGCATTTCCTGCTTGTTGGTGACGGTCCCCTGTTTGGGAGGATTCGCAGTCGCGTCACGGATGGAGGCCTGGAGGGCTCCGTTCACTTCGCCGGGCTGCGCCGCGACGTACCGCGCCTCCTGCAAGCAAGTGACTGCCTGCTCTTGCCGTCAAAAAGCGAGGGTCTGCCGGGTGCAGTTCTTGAAGCCCTTGCGGCTGGCTTGCCGGTCGTCGCCAGCGACATCGGGCCGCTTCGTGAGATCGCGAGAGAGTCGGAACGCGTGTCCCTCGTACCACCCGGCGACGCCGCTGCTTTCGCGGATGGGGTACTAACAGCACTCGCTGGTCAAGGCAACCACACAAGCAGAACCGGGAGTATTCCCCCAAAGTTCAGGTTCGGGATGTATGTGGAAAGGATGCTCGGGCTCTACGAGAGTAGATTGCTGCCAAGTGACAGAGCTCGGCGTACTCCCGACCGACGATCTGCGTAATGAACTCCTGAGATGACTCGACGAACTACGCCTGTTGCTGGCTCAGCAGGAGATGCCCTGATAGGGAGGTCGAACTTCACCTCGTGCACGGCGGCGCCAGCCCAGGAGGTGCAGTACGCCGATAACCTCCAGCTAGCCGCAGTCGTTGTGTATATACTGAGTCAGGGTTTCACCTTCCCGATAGTCGCGTTCACGCGCAGCATGTACTTGTGGCCCGTACTGAGTGACCTGGCCACACTGTTCCTCGTCGCGGTGCACCTTTCCCGATCACAGCTCGTCAACCCCATGGACAGGACAGAGCGGTCCTTTTGGAGACTCCTTGTGCTCGGAGTAACGATGGCCCTTGCCAGCACCGTCTATACCAGCTTCACAAGTCCTCAGGGACCGACTCTCGCGGGCCTAGCCGGGAGTTACCAGACGCTCCGACTCGTCGAGTTCGGCGTAGTATGGCACTGCATCCGCGGCATGGCGTTTTCTCCTCAGCATCTTGCCAGGATCTCCAGCGCAGTCTATGCTGTGACGGCATTCATCGTGGCGGTTGCTCTCGGGCAGGCAACGGGACTGTTTCCAGGCGCGATGCTGGCCGCGCACCTGCCCGCCGACAGTCCGTGGGGAGCGGTGCGCTCAATGAATGGACCCCACCGCCCATTTGGCCCGATCGGCATAAACGCGGGCGGCATGGTAAACTACCTAACGGTCTTCACCGCACTCCTCCTCGCTGGCCGCAAACCGGCGGCGGCGTTCCGGGTCCCGCTCATAGCCGTTGCCGCCGTAGTGGTTTTCCTAACGGGGTCTCGTGGCGCAACTGTCGGCTTCGCAACTATGTTCGTGGCGGCATCTGCCACGAGCGTCAGGAGGTTTGTCTTCACGCTAGCCGCAGCCATCGTTTTCGCGGTGATCGCCCCCCGTATCCTAGGCCAGACTGACGAGGAGGTCGGCGCGTATGCGCAAAGACGGTCCGCATCAATACTGAATCGCCAACAGGATCCGACCCTGTCCGGACGCACAATCCGCTGGACCGATACAGTGCAGTACGTGCGATCCAACCCTGAGGTGTTGATAACCGGCATTGGGTGGGGTATGGGTGAGATGGGAATCCCAGGCGTCCCCGGCAACGCTCACAACATGTACCTGCAGTCCCTGCTGGAGGGGGGCGTCCTCGGGCTGGCGCTGTATCTCATGCTGCTTTTGACTGCATTTAGGCTGCTGCGTGGTTCCCTGCCAGACCTCGCTGGCCCTCGGGCTGCCTACGCGGGACTCCTCGTAGCGGGGTTCACGGGCGAAGTCCTGTGGCCGACATTCCTTAATGGGCACTTCCTGGGCTTCACCTTTGCCATGCTTGCGATAGCCGGTGCCGCATCCCGAGGATACGTTCAGAGCAGTCGGACGGTGTGGCGCACAAGAGTGAAGACAGGAAGTCGCCAATCCCTCGACGTGCCCCGTTCTACGCAGCGCGTGGAGGGTAGCAGAGGCTAATATAGGTGCGGCTGCTCATCTACGGCGACATCGGTGGGAGCGGTGGGTTTGTCAGGCACTGCAAAGGGCTGCTCGGGACCGGTGCCATCCCTTCGGACATGGATATCTACTTCGTCTGCTCGACACAGTTCTACGAGAAGCTCGGACGGCTGGATGATGGAGTTCGTGTGATTACGCATCACTGGCCCGCAAGCCGAACCCGGCTGAAGCGGTATCTGTGGCACTTGTGGGCCTACCCGCGACTTGTGCGGCGGCTACGACCCGACGTTGAGTTTTTTCCCTCTGGGCAACTCCGTGTCTATCTCCGCAAGTCAGTCGCCGTCACGATGTGCCGAAACCTGCTGCCGTTCGACCGAGCCGAACTGGAGCACTACCGGGGCACTCCAGAGTATGAGCTCTTCCTCAGGTACCGCCGGAATCACGCCGCTTCCTTCCGCCGGAGTGCCGGTGTCATCTTCGTTTCACGACATTCACGGGAGGTCGTCACATCCCAAGTCTCCGGCATCCGGATGAGCACAGTCGTCCCGCACGGACTGGACGAAGCCTTCAGAATCCAAGAGTCGCGCTCCTACGACATTGGCAGCGTTGTGACTGTTCTGTACGTTTCGTACTTGTACCACTACAAACACGGGCCGGAACTGGTACGGGCGGTGGGGCTTACGAGGAATCAGACGGGGCTGAACGTTCGTCTGAGGCTCGTCGGCGGAGTCTCTACGTCAGCCGCCGGGCCGCTTGAGCGCGCAATCCGACAAGAGAACGCGGGCGGACATGTGGAACTCATCGGTCCGCTGGACACGAAAGCTCTCCTGCCTGAGTACCGGAATGCGGACATCTTCGTCTTCGCGTCCTCTTGCGAGTGCTTTCCGAACACGTTGTTGGAGGCAATGGGCGCGAGACTGCCAATCGCAAGCTCGGACAGGGTCGGCCTGCCCGACATCCTGCGGGACGCCGGCGTGTACTTCGACCCCGAGAGCCCTGAGAGCATTGCAGGTACGCTGACGTCGCTCGCCACAAACGAAGAGAAGCGACGAATCTGCGGTCAGAAGGCCTACGAACGCTCCATCGATTTCACATGGAAGCGATGCGCCGAGGAGACGTTCGCCTTTCTCAGACGCGTTTGGGAGGACAGCCAGTAGATGGAGGGCAAGCGACTTGACGCGGTGCGAAGCCGAGGTCATCTGGGCCCCTCCTGCGGTCAGGCCAAGGCCGTCGGGGGGGCCGAGTCGCCGGTCTATCCCAGAACGCTGATCGTCTATGCGGCCTGCATCAACGAGGCCGACCAGCATGGCGTGTCCTTCCGAGGCTGGTTCGCTGGATGGCCGAAAGACAGACTGGCCCAAATATACTCCGGCGGTGAGGTCGGTGACTCCAGATTCTGCGGGCGCACTTTCAGGCTGGGCCCAGAGGAAAGACGGTGGGGCAAGCTCTTCTTCAAACTGAAGCGGTCTTCGCAAGGACATGTTGGTTTGTCAGCATTGCCAGCCCGTACTCTCGATGAACTCCATCGCCGAAACAGCTCATCATTACGCCGACGTATGAGTACCGTCCTCGTCAATTCGGGGCTGTGGGAGCTATTCTTTCAGCCTGTTCTTTCTCCCCGACTAGTCAAGTGGGTGCAGGATTTCGCTCCCGAAGTCGTTTACTGCCAAGGGTACAACCTCGCTTTTGCCTGGCTTCCCGTCATGATACACCGTACCTTGGGAGTGCCGGTCTGCTTTCACACGGGAGACGACTGGCCCAAGGACCTTTACTCGAGTTCGCCATTCCGCGCGGTGCTGAGACCGCCGGTTCGCCGAGCGGCGAGGGAACTGGTCATGGCTGCCTCATCAAGACTCTCCAATGGGGATGCGATGTCGCGCGAGTTCCATCGTAGGTATGGTGTCGATTTCGAGCCAATCATGATGTGCGACGATCCAAGAAGGTTCAGCCGAGCGCCGATCAGGCGTGTGGCCGATGAATGCCGAGTTTCGTTGGTGTATGCTGGCGCACTGAACTCTCAGCGGTGCGGCCCCGTCTTGGATTTGTGCGGTGCCGCTGAGGAGCTGCGCACTGCGGGGCTTGATGTTCAAGTGACCGCCCTTGCGTCAGGCGTGGCTCCCGAATTCGCACAGATCCTCTCGCGGTCCAGTGTTCTGAACATCCTCCCAGCGCCGTCTCATGAGGAGCTTCCGTCCTACCTGAGGGGAGCCGATATTCTGCTCCTTCCCGAGTCCTTCAACCCCAAGCATGCGAACACAAACCGGCTAGCGGTTTCATCAAAGAGCCATCTTTACATGATGAGCGAGAGACCGGTGCTAGTATACGCCCCCTCCGAGACCGGAGTGGCTGAGTACGCCAAGAGGGAGGGTTGGGCTTGCCTAGTCGAGACAGAAGGGAAAGCCCCGTTAGCCGGTGCCCTGCTCAAGCTGGCAACTGATGAAGTCCTGCAAGAGAAACTGGTGGCGCGAGGGGTTGAGGTGGCAAGGCAGAATCACGACGAAGCTGTGATTCGCGAGAAGATACGCAGGGCCTTGTCTAGTGCCGCATTCATCGATGACCGCGCCGGCGGATCGGCGATTCCGCCGCATGCTACTGAGAGGGGGCCAACCGACTGATGGCAGGCCCCAATGCCCCTCTGGTTTCGGTCATCATCCTGACTCGCAACCGTCGTTTGCTTCTCGAGAAACACCTCGGTGCACTTCTGCAGACGTTGGACCCGTCCATGTTCGAGTTGATCGTCGTGGACAATGCTTCCGTCGATGGTTCCCGGGACGCGCTCAACAGACTCGCGGAATCCTATCCGGGCCTCAAGCTGGTTCTGAATCCCGTGAACCGGGGCGTTGCGGGCGGGCGGAATGACGGTCTGAGGGTCGCGCAAGGTGAGTACTTGGTTCTTCTCGACGACGACACGTCAATGCGGCCGGAGGTACTGCGCGCGGTCCCAAGCCTTTTCGCCGCGCGTGAGAGATGCGGGCTACTGGCTTTCAAAGTCCTCAATCCGATCTCCGGTGATTGGGTCAACGACCATGGAACGGTGGCTCGACCAGTTGCCAACTTCGCTGGAGCCGCGCATGCGCTGAAACGCGAAGTGCTAATGCGGGTGGGAGAATTCGACGAGCTATGCACGTTCGGGGCGGAGGAGTTGGACTTCTCCATTCGAGCGCACGCAGCCGGCTACGGCACAATCTATCTGCCCGACATGGTCGCTGAGCACCATTCGCGTCCTCAACCCGGAGGAAACGATAGCTTGCGGGCCGAGAACTGGACATACAACTTCGTCAGGGTCCTATTCAAGCACTTTCCGCGGCCCATGGCAACGCTCTATGGCGCGCGTTTCCTCATCGGCGTGGTGATACACGAGTGTAGCCGAGTCGGCCCCTGGCTTGCTGCGCGGTTGGTGAATACCGCTGTGCGCGGCAGAATTGACGGCATTCGCGTACACAGGCTGGTGCGCCCCGAAACGGTGGAGTTCTATAGGGACACTTCGTTGCGGCCCGACTTCGGCAATATCCCCTTCAGCGCGAAGATCCGCGACAGACTGCGCACGCGCAGAGCAGGGCGCAAGTGACTCGGCCCGGCGAGTTGCGGATCGGGCTTTTCGAGCCGTGGATGCACAATCAGGTCGTGGATATGATCAGCCGGGAGTATGGCGTCGATTGGGAATCGCAGGACCGCTTGACAAGGGCCTTCTATGAACACCCCTACCAGCGTGACAGCGCCATTCGTATCGTTGCCTTGGACGATCGGAAGGTGGTCGGGTTCCAGAGCTTCTTTCGCTGGCCATATATGTTGGCTGGTCGGATGCAGAACTCATACCAATCCGGAAACTCCATCGTGCATCCAGACTATCGAGGACAGGGGATATTCCGCCGTCTTCTAACGTACATGGACGTAGTGCGCAGTACAAGATCGATCGATTTCGTCTTCGGATTCCCGATAGAGCCGTCCTACGGGAACCTCATCCGTGACGGATGGTCGAACACCGTCGACCTGAACTGGCTCGTGCTGCCCCTGTCGCCCCTCTCAGTGCTGAGCAGAGGAACAGATCTCACGAGGTGCACACTCGGAAGAGAACGGGAGCCCACGCTTTGTGGCCCCACTTGGGAAGGCTTCATCCTCACTCAGGACCCAAGTTTCGACTCGTGGCGCGGTGGCTACATGAGTCGGGAACGCCGTTTCTTCTATCACTATGCCAAAGGAGGGCGCCACGCGAGGTTCGACCTCAAAGCGAAGTTCCGCGGAAGGGTCAAAGAACTGGTGATCGGACGCCCGCTGACCGACTGTGATGACCCGGCCTTCGTGCGGGGCGCCTTGGATGCCCTTGTCAAGAAGGTTCGGGGGGAGCGAGCCTTCACGATCCTGTCGATTGCATTGAACTTCAAGTGCCGCGAAGTCGGCCTCCTCCGCATTCTCGACCAGGTGGGATTCATGCGAATCCGGAAGCGCATCTTTTTTCTCGTGAAGGACTTCACCGTTGGAGAGGCGCTCTTCAACCCCGAGCTCTGGAAGCTGTACTTCGACGACATCGACACTTGGTGACATGAGATTTGCCCGCACAGCGCAGCGCAGAGCCGTTCTTGCCAAGGCACTTGTCTCACGGATGGCGGGCTGGACGCCATGGGCGAGAATCCCTGAGCGCGACCTGGTGGTTCTGAACTATCATGGTACCCAGAGGCGCTTCATGAGGAATCTTGAGGAGCAGTTGTCCTTCTACCGGAGCAACTTCCGGGTCATCTCACCGGCGGACCTCGATTCCTTTTTCGGCACACAAGTGAGTGCCGCCGGCGGACCGCTCCTCCTGCTGAACTTCGACGATGGAATCAGGAACAACCTCTACGCCGCAGACCTGCTTGAGCGCACGGGGATTCACGCGTTCTTTCACGTCGTCCCCGCGTTCATTGACACTCCCGAGGAAGAACAGAGCAGATACTTCATCGAGAGGATACGGCCGAGCATAGATCCCGAGATCGATGCCAAACCGGAGGACCTGACCGCAATGTCCTGGCAGGATTTGGGTGACTTGGCGCGAGCAGGTCACGAAGTTGGTTCCCATTCCTTCACGCACTTGCTGAGACTGCAGGGCTTGTCCTCTGATTCGCGGAGACGGGAGATCGTGGATAGCAGGCGTCGGATCGCGGCGGGTTGCGGGATCGCACCGGACAAGGTTCGGGCCTTCTGCGGGCCGTTCGATTCTCTGCTCAGTTGCGGGACGGCGGAGCTTGCCCTTATTCTCGACAACTACGAGTACTTCTTCTCCACGCTCTACGGGTCAAACTGCCATCCGAAGGACCCCTACTTCATCAAGAGGTCCAATGTCGAAGCATTCTGGTCGCTGGAGGCGGTGAAGTTCGCCACGGGCGGTCTGAATCGCCTGCGTTGGCGCGGTAGGCTCATGTCATTCCAGAACACTTTGCAGAAAGCCAGGCGGCTGTCCTGTGGCACGCAGCAGGGTTTATAGTCACCACCCCATCATGACCTGCATTTCTCCTGCAAGGTGCAAATGAAGCTGGTGCTTTGGACCAATATGCTGGCCATCCACCGGTCGGCGGACATGAGGGCCCTTGCACAGATGGGGCACGACGTTACGGTGGTGGCCGGGTGTGAGGTCATCGGGGCTCGCAGAACTCTCGGCTGGAGCGTGCCGGACGTCGCGCCGGCGCGCACGATCGTCGACCCAAGTGCGGAAACGATCGACAGGCTCTCCACGATGAATGACAATGATACTGTGCATCTGATCGGAGGATTGAAGAGCCGTACGCTTGGTAGGGGTGCCTTCGAGGCCTGCCGTAAGGCGGGAACACGCATTGCGTTGGGTTGCGAGGGAGGCGATCCTCGCGGAATCAAGGGGCTCGCCAGGCGTATGGTGCATGCAGCCGATCGGGTGCGCTTCGGTAAGGATGTCGACTTCATGCTGGCGATGGGGCGAAATGGCGTGACCTGGTATAGAAAGCGAGGTTGGCCGGCAGACAAAGTCTTCAACTACGCATACACGACAGAGAAGCCCGCAACGGTTCCTTCTGAGCATGGCAACTCCTCTGCAGGAAGCCACTTCAGGATCGCCTATCTGGGGCAGCTCATCCACCGAAAGGGTGTGGACGTGCTAATCAAGGCGTTCGGGCGCCTTCGGACACACGACAGCGAGTTCCTAGTCATAGGTGATGGGCCTCTGCGCGGCGAGTACGAGCGCCTCGCATCGCATCATGGCATCGGAAGCAGGACTGTCTTTCTGGGAGCCATGGCAAACCAGGCAGCTCTTTGTCAACTTGCAGACTCTGATGTCCTTGTGCTGCCGAGTCGTTTCGACGGTTGGGGAGCGGTCGTGAATGAAGCCCTCATGAGGGGCGTACCGGTGGTGTGCAGCGACCGCTGCGGAGCGTCAGACCTGGTGGCCGCCCCTTGGCGCGGAGAGGTCTTCCAGAGTGGTTCTGTGAGTGCGCTGACTGACGCGCTTGAGAAGTGGATTGCGCGGGGGAAGAAGACGCCGGAGGCGAGCGAACGCATCAAGGCGTGGTCTCACTGCATTGAAGGGCAGTCGGTCGCCGCGTACTTCCTTGATGTCGTTTCTGCCTCCGCCGGGCTGCGGCCGAGGCCGACACCCCCATGGCTCTGCGAGGGAAATAGCTCTCGACACTAGCCATGCAGATACACGTGGCCGTCGACGCTGTGGGCATCAAGCACAGCGGGGGCGCAACTGTTCTGCTTGACTTGCTCGCCGCCACGTTGACTGATGACAGAGTGTCCAGAATCACAGTGTTTAGTTCTCCGCGTTCGACGCGCAACTTCGACCTGCCTGCCTCTGGAAGGCTAGTTGAGATTGAACAACCGCTCCCCGAGCGTTCGTACGTGCATCGGCTACTTTGGCTCAGGCGGAACCTCGGAAGGGAGTGCGCGCGGGTTGGGGCCGATGTGCTGTTCTGCGCCACGGGCATTGGCACCATCCCTGCGACAACCCCGTACGTAACATTTGTCCAGCAGTCACTGCCGTTTTCGAGAGAGGCTTTGCAGCGCTGTAGCGCCGGGCTCCGCCTGCGCATGCTGGTCCTGAGACACTTGATGGAACAGTCATGCGCCAACTCTTGGAGAGTAATCGTCCAGACGCCCACCATGCTCTCATGGGTCGCCGGAGCCTTTCGTTTGAAAGAAGAACGGTGCTTGATAGTCATGCCGACCGCCCGCGAACTGCCCAGCATTGATGCCGCAAGCCCCGTGCTTGGTGAGATGATGACGACCCCAGTCGGCCAGCGCATCCTCTATGTAGGCAACGACTCGCCCTACAAGAATGTCGATGTGGCTATACGTGGTCTGGAATATGTTCGGGCGGCCTTCCCGAATGCCAAGCTGTTTATAACATGGCCCGCGACGGACACCGTTCCTCGGGACAACGGCGTCGTTTGCCTCGGCTACCTGGGCAAAGCGGACCTCCGGAAGGCATATGAGCTGGCCACGGTGCTAATTCAGCCATCGCTGGTGGAATCGGGCCCCCTAACGATGTCCGAGGCGATGCTTGTAGGGACTCCAGTGTTGGTCGCGGATCGGCCCTACGCTCACGACATGTGTGAGCACGCGGCCGTCTTCTTCGATCCGTTGAATCCGAGAGACTTCGCCGACAAGACAGTCCGGCTGTTGCAGGATTCCGCCCTGCGTTGCGAGTTGTCTAGGAGCGGAGCCGCCCTCGTGGCGATGCGAACCACAAGCAGGTCGTATGGTGGGCTGCTGGACGTTCTTGTGCGGGCTGTACAAGTGAGCCGTCTCTCGCGCATGGCACGCTCTAACGACAGTTTGCCGAGTCCTTGAATGGTAGGCGGATGTGAGACCTTCTTCCTTTCCCGCACCAAGACCCACACCCTCGACCAACTCCTCGCGGCAACGGGTCTCAAGGTCACGGTTGTGAGTTGCTTCTCAAACCGCAGGGGCAAGGAGCCATTGACGCAGACTGCCGGTCAGCGTAGAATGAACACGCGATGACAGGTAGGTTTTCATGAGGGCGCTCGTTTCCGGCGGTGCGGGTTTCATCGGCTCCAATGTCGTAGCGGCGCTGGTAGGTGAGGGTCACGCGGTCACCGTCCTTGACGATTTGTCTTCTGGCGACCGCCGCAATCTGGACTCCTTCCCGCAGGTGCGCGTCATCGAAGGAGACGTGCGCAATGAAAGGGATGTCGCAGAGGCGATCAAGGGTTCTGACGTAGTATTCCACCTGGCCGCATCAGTCGGCAACAAGCGCTCGATTGACAGCCCGATTACCGACGCCGAAGTCAATGTTCTGGGCAGCCTGCGAATCATGGAGGCGGCACGAGGGGGAAAAGTTCGGAAGGTTGTTGTCTCGTCCTCTGCCGGCATATTTGGTGAGCTGAAGGCACTGCCGATTAGCGAGAACCACCCGACCGAACCCGACTCTCCTTATGGCTGTACGAAGCTTTGCGAGGAGAAGGAATGCTTGGTCTACGCCAAGCTGTACGGCATCGAGGTCGTCTGCCTGCGCTACTTCAACGTGTACGGTCCCAACCAACGCTACGATGCCTACGGCAATGTTATCCCCATCTTCGTGTTCCAGATGCTGCGCGGAAAGCCGCTGACGGTATTCGGAGATGGCGAACAGACGCGCGACTTTGTCAACGTGAACGATGTTGTGCAGGCAAACATCAAAGCTGCAGTGAAGCCTGGCCTGACCGGTGCGTTCAATGTTGCCAGTGGCACGCACATCACCATCAACCGGCTCGTCGGACTGCTCTGTGAGGTCAGCGGCATGCACCCTGAGGTGAGATACGGACCATCCAGACCCGGTGACGTGCTTCATAGCCTCGCCGACATCTCAGCCGCACGCGCCGCATTTGGCTACAGCCCGAATGTAGACATGCCTGCGGGCCTGTCGGAATACGTGCAATGGGCAAAATCGGAGGTCGGAAGGTGACACAACCCAAGGTCGTGGTCATTGGCGCTGCGGGCATGCTGGGGCACAAGCTGTTCCAGGTACTTCGGGAGCACTTCGATGGGACACTCGGCACGACGCTGGAGGATGTCAGAAAGCCGCCATTCGACAAGGTCGAGCTGCTCCAAGGGAACGACATTGTCACGGGTCTGGATGTTACTGACTTCGCCGGACTCCGAAAAACGCTTGCCGGCGCAAGGCCTGACTTCATCGTCAACTGCGTAGGTATCATCAAACAACGACCGGAGGCAACGTCGCCGATACCCAGCATAACCGTTAACTCGCTGCTCCCGCACAAACTCGCCACCATTGCGACAGGGTGGGGGGGCAGGGTCATTCACTTCAGCACCGACTGCGTCTTCAGTGGCAGGCGCGGAGCATACACCGAGGACGACCAATCGGACGCTGATGACCTGTATGGTAGGACCAAGTATCTAGGTGAGGTGACGGTCCCCAACGCACTCACGCTGCGGACGTCGATTATCGGCCGGGAGTTGGTCGAGCACCGGTCACTGCTGGACTGGTTTCTTGCCCAGAACCGGAAGTCGGTGCGCGGTTATCGGAATGTCATATACTCAGGCGTTACCACCAACGAGATCGCTAACGTGGTCGCACGCGTGATTCGGGAGTTCCCTACCCTATCGGGGTTGTACCAGGTAGTCTCGACGCCGATCTCGAAGTACGACCTCCTATGTCTGCTCCGCGACGCCTTCGGGTTGGCGGTCGACCTCACGCCAGACGACACTGAGGTCTCGGATCGCAGCATGAAGGGAGACAAGTTTCGTATCGCGACCGGATATCTAGCTCCACCGTGGTTGAGTATGGTCCGTCAACTCGCCGAGGACTCGACGCCGTATGAAGAGTGGTTACCTGCGCTCCTGAGGGAGTCCTGATGGAAAACTGCCACGCGGACTGCAACTTGGTGCGTCGAGGCCAGTGGGTTTGTCAATACATGCACTGGAAGTTCTGAGTGAACGACGCGAGTCAGAGTGAGGAAGCGATGTTCAAAGACAAGACACTCCTGATTACCGGCGGCACCGGGTCGTTTGGTAATGCAGTTCTGAAGCGGTTTCTCAAGACCGAGGTGAGAGAGATCCGCGTGTTCAGTCGGGACGAGAAGAAGCAGGAGGACATGCGGATCAGCTACTCCAACCCCAAGCTGAAGTTCTATATTGGTGACGTCCGGGCCTATGACAGCGTCGCTTCGGCAATGTTCGGCGTTGACTACGTCTTCCACGCCGCAGCGTTGAAGCAGGTCCCATCGTGTGAGTTCTACCCGCTCGAGGCAATCAGAACCAACGCACTCGGCGCCGAGAATGTCCTCAACGCGGCGATTGCCGGGCAGGTGCAGCGAGTAGTCCTGCTCAGTACGGATAAGGCGGTCTATCCCATCAGCGCGATGGGCATCTCCAAAGCAATGATGGAGAAACTGATGATTGCCAAGACGCGCATAGCCGACCCGAACGGGACGGTCGTGTGCGCCACCCGCTACGGCAACGTCATGGCCTCGCGCGGGTCGGTCATCCCGCTCTTAGTCGACCAGATCAAGCAAGGCCAGCCGCTCACCGTGACCGACCCGAACATGACCCGGTTCATGATGTCCATTGAAGACGCAGTGAACCTTGTTGTCTTCGCCTTCCAGCACGGAAGGCCGGGCGATATCTTCGTACAGAAGACCCCGGCCACCACTATCGGTGGACTAGTAGAGGCAGTGAGGCGCATCTTCAAGGCAGACAACCCGGTGAAGGTCATCGGCACGCGTCACGGCGAGAAGCTCTACGAGACATTGCTCACGCGCGAGGAGATGGCAAAGAGCGAGGACTGCGGCAACTACTTCCGGATTGTGCCCGACAACCGCAGCTTGAACTACAACCTGTACTTCACCGAAGGCGAGGAAAGGCTCTCGCGCCAGGAAGACTACAATTCGCACAACACGCGGCGGCTCGGCATCGAGGAACTCGTTGGTCTGCTTCAGGGGCTGCAGTACACGAAGGACGCGCTTGCAGATTGGAGGCACCGACAGTGAGCCGAATATCGCTGAGGGCACGTAGATCGCGTGGAGACGAACGAGCTCAGCTCAAGGAGGTTCATCATGACTAGGCCAGGAGTGCTGACCGTCATCGGCACACGACCAGAGCTGGTTAAGCTCTCCCGCGTCATCGCGCGGCTGGACGAGGTAACAGACCACACTCTGGTCCACACCGGGCAGAACTATGACTACGAATTGAACCAAGTCTTCTTCGAGGAGCTGGAAATCAGGAAGCCTGACTACTTCCTGAAAGCCGCGGGGAAAACGCCGTGTGAGACTGTCGGGAACGTAGTTGTCCGAACCGACGCCGTGCTCGCCAAAGTCCGCCCCGACGCCTTGTTGGTGCTGGGCGACACGAACAGCTGCCTCGCTGCCTATTCGGCGAAGCGGCGCAAGATACCGGTCTTCCACATGGAAGCAGGGAATCGCTGTTTCGACGAGCGAGTCCCCGAGGAGATGAATCGCCGTATCTTGGATCACATCTCCGACATCAACATGCCGTACAGCCGCATTGCTCGGGAGTACCTGTTGCGTGAGGGCATTCCGCCAGACCGGGTGATCAAGACCGGTAGTCCAATGTTCGAGGTGCTGCACCACTACATGGAGAAGATTGACGCGTCAGACGTGCTCCAGCGACTGAGGCTCAAGGAGCAGGACTACTTCGTAGTGAGCTCGCACCGGGAAGAGAACATAGATGACGACCGTCAGTTCGACGGACTTCTGGGCATACTAAAAGGTCTGGCCGGGAGTGAAGGCAAGCGGGTGATTGTCTCCACCCACCCGCGAACCCGACAGAAGCTGGCATCTAGGGGCGTGAAGCTTCCTGCCAAGGTCGAGCTTCTGAGACCGCTGGGTTTCCTTGACTACGTGAAGCTGCAGAAGCACGCGCTGGCCGTTCTATCGGACAGTGGGACCATCACCGAGGAGTCTTCCATCCTGAACTTCCCTGCGCTCAACCTTCGGGAGGCGCACGAACGCCCCGAGGGCATGGAAGAGGGCGCGGTGATGATGGTGGGAATGAACTGGACGCGGGTCCAGCAGGGCCTCGAGGTGCTCGCATCCCAGAATCGTGGAACGAGCCCCACTCTCCGCCTTGTGTCCGACTACGATGTGCCGAACGTGTCGGACAAGGTGCTACGAATCCTACTGAGCTACACCGATTACGTTAACCGAGGCACCTGGCATCTGGAGTAGGCATCGCAGCCATCAACTCTCGCTGCGCGCGCACCGAGTCGCGGGCGCCAGGCGTCTCCCTTGCGAGAAGGCCGATGCGGGCGTTCGTCGTCGCTCATACCCATCCGCCCGAGCCCGCCGTGTTCTCGTCGGACGTTGCCGATGAGTTCGTACGGCGCGGGCACGACGTGACCGTCTTCGCGCCGTTTCCGAATCGGCCCGGAGGCAAGATCTACGAAGGCTACCATCGTCGTTGGCGGAGTGTCACTCGGGAAGGCGGTTGCCGCGTGGTGCGAAGCTGGCATACACTGTCCGGACGCTCCACCATGCTCTCCCGATTTGCCGAGAACATCTCCTTTGGACTCACTTCTACAGTGCAGCTCATTGTGCACCTGCTTGGTCGGCCTCGCGTGAACGTGGCCTTCCTGAGAACATGGTCACTTTTCGCGCGAAACCTCAACTCTCTCGTGCTACGACTCTGGGGAGTTCCGGTCGTGTCGTGCGCGCTTGATGTCTACCCTGAATCGCTCGTCGAGAGGGGCACGCTGAAGCCGGATGGAATCGTTGCCCGTGTCATGCTCGGACTGGACCGACTGCACCTAAGGCAATGTAGCGCCATCCTCACGCTTACCCCCGGGATGGCCGAGCTGCTCGTGGCCACGCGCGGGCTGCAAGGCAGTAGGGTGAACCATCTCCCGGTCTACGCCGACGCCGGGCCTTTTGCGCAGGCAGTGAGCCCGCTTGCCTTCCGTAGCCGGCACGACATTCCTGTCAGCGTCTTTCTGGCCATGTTCGTTGGCAGTCTGACGCAGTCGGCGGGCCTCAATCTCTACATCGAGGTAGCTGACGCCCTGCGCAGCGAGGACGGAATTGTGATTCTGCTGGTTGGTGACGGACCATCCCGTGCCGATCTGGAGCGCGACATATCCGATAGGAAACTCAGCAACATTGTGGTCGTTCATCCGCTGAAGCCATCCGACGTCCCGGAGGTCCAGGCTGCTGCGGATGTCCTGCTGCTGAGTCTTGCGGGTCGAATGTCGCTCAGTGCGACGCCGTCCAAACAAGCTTTCTACATGCTCTCCGGCAAACCGATAGTGGCGAGCGTTCCCGCGGAGAATCACTCGGCCACGATCCTGCGCGAGTCCCAGTCAGGCTTTGTTCTTCCGCCGGGAGACCCAGTCGCCGTCGCGCAAGTGCTTCGGAGCGTCAAGCACAGACCTCAATCGCTGCGGCAGATGGGGGAGAACGCCCGTCGGTACGCACTAAGAGAGTTCAGTCGCGACGCCGTGATCCCCAGACTGGTTGGCATTGTCGGGTCTGCCGCACGGATATGAAACGGCTGATTGACGTTGGTGGTGCCGGCCTCGGGTTGCTCCTGCTCTCGCCCGTCCTGGCGGGAGTTGCCGCGTTGGTGCGAGTCAGGTTGGGCTCTCCCTTATTCTTCGTACAGGAGAGGCCGGGACTGCACTGCAAGCCCTTCAGGCTGGTGAAGTTCCGCACGATGCGTAGCGGAACCGGAACGGACGCGGTGCGGCTCACGGGGCTGGGGCGGTTTCTGCGGCGGCATAGCATTGACGAGTTGCCCGAACTCTGGAACGTGCTGAAGGGAGACATGAGCCTTGTCGGACCGAGGCCACTGCTGATGGAGTACCTCGACCGTTACACGCCAGAGCAGTTGAGGCGGCACGAAGTGAAGCCGGGCATTACCGGATGGGCGCAGGTCAACGGCAGGAATGAAATCACCTGGGAACAGAAGTTCGCATTCGACGTCTGGTACGTAGATCACCAGTCATCTTGGCTTGACCTTAAGATACTCGTTCTTACGCCCTGGAAGGTTCTGCGGCGCGAGGGCATCACCCAGCAAGGGCATGCCACGGCGGGGGAGTTCAAAGGAGGTCGATAGGGTATGCGAGTGTTGATCATCGGTGCAGGTGGACATGGCCAGGTGGTCGCGGACATCCTGCTGCGGATGAGTGAGCGTACGGTTGCCGTCGAGCCGATTGGCTTTCTCGATGACAATCCCGCACTATCCGGGCGACAAGTCCTGGGGCTTCCCGTCCTCGGGACTACGGCTGCCTTCGCCAGCGTCGCCCATGACGCATTCATCGTTGCGATTGGGGATAATGCTACAAGACGACGGATCACCGAGCCCTTACTCAGAAGCGGGGAGAGGCTCGCCACAGCGCAGCACCCTGATGCCGTGATTGCTCGGGATGTGAGTATCGGTCCTGGGACAACGGTCTGCGCTGGTGCGGTCGTGAATCCGGGCTCAGTAGTCGGTTCGTGTGTCCTTCTCAATACGGGTTGCAGTATCGACCACCACAACCTGATAGGCGACTACGCGCACGTCGCCCCCGGTGTCCGGCTTGGCGGACAGGTAGTCGTAGGTGAGGGGGCGCTGGTTGGTATCGGCGCCATGGTTACTCCGCGGCTGTGCATCGGAGCTTGGTGCGTTGTGGGAGCGGGCTCTCTCGTCCACCACGACGTGCCCTCCGGCGTCATGGTTGTGGGCAACCCGGCTCGGGTTCTTGATGGCCCCGCGGAAAAGGACGAGATGTGAGGCGTATCCTTGTCTCCGCCGCACACGTCAGGCAGGCCATTTGGATTGCCGACTTTGGATTGGCACGAGCAGAACGGAATCATCCGCAGATTTCGCAGATTACACAGATGGCTCGGAAGAGGAACTATCATCCGCCGATGAACGCCGAAAACAACGATGAACGATGAGTGGGGAGTGAGGAGGGAGGAGTGAGGAGGGAGGAGTGGGATGAATGCTGAGCGATGAATGAGGAGCGCAGAGGACAACGATGAGTGATGAGGGATGAAGGAGGAGGGAAGACGGAAGACTGAGGACTGAGGAGTGAGGACGAAGGACCAGGGACAGCGTGAAGGGGCGCAAGTCAGAAGCCAAAAGGCAAAGATGGGGACGGGACGAAGTCAAATTGCAGAATGCAAATATCAAAATGCAAAATGGCGGGAGGCGGGCACTGAAGACGGAGGAACGAGGAGAACGATGAGTGATGAACGATGAGTGGGGAGTGAGGAGGGAGGAGTGAGGAGTGAGGAGTGAGGAGAACGATGAGTGATGAGGGATGAATGCGGAGCGAGGACAGAAGACTGAAGACCGAAGACCGAGGACCAAGGACCAAGAACCAAGGACCAAGAACTGAGGATCTGGAACCGCGAATCGAGAACCAAGAACCAGCACCCCGGTGGCCACAACGTATGGTATGAGATGGCGCCCGGACCACAATTCCGCCGGGGAGTGGACAGCCCAGGGGCCGCCTGGTGGGCGGCTTCTGCAGACAGAACTCGGCACGCGACGACGCACCGAACGACTGAAGCTTGTCCGCGAGAATCGACGCGAGCAACGACCCGAGAAACGACCGGAGCGACGGCGGGAGCAACTCCGCGAGCGACGGAAGGCGCAGCGCGGCAAGCAACTTCTGATGCAGCTTGCGATGCAGCTCAGGATTCAGCGACGGACACGACTGTTGACGCGACGCACGACGCGGCTCATGAAACACCTGCCGGTGCCTCTGCCCATACTTCGCCACGTGCTTCGCGCAACGATTCGGCGGGCGGCATGAACCGCCAACCGAAGTGAGAAGCTGGAGGCGAGAGCGCAGAACCAAGTCAGAAGCCAAAAGCCAGAAGCCAAAACCGCGGACACGGAGTTTACCACCAAGACACAAAGGCACAAAGGGCACCGAGCGAAGCGGCAAGGCGAAGTGAGAAGCGAGAGGCTGGAAGCTAGAAGCCAAAAGGCAAAAGCCATGGTCGGCCGAAGTCAGAATGCAGAGGTGCTCGAAAAGGGGAACAAGTAACCAACAACCGGGAACTGCACCACGTAGCCAAGGTCATGCGGGTTCGTCATAGTGGACTCGCGGACCGGGGCCGGCGTCTACGCTGCCGGCTGCGGGCTGCGCCCGAACGGGTTGAGTGACCGAATCTCGGGCACCTTTTGCAGCAGGTCTTGGTCGTGCGTGACCAGGCAAGCGTTTTCGATCAGGGCGGTGGCCGCGATGATGGCGTCCGGGGTCTTGATGCCGTGCCGGCGTTTGAGGACAACGGCCTGACCCGCTATCCGCTCGTCTACCGCAACGACCGTGAATCCGGACAGCAGCGTTTGTATGCGGGATTCGTCTTGACGGGTCAGCCGGGGGAAACCGAGCAGTTCAATCTCGGTGATGATTGAGACGACCGGCCGCGCTTCGCCTTGCTCATCACACGTCAGCCCGAGGTTCATGTTGAGATCGGCCATCGCCGCGTAGTCACCGATCCGCTCGGCGAGGTTGAGGGCTTCGGTGAACTGATCGTGCGCCTCTTCCCAACGGCTCTCGTCCATGCAGATTATTCCCAGACCCTGAAGTGACCGCAACAGGAAACTGACCGCGCCCGAGCGTCGTTGCGCCGGGAGATACCGCTGGTATTGCTTCTTCGCCTTCTCCGTCTCACCACGACGCCACCAGAGGGTCGCCAGAAACTGGCCTATCTCGCTGGCGCTATGGTCGTCCCGGATCGTCCCGTAGATGTCGAGGCTCTGTTCGACCAGCTGCTGCGCGAGCACGGCGTCGCCCCGCGACCAGGCCAGTACACTCAGGCAGTAGAAGGAGCGGGCCGCAAGTCGGGAGTGACTGTCCGGTGCCAGCTTCTTCAGGCCGCCGGCTAGTCGCAGAGCGTCGGAGAGCAGGAACTCGGCCCGGCCGAGGACGCCGAGTGCCATGTGTGACCAGCCCATGTCGTTGAGAGTATCGATGTAGGAAGGTACGTGCCGCTCCGGCTGTGTGAGGAGCGCCTGATTGAAGCTGTCCAGTGCATCCTGGTGCTGACCCCGCTTCTGATGCACGAGCCCGAGCTTCCGGAGGAATCGCGACCCGAGCGGCCGGTCACCTGCCAGTTCCGAGTCGGCAGCGATCGACGACATTCCCTGCGTATAGGCGGCAACCGCCTCGGAGTACCTCCCGGTAGCCTCGCGCAGTTCTCCCACCCGCTCCAGCAGCTCCACGCGTTCCCCTGCGGACTTCGCCTGAGCCGAAAGCGCGAGCGCGGTCTCGTAGTAGCCCAGCGCCTGTTCGCTCAGCCGGTTCTCTCGGGCCAGGGCTCCGGCCAGCAACGAATAGCTGAAGGCCTGATCTTCGACGCCCGCCTGCGTGAAGTGATGCGCCAGGTCGTAGAGCGGCTTGTCCTCTTTCTCCGGATGGAGCAGTTCCAGTGCCAGCGCAACTCGACGATGACTCTCTTTCCGCTCCGGGACCGCCATCCGCTCGGCCACCGCTGCTTCCAGCATCTTGCTCGCCACGACGAAAGACCCCTGGCCGTTAGTGACGATGCCGCGCAGCAAGCCCAGCGTCCGCAGCTTCGCGACAACACGGACCAGCGGCGCTTCTTCCTGTCGCAACACCGCCTGCAGCAACGCGAGCGAAAACGGCCCGGCCGCGGTCGCTCCCACTCGCAGGACGTCCAGCTCCTCTGCGGAGAGGGCCTCCAATCTCCGGTAGAGAACGTCGGTAACCGAATGCGGAGGGCTGTACTCGTTCAGCGCCTCCTCCAGCAGCGTCCAGCGACTGCCTCTCCGCGCGAGCACGCCGCCTTCAATCAAGGAACGAATGGCCTCGATGACGAAGAGCGGGTTCCCCCCGGTGGTGCGCACCAGCCACTCGGTGAGTACGATGCTGCCTGCCATCTCGCCGACGAGCGATGCCAGCAGAGCCTCGACGTCGTCCCGTTCCATCGGCGCCAGCGGCACGTGACGGAAGTGGCTCGATCGTGTCAGCTCGCCGACAAGTTCGAGGAAGTGGGGCTCGTTCACGCCGGCCACCAGCACCATAAGCCGTTCGCTGCCAAGGCTGAAGGTAAGGTAGCGCAGGAACTCGTAACTGGTCGAGTCGTAGAGCTCGAAGTCGTCGACCATCAGGACGAGGCAGCGGGGCACGCGAGGAGACGAGCTCAGTTCCTTAAGACCGTGCGCCGCAGCCTCAAACAACTGGTACTTCTCGGCGGGGGTCGCGGCTGGGCTGCCGTCGTCCTTCGGGGAGGGGGCCGGGGAGTACGCAGCCAGGTAGCCGAGGGTCAGCTCCACCAGCGACCTGCGTCGGGAACCAGGCGAGGCAGGCTGGAAGGAGACAATCGTCGCTCCCTCGAGTTGAGCCGCGAACCTCGACTCGGAAAGCAGTCGGCTCTTACCGACGCCGCGCTCGCCCGTCACACAGGCTACGCATGCCCCACCCTTGCTCGCGCCCTCCAGCATCTCCTGCAGGCTCTCCAGTTCCTTGCTGCGGCCCACGAAGCCCGCCGCCAGGGGGTAGTCCTGCGGCTCGCCGCCGGCATCCAGCCGGTGTCCGGGCCGGGACAACTGCTCGATCACCGCTGCCGCAGAGCGCGGCCTTCGCTCCGGCTCCCGCTGGAGCATCGACATAATCAGGGATTCGAACTCCTCCGGTATACCTTTGTCGAACTCCCGCGGGGCTTTGAACTCGGTCCGATACTGCATACGCATCCAGGCGTGGAGGTCCTTCTCCTTGCCCGGTCCCTGTCCGGTAACGACCTCGTAGAGGACGAGACCGAGCGAGTACAGGTCGGCGCGCGCGTCGGCATCCACGCCCTTGAGTATCTCAGGCGCGACATAGCCCAGAGTCCCGCGCGGTACGGCTGCTTCCGAAGACGACGGCCGGCCCGCAAGGCCAAAATCGAGCAGCTTGGCTTGCGGCGCCCCGTCCCCTTCGGCCACGAGTATGTTCTGAGGTTTCAGGTCGCAGTGGATCAGGCTTTGGGCGTGAATTCGGTCCAAAGCGTGCAGCAACTGGAGCGTGACAGCTGTCAGCCCGGGGGAGAAGCCCTCCGCAAAGAACGCGTTGATGGGGAGGCCTTCAAAGAACTCCATCGTGAAGTACGGTCTGGGCTGAGGAGTCGATACGTAGTCGAAAGCGGCGACAATGCCTGGATGCGTGAAGCGCGAGAGATTGTAGAACTCGGCCCGAAGCTGTAGCTCTGTCCCCTTCGGGGTATCCGGTCTCAGGATCTTGAGCGCCACAACGCGGTTGGCGCCCGTGTCATTGACCTTGTACGTTTCGGTGACTTCGCCCACCCCGAGGCAGGCAACTACTTTGTAGCGGTCAGCGATCAGCTGTGATGCCTGGAATGTTCCGGCCCGCGTCATCTCGCCATCATACCGCGGTCTTGGCCATTGTCAACCCCAAGTGCGACATCGGGGTGCGACATCGTCAGCGCGGGTTTCCCGCGCTTATCTGCTCAACTGTTGACGACTTAGCTGCTGGTGACAGGCGCCGCCGAGACCCGCGTCTTCCTCGGAGAAGAGCGGGAGGTCTGCAAGGGTAGTGCTGATGCAATCAGAGGAGCCGGGATGAAGCCGACAGCTTGAACCTCGATGGTCCGCCGTCCTGACGCACCGTCCGCGGTCGCGGCTCACTAGAAGCGACTCGCCCGGGCAGGAGCGGATAGACTCCCGGTTCGGCCGCACGAATCCTGTACCTATGTTGTTCAGTAGATGGGCCGTGCAGGAGTCGCCATCGGCCGCTTGGGCGGCCGCACGAATCCTGTACCTATGTTGTTCGGTAGATGGGCCGTGCAGGAGTCGAACCTGCGGCCACCGGATTAAAAATCAGGTGCTCTTCCATCTGAGCTAACGGCCCCGACCACTGTCAGGCTCCAGATTGTAGATTGAAGTTTGCAGAAGTCAAAAGACGGGGCACAGGGGACATTTCAGATTGCAGATTGCAGATTGAAGATTGCGGATTG
>Ga0194126_10002014_pt1 | contig 33304 bp, 26 predicted proteins | sample TA2KigC150mmetaG_FD_148641 | JGI IMG/M metagenome (GOLD analysis project Ga0194126, IMG submission 148641) | Freshwater microbial communities from Lake Tanganyika, Tanzania - TA2015035 Kigoma Deep Cast 150m | ecosystem: Environmental > Aquatic > Freshwater > Lake | place: Tanzania: Lake... | reverse complement strand
TTTAATATTGATACAAGTTCATCCCTTATCCTGATACCATTTAATCCCTTTAGAATATTCATTTTTATAGAAAGAATGGCCAATTTTTCAGTCTGCATATCCATTTTGAACCCAAGCCTCTGTTCAAATCTTACAGCCCTTAATATTCTTGTCGGGTCTTCCACAAAGCTAAGTTTATGTAGTACCCTGATTTTCTTTTCCCCGAGATCTTTCCTTCCCCCGAAAAAATCAATTATCCTGCCAAAATCATCTTCATTTAAAGAGATGGCAAGGGTATTTATTGAAAAATCCCTTCTTGCAAGGTCCTGGGTTATGCTGCCAGGTTCTATATCCGGAAGTGCAGCCGGCTCCTTATAGTGCTCTATTCTTGAAGAAGCAATATCAATATGCCGGTAATTCTCAAAAATAATAACAGCCGTTTTAAACTTTTGATAACTTTCCACCCTTGCGCCGGATTCATGGGCAAGTTTTTCTGCAAGAGCTATGCCATCGCCTTCTACAACAATATCAACATCAAGGTTTGGCATACCCAGCAGCAAATCCCTGACCAGGCCCCCGACCAGGTAAACCTTTACTTTAAGCTTCTTTGCAGTAAAAGAAGCCTTTTTAAGTACTGAAAAAATACTTTCCGGAAGGTAAAACATTAGCCTTTCTTTTACAACTTCAGGTGAAGGATAAAATTTTTCTTGATTTGTGCCCGCAGCGCTTTTGCCTGCACCGGTTTTTATTTTTCCATGAAGGTAACGTAAAATATCTTTCCTGGTAACAATACCCACGGCTTCACCCCTTACAACAACCGGAATTCTACCGATACCGTTTTCTATCATCATTCTCTGTATTTCTTCAACAGTGGTATTTGGCCCTGTTGTTACAAGCCCCCGGGATTTAAATCCCTTTACCGGAGCATGGGAAAGCCCATGCTTTAGAGCCCTGTCAACGTCTTTTCTTGTAATTATTCCTACTATGCCATTACTGCTGTCAACAATTGGTATGCCCGTGTGCCCGTATTTTTTCAGAAAGTCATTAACTTTTTCAATACTTGCATCCTCACTAACAGTCCTTATCGGATAAGACATTATATCCCTGGCGACCATGGGTTTTTTGATGTTTTTATAAAGTGAAGCTATAAGCCTGTTTTCTATATCTTTTATTCCGGCATCTTTCAAAACTGCAGAAGCAGCCTGGGCATGTCCTCCCCCGCCCAGTACTTTGATAATCCCGGATACATCCACTGACGGGTCGTCGCTTCTTGCAACCAGATATGTTTTATCTTTCATTTTGACCCAGCAAAAAACAATATCAACATCTTCGATCTGGCCCAATTTCCTGGTGATAATTGAAAGGCCTTCGGTAAACTTCTCAGTCTCGGTACTTGATAATATTATTTTTTTTTCATTAATATTTATTTTTTTTGAAGCAGATATAAGTTTCTCCAGAAGTTTATGCTGAATCTGGTCCATAGGCGGATTGAGGAATTTTGCAACCACAGAAAGGCTTGCTCCCATTTTTAGCAAAAATGAACAGGCTTCAAAATCCAGCGGCCTTGTATTAGGGTAAGAAAAAGAACCAGTGTCTTCATAAATACCCAGAGCAAAAAGCGTCGCCTCAAAAGAATTTATTATTATATCCTGTTTCTTTAAAATACTGACAAGTATTGATGTGGTAGCGCCTGTGTCTTTAATAATTTTATCAGCATTTAAAATGTCATACGGGGACTTGCAGTGATGATCGTATATTATTATTTCTGTGCCTTTTTTTTCTGCAATGCTTTTAAGGTCGCCAAGTCTAGAAGCAATGCTTGTATCTATTATTATTATCTTTTTAACAGCAAAAATATCTATATCTGCAGGTTCAAATGACTGGGGCAGTTCATCTTCATATATTGAAATAAATTTCCTGACATTTTGGTTAATTGAACCTGGAAGAATAATTTTAGCATCAGGATAAAGCTTTTTTGCAGCAACCATTCCTGCAAAAGAATCAAAATCAGAGCTAACATGGGTCGCTATTATTTTCATGACGCTCAGTCGCAGTATTTTTCATAGCAAACTATTTCAGATATGGATTTTCTTCCCCTTTTTGGCGTTTCTGCTCCTGCTCCCGGGTAGCCGAGCGGGGTTAATGCAACAATCCTCACATTTTCAGGCACTCCAAGTATATCTTTTACAAGTTTTTCCTTAAAAGCCCCAATCCAGCATGTTCCTAAACCCTGTTCTGCTGCTGCAAGTATAAGGTGCTCAAGCGCAATTGCTATGTCAATTGGATAACTGCTCATATAGCCGCCCATTACTCCGTAAGCCTCCTCTTCTTTGGCGCATGCCGCCAGCAGTACCGGGGCTTCGGCTATAAAACCCTGGTTATTGCAGGCAATAGCAAGGTCGTTTTTTTTGTGCCTGTCTTTTATGACTATAAGTTTCCAGGGCTGGAGGTTTTTGGCAGAAGGAGCCTTCCTGAAAGCATTCAAGACATAATCCATTTTTTCAGCTTCAATTTCTTTTGAATCATAGGACCTTATGCTTCTTCTGTGCGTTATTATTTCCATAATATTGTGGTATTTTCTCATATTCAATACTCCTTAACAAAACAAGCCAAAATTACAAATAGACAAGTTTTTCCAGTTGATTACAATAGTTTATTTAACACTCAAGGCATTATAGTTTTAAAACAGGAATAATAGTGAACAATTATTTCTTTATATAAAATATTATAAAAAAAAACAGCTGTCAAATTCAAATAAAAAATTATAGACACGCTTGCCTGTAAAGAACTGACACCAGCTCTGTAGCTTTACCGGGTATGTTGCATTTTGCAATTGTGTGAGAGTCAACCATTTTTACCGGCATTATATCCGATATAGAATTTGTTATAAAGATTTCATCCGCTTCCATTATCTCGAAATAATGAACTTTTTTCTGGATGATATTAATATTATTTTTTTTGCATATATTTATAACATTTTGCCTTGTAATGCCGGGAAGTATATTTTGAGTAAGGGCAGGAGTGATAATACTGCCGTTTTTTACCAAAAAAATATTTGATGAGGCGCATTCAAGAACTGTCTTGTCCCTGGTTATAAAAAGGGCCTCATCTGCGCCTGCTGCATATGCTTCATTCTTTGCATAAATGTTTTCAAAATAGTTTAAAAGCTTATGCTTGTAAAGAAAATTACTGCAGGGATTCCTCCTTATAGATGAGCTGATAATTATTAAACCTTTTTTATAAATATCCTTCTGATAATTTGCAATTTTTTTTGCAGTGATTATTAGATCCGGCTCTGCCCAGAAATCAATCCTGAATTTATCAATATAATTTCTTCTTGATACTATTATCTTTATTGCTGCATTACAATTATTTAGCCTGTTTTTTGCAATAAGCTTCAGTATTGCAGATTTTATATGCTCCCTGTCAAATGAATAACTGTATTTCAGTTCTCTAAGCGATGAAAAAAGCCTGTCAATATGCTCATCAAAAAATATAATCTCTTTGCTGCAGCTTTTCAGGGTTTCAAAAACACCGTCGCCATACAAAAAACCCGGGCTAAAAATGCTTAAGGCTGCCCCTTTTGCACATATATATTTTCCATTTATAAATACTGAATCTGGCATAAATAAATTATATCATAAAAAAGCGGCAGTTATTAAAACGGACGGTATTTTTAATTATCCAAAATATGCCCTGCTATCATATCACCTATTTCTGAAGTAGAGAAACCCATTTTACCCGCACTTAAGCTATTTATTTTTGTGCATGCAAATGATACTGCTTTCTCAATTGCTTTTGCTGCTTGAGCCTCGCCAAGATGCTTGAGCATCATGCGCGCCGCCTCAATTGCCGCAAGAGGATTAATTATATTCATACCCGTATATTTGGGCGCTGACCCCCCGATGGGTTCAAACATTGAAGTACCTTCAGGATTTATATTCCCGCCTGCTGCTATTCCCATGCCGCCCTGTACCATTGCGCCCAGGTCAGTTATAATATCCCCAAACATATTGCCGGTAACAATAACATCGTACCACTCAGGATTTTTTACCATCCACATGCATGCTGCATCAACATGATTATAATCAGTTTGCACTTCAGGATATTTTTCAGACATTTCCATAAACGCCCTGAACCATAAATCACCCACAAAAGTTAAAACATTCGTTTTATGGACAAGAGTGAGCTTTCCCGGCTTTCCTTCCTTTTTCCTCTCAACTGCAAGTTTGAAAGAATATTCAAGGCACCTGTCAATCATCTGCCTGTCGTAAACCATCACCTGTGTTGCAACCTCATGCGCACTTCCCTTTCTTGTAACCCCACCGTGGCCCGCATACAAATCCCCGGTATTTTCCCTCACAACTATAAAATCGATATCTTCAGGTTTTTTATCTTTTAAAGGACAGTCGACTCCCGGATAAAGTTTTACAGGCCTTAAATTAATATACTGGTCAAGAGCAAATCGAAGATTAAGAAGTATTCCAAGTTCAAGTATCCCTGGAGCAACATCAGGATGGCCTATTGCCCCAAGGTAAATTGCTTTAAATTCCTTAAGCTTTTCAACTGCTCCTTCCGGAAGAGTTTCCCCTGTTTTAATATATCTTTCTCCTCCAAAATCAAATTCTTCAAAATCAAATCCAATATTATGCTTTTTGCCTGCTGCAGCCAGTACTTTTTTGCCTTCATTTACTACTTCAGGGCCAGTACCGTCCCCGCCAAGTACAGCAATAGTATATTTTTTTACATCATTCATTTTTTACCCCCATACAATTATTTAAAACAGTAAATATTAACGCAATCATGTCTTTGAATCATTTTCATATTATATATATTATTTTTTATATTTCATCAAAAATATTCTTTATTTTTTATAAGGGTTATTAAAAACGGTGTTGGATAATAAAAAATCTGCATTTTTATTAATTATTGCTGCAAACCATCAAACATTAACTGCTGCCTGTAAAATACTCCAGTGTCTCTTTAAGCGCAAGCCCTTTATCCAGTGTTTCCTGGTACTCCTCTTCTGCAGATGAGTCCTCAACTATGCCCCCTCCGACATTATAATAAAAGATTTTATTTTTTATTACAAAAGTCCTGATAACTATATTTAAATCCATTGTACCGTCAATACCTATATATCCTATTGCCCCTGTATAAACACCACGGGTAATATTTTCAAGTTCATCTATTATCTCCATTGCCCTTATCTTCGGCGCTCCTGTTATAGAGCCCCCAGGGAATGTTGCCTTTAAAATATCCGCAATATCATATCCATGCTGGACTTTTCCTGTCACTGTTGAGACAAGATGAAAAACTTTTGCGTACTTTTCAACAACCGCATGCTCTTTTACTTTTACAGTCCCGTATTTGCAGAACTTGCCCAGGTCATTGCGCTCAAGATCAACAATCATATTAAGTTCTGCATGGTCCTTTATGCTGTTTTTAAGTTCATTTTTTAAAAATGCATCTTGCGTTGCATTTTTGCCCCTGGGCCTTGTGCCCTTTATCGGCCTTGTATGTATTTTATCTTTCTTTAAGAATAAAAACCTTTCAGGTGAAGAACTGCCAATCTTAACATCTGGAAAAGAAAGATATGCAGAAAACGGGGCCGCATTTCTTGTGCGTAAAATAAAATACAGGTCATAGGGCTCAACTTCCAGGCTGCATTTAAACCTCTGTGTCATATTTACCTGGTAAATATCTCCCTCATGTATGTATTTTTTTGCTATGTTGACAGCTTTTTTATACTCATCTTTATTAAGATTTGACCTTAGATCAAGTTTTGCTGTTTTTTGACAGCCATATTTTCTGGCAATATGCTTAAATATTTTATCTTTACTTAAAAAATTTTTGCTGTTGATAATATTTTTAATACGCTCCATTGTTTCTTCCATATCACCCGATATGCATTTTTCAATTCCTGGCTCCAGGATTTTTGTGCGGGCTTTATAAATGCTGTTTTTTCTATTATAAAAATCTGCATTAATATTATAGTTTTTTATAATAAACCATTTATTTAATTGGTGGCTGAACGCAAGAAAACGGCAAAAGTGCAGGAAATAAAAAACAGGTAATTCCTGGTCATCCTTTGCTGTCTTTGGCAGTTTTTCAAGATAATTTTTATAATCATAAGATATAAAACCGGCAAGCCCTCCGGTAAAGTCCGGCAAACTGCTTTTAATCAGGGAACGGGCTGAAGATGTAAGCTTTCCATTTTCATAATAGTATTTTGCGTTTTCCTTATAATTGCAGATTTTTAAAACATTTTTTAAAAAAACATGGGGTTTATCACTAAAAATAATTTTTTTAACATTATTTTCCTCTGTGCTGTTTAAGCAAATATTATCATTAACATAATATTTCCCTGAACTGTTTTTAGAAATATGGCTTGCGGTAAAATAATCCAGGAAATCATTTATATTACCTGGATTATTTGTAAAAGTATTATCCATAATCAAATTGCTTTTTCCCGGATATATAATCTCTCCAAACCTTTTTGAAGCTCTTACTGCAAAACAGGGTTCAAATAAAAGATAAGAATATTTTGAGTATTTATTTGGAAGCAGGCTGCTGTCAAGAAATGACATATACCTGTAATTGCCTGAACTGCTTAAAAAATAAAACAATTCGCTGCATTCAAAATTAAAATCTACAGGCGCAATTACTGATAATGCTGTATTTGAATTTTTTCCCATTATAAAATTATAAAGTTTTGCAGGAGTTTAAGCCCTTCTTTTGTTAAAAAAGATTCAGGGTGAAACTGCACCCCTTCCAAATTAAATTCTTTGTGTCTTATGCCCATGATAATGCCGTTTTTGGTCCAGGCTGAAACTTCAAATTCCTGTGGCAGTGTATCTTCTTTAATTATTAATGAGTGATATCGCGCAGCTTCAAAGGGATTGGCAACATCTTTAAATATAGTTCTGCCGTCATGATATATCATTGAAGTTTTCCCGTGAAAAACAACACCTGAATTAATTATTTTGGCCCCAAATACCTCTCCTATGCACTGATGCCCAAGGCAAACTCCCAGTATTGGTATTTCCTTATAAATACTTGAAATAAGGTCTTTAGAGACACCTGCATCGGAAGGTTTGCCCGGTCCCGGAGATATGACAATTTTGTGTGGGGCAAGATTTCTTACTTCTTCCACAGTTATTTTATCATTTCTTCTTACTTTAATGTTTTCACCCAGGATTCCAAGATACTGCACCAGGTTGAAAGTAAAAGAATCATAATTATCAATCATAAGTATGTCTATGCCATTTTTCTTTTTATAGCTATCCATTATATTTTTCCCATAATTTTTTATATGTTTCCGGCACATTAGCAGGGTTATTCTTTGAATTCCTGCCCCGTGTGAAACCTTTTTTTACCTGATGCTCTATATTTTTTATACAAAATTACACTTATATTTTTAAAAAGGAATTAAAAAAGTTAATGCCCTAAAAATAATGAAGCTAATTTTATCCTAAATTTAAAAATAAAAAAATTATCTTTAAATTAAAAAGAACATAATTTTATAATATTTTTTTTAATTCGTGTAGATTTTAAGATTGGTTTTACTTCATTGCAGTGTTTATTTGAATTTGTTTAAATAAAAAAATAATCCCAAAATAATACAGGATACCGGATGTTAATATTTTAACAACAGGTATCCTGCAGATAATTAAAACTATTTTTTTTATTACTAGCTTTCGCTTTCCCTTTGCTCAAGGAGGATTTTTTTTATAAGTTCTATCTCTTTTTCTGTAAATTCTTTTGCTTTGTTATAGCCCGATATAACGCTTTGAACTATTTCAGCATATTTTTCCTTTGTGATGTTTTTAATTTTTGATGCCTTTTCTTCAGTCTTTTCCCTTATATCCATTACAGCTTTTTTGATTTCAGTCCTCAGCTCTTCTCCTGTCTTGGTTGTTAGAAATAATGCGGCAATAGCACCAGCAGCCAGTCCAACCGCAAATCCTATTAATCCATATTTCAATGCTGATGAACAATTTTCAGTATCTCCGCACATTTTTTCCTCCTTTATGCTTATTCAAATAGAAATATTTTTCTGTTAATATTTTGTCACTTTAGCATATATTATATCAGCAATACAAATAAATAATAATGTATAACCTTTACTCATACGAGAAAAAAGAAAATTTCAATTGCGAAATCAAAAAAGAAACTGAAAAAGGTACTTATCAAAAAATTTTAATAAGTTTTGAATCTCCTTTTAAAACCAATATAAAAATTAATGACTTGGCCTATTCTGAGGTGTTTATCAGCAAAGATAAAAAAACTGCCCCCGGGGACAATTTAAGCAATACTTTGTTAGTGTTGCTTCATGGTTTTGCCTCTAAGAAAAATAGGCTTAATAATTATTATGCATTTATTAAAAATATGCTGAACAATGGACTGGACTGCGCATTTATTCACTTGCCTTACCATCTATCAAGAACGCCTGCAGGCCAGCTAAGCGGGCAAAAACTTATTTATACCGATGATAAAGAAACGCTTGAATTTTTTCACCAGTCAGTAGTTGATGTAAAAAGATTTATTGATATTGCAATTAAAAATATTGGATATGAAAAGATAGTTTTATGCGGATTCAGCCTCGGAAGCATGATTTCGGTAATTACCGCAGCAATCGATAACCGGATTAATAAAACAATCCTTATTTTCGGAGGAGGAAACTGGCATCAAATACACTGGAACAGCTCACTTTCATATGTATTAAAAGGAAACTGCCTGCAAGACGATATTATCAACAGGGTAAAATGCAGGTTCTTATATAAAGACTTCCCTGTTTTCTGTGGAGAATTAGAAAAAACTGATTTAGATTCACTAATAAGAACCGGCCTTTGCAGTCATTTTGCATTGAAAGAAAAAACCATTAAACAATGCTTTTTATGTGACCCTGCAGCTTTTGCATACAGGCTCAAGCCTGGTAATACGCTTATGCTTAATTGCCGTTTTGACCATTTTTTTTCTAAGCAATCAACTCTTGAACTTTGGAAAAATCTTGGAAAGCCTAAAATTTACTGGTTTAATAAATTACACAGCAGCAGGATACTGGCAAACAGGAAAGTTTTAAAAATAATAAGCAATTTCATAAAAGATAAGCCTGGTTATAATGAAACTTAAAAAATCTTTAATTGTATTTTTAGGACTATATTTTTAAAAAATTGCTTTTTACAAGAGTTTTTAGAGCAAAATATGTAATCCATTTACTTTCATTGTTTTTTTTCTCAACATCTACAGGCATCTTGCCATTAAGTGAATATTCCATCCTCCACCTGTTTTTTGAATTTTTTTTACACATTATATAGTCAAGAGCTTTTTTTATATTACTGTTTTTTTTATTGCACCCTGCGTCTACAAGTGCGCCCGTTAATTCCAGTATATCGCTCCATATGCCTCTAGGAAAGCTAAAATGAAACCACCTGCTGCTCCTGGTTTTTTTTCTGGGATAGTTTGCTTCTGCAATATCATGGCTTATTAAAAACTTTTTTGCCTTTTCAAGAGTTTTAATAGAATCATTTCCTTTAAGGGATTCGGGCAAAAGATTTAATGCCTTCAGAATTTTAGTTGCGCCCCAGGGGCATTTAAGATTCTGTTTATATCTGCACCTGAAATCATTTTTATAAATGTCATCATTTATAAAATTCAATAAATTTACAGTAAAATCATCTTTAAAGTAACCAAAAAGAAGCAGCATTTCAAGTACAATGCCCTGCATGCAATTAAGACTACCCTTATACCTGCCAATTGATGGGAAAGAGCCTTTGGCTGACTGCATATTTTTAGTAAATTCTTTTAACGGCAAATCAATTAAGGGTATAGTTACAGTTGCTCCGAGCACAGAAAGAAAATACAGCTGCCAAAACATACTTTTATATACAGGATTATATGAATATATATTTTCATTACCTGGAGTATCAGTATTAATCAATTCAATGATGGATTTAACCGGGTCATTTAAAGATATCCCGTGCTTTAAAGTATTTTCCTCTTCCGGCAGTAAATTTATATATAGAATGTTCTTCAGGGTATTATATTTTACTGCAGGATTATTATCTTCAAGCAGCCATTCAATTGTTTTTTCCATAAATAAACCAATTTTTATTTTCTTATTGATCCAGAAATGCCGGGTTTAAAAAACCAAAAAATCCGTAAATTTTTAGATTTTTGTTTAAATTATTAAAGACTCATACTTGCCAGGGTTATTTAGTTTTAAAAGTATGTGCAAGCTTTCATTGCAACTGCACAAAAAATCATTTCCAGGAAATTATATTTATATTATACTAAATTTTTTTTTATTAGTTATAAAAACCAGTAATATTTTTCCACTGCTTGTGAAACTTAATATCACTGTTTAATCATGATTAAATATCGTCACGGATTTCTTTAAGATTTTAAAAAAATATACTGTATTATTAATAAATTTTGAAAATATTTCATAATAAAAATTATAGATACAATTTGCTTATGAGGCCGTATAGTTTTTTATATTTTTCGTATTTTCCAAGATATCTATCCCTGATTTTACTGTCTGGTTCAAACCTGTCCTTAACTTTTATAAATCTTTTCATTGCCTCTTCAAAGCTGAATTTATTTGTACCAATCCCGGCAAGCATCATTGATGCAAGGCAGCCTGCTTCATTTATATCCATGCGCAGTATGGGCCTTTGCAGTATTGATGACTTCAGTTTAAGCTCATAATCAGACTTTGACCCTCCGCCTGTTGCCCTTAATTCAGTGAGCCTTAGCCCGCTTTTTTCAGCAAGTTCAAGATTAAAGCAAATTTCAAAAACAAGACCCTCAACAAGGCCTTTAAATATCTCTTCCTTTGAGCTGCCGAGATCAAGGCCTATTATTGAACCTTTTGCAACAGGATCAAGATAAGGAGTGCCTGTAGCTGAAAAATATGGAAGAGTAAAAAGTCTTGAAGGGAAAAAATCAAGGGCTGATGATATGCTCCTTATCTGGCTTCCATCTCCGTTTAAAAAAATATTCCTGTACCACTTGACCACACTGCCCGCAGAAAGATTGTATGCAAGAGTTACATATTTATCCTGTATTGCGTGTGCCTGCAGGCAAAAGTTATTTTCAAGCATTTCATCAGTTGTCAGCGGTTCTTCGGAACAGATTGTCACACATTCAACAGTTCCCATTCCGTCTGCTGCAATCCCCCCCGAAACAGCACCGACCCCCAAAGCGGCGCAAGGCTGGTCATGGCAGCCTGTAATTACTGAAACATTTCGCCTAAATCCAAGCTCTGATGCAATTTGCTCATTTACCGTTCCAAGGCAAACACCAGATGGTCCGGGGGCTGAAAACAGGCTTGCATCTATGCCAAAAGATGAAAGTATATTTTCTGTCCAGGTTTTTTTCCTTACATCAAAAAAAAGCGTTCTTGAAGCAAGCGCATAGTTTATCTTTGTTTCTTCAATACCAAGCTTAGAATATAAAAGATCATCAGTAAAAAAAATTTTATTTGTTTTAGAATATATTTTGGGCCTGTTTTTTTTCAACCATATAATTTTATTTAAGGGACAGATAAATCCCGGCGGATATCCTGTAATTTTAAAGAGCTTATTTCTGCTGTAAAGTGAAAGTATTTCATCCAGTTCTTTTATGCTCCTGGCATCAGTCGAGTAAATTGTATTGTGCAGTATATTTCCTTTTTTATCCACTGGTGTTAATCCCTCTCCAAATGTGGAGACTGATAATGCTGTAACCGGATCTTTTTTTACTTCCGGGCTGCTGTTAACATCTTTAATTACATTAAAAATCTTTTCCAGCTGTTTTCCGGTTTCAAATTCCACCCAGCCAGGTTTTGGAAAAATAAGGTTATACTCGCTGTAAGAATCAGCAAGTACTGAACCATCTTCATTAAAAACTATAGCTTTAGTGCCAGTTGTCCCTATATCAATGCCCATAAGGCTCATTAAGCGCGCCTCCCGTTATATATAAATTTTTTAAAAAATTATGCAATGTCGATATTATATAAAAATCAATTATCAAATAATATGTTTTTATATTAGTTTTTAAAAAATATTAATTATTTGACAGCTGATTTTGACAAGCCACTTATACTGTGAAGCAATTCTTTGTTAATTCTATATATTTTTTTATATATTCTGTATCTGCTGCTGTATAACTTATTGTAATTATTTGAAGGCTTAATTATTTCATTTGTCTTAACTGCTGTTTCTGCCGCTTCATTATAGCTGCTGTACTGGCCAGCAGCTATGCCTGCAAGCATTGCAGCTCCCAGGCTTGGAGCTTCAGTGCTTTTAAGAGTTACAAAATCCATATTAAGCACATCTGCTTTAATCTTAAGCCATTGCCGGGATTTTGCCCCGCCGCCAATTGCAAATATACTGTCTACTTTTATCCCGATTTTTTTTATTCTTTCTATATTCAACTTCAGGTCATATGCATTGCTTTCAAAAACAGCTCTTGAGATTTGCGGTTTTCCTGATTCAATATCCAGGCCTATAATTAAACCCTTTGAATCTGCGTCAAGCCACGGAGTTCCGCTTCCTACAAAATGAGGAAGTATAAAAATATTTACCGGTCCAGCACTTAGATTTTCATCAATTATTTTATAAACACTTTTACCATCTTTTAAAGCACTCTCATTCTCTTGCCTGCAAAAAACTTCCCTGTACCATTTTAAAAGCAGGCCACCAGTTAAATTAAAAGCCAGTATTGTGTATTTACCAGGCATCACATATGGCGCACACGGATAATTATTTAAAAGCATTTTTCTTCCGAGCCTGGGGGTGTGAAGGACTGCTATTATGGTATCAGAAGTTCCTGATGCGTGCATTGCTTTACCTGCGCCGGTAATTCCGGCGCCAAAAGCACCGCATGCCTGGTCATGTCCACCTCCGGCGCAAATAACTTTTTTTTCAAAATCCAGTTTCCTGCAAATTTTTGTGCTTAGCTCACCAGTTATCTCTGCCCCCTCAACCGGTTTTGAAAGCATTTCCTCATCAATGCCAGCAGCTTTTAATATTTTTTCGGACCATTTTTTATTAACAATATCAAAAGCTGCAGTTCTTGCAGCAAGAGAATAGCTTATCGAGGGTTCAAGCCCAAGTTTTAATTGAAGAAAATCCTCAAAGCATAAAAACTTATAAGCATGTACAAAAATATCTCTCCTGTGTTTTTTTAGCCACATTATCTTATTTATAGAGTACATGGGGTTTAGGGGCATACCGGTAATTTTAAAGATTGTGCTGCTTCCAAGAGTTTTCTCCCAGAACCGGCACTGCTCTTTTGTCCTACTGTCAAAAGTGACTATTGCATTATAAAGACTGTTGCCGTCCCTATCAACAGGAATAACAGCTTCACCCTGGCATGATACAGCAAAAGCTTTTATCCTGTCTTTCTTTATTTTTTGATTAGCGGTCTTAATAGCGTTTTTAACAAAAGATATAACCAGTTCAGGGTCAAGTTCACTCCATCCCGGAACAGGATGCAACAGGGGATATTCCCTGTATTCCGACGACAGCACCTGCCCTGTTCTGGAAAAAATTATTGCTTTACATCCGGATGTTCCAATATCGATGCCAAGAAGACTCATGTCACAGGTTCCAGAAATCAGGGATATGGATTTTTTCTCCGCCCTTCATTGCTGAAATATGGCCCGAAAGGCCGGCACATGTCCAGTTGGCAGCTTTTTCAGCATCTATAGCCGAATCCCTGTTTTGGACACAGGCCATTATAAATTCATGAACCATGTGCGGATGGGAGCCGCCATGGCCCGAGCCCTGTATAAATGAGAGATGTTTTTTTTCATCATCATCCATTACCTCTTCAGACCTTGTGAATACTGAAATTTCTTTCGGTAGCATATTTCCTGTATCAGGTATTTTAATATGTTTTGCATCTTCTCCACCAAGGTAAAGAACAGGTTCCTCATTTTCAAGCCTGTTCCATTCAAAAGACAATTTCTGTCCATATACATCAAAACTTTCGATATACTGTCTCACTGTATCATAAAGGGAGCGTGTCACTTCACCAAAAACATCAACATCTTTAAATTTTAAAAACATGGACTCAACAGCAAAAGGACTGTTGTAATTTTTTATATAATTTTCTCTTATCCTTCCGGATCCTGCTCCAAAAACCCATTCCACCGGCGCATCAGCAAGTATTGCCAGCGGGCTTACAGCATGTGTAGCATAATTCAATGGAGGCCAGCCTGGCCATGGCGGACCCCACTGCTCCATATCCTGCATGTGGGAACCCCTTAAAAACTGTATTTTTCCCAGTTTGCCTTCCTCCTTTAAGCCTTTAACATAAAGAAATTCCCTTGTATAGGCTGAGGTCTCCATCATCATGTAAACCCTGTTTACTTTTCTTCTTAATTTGACTATCCTGCTGCACTCCTCAACACTTAAACCCATGGGCACGGTACATGCAACATGTTTTTCAGCTTGAAGGCAGTCAAGAACTATATCAGTATGAGTATCTACCGGAGTAACAACATGTATTGCATCAATTTCTTTCATTTTTAGAAGATCCCTGTAGTCTGTGCAGAATTTTTCGAAGCCATATTTTTTAGCAGCTTCCCTGAGTTTGATTTCTGTGCGCTGGCATATAGCATAAAGCTCCGCATGCGGATGATTTTGGTATATAGGTAAAAAATCTGCCCCAAACCCCAGACCAACAACACCAACTTTAATTTTATTACTCATTATAGCTCCCCGCTTAAAAATTGATAAATTTTATCTTTTCAGTGTATCAAGAAAAATTGTCTCGATATCACCCCGGTGATTTTCAGGGTCATAATATGATTCAATTATCTGCTCGTGGGGCATGGAGTCTATTCTTTCATTCATTATTTTTAATGCCCGGCTGTTGATTTCAATTGCTTTAACTGAAGGCATTCTTTCAGGATTAATGTCAATGCCGAAGTACTCTTTGTATCCTGTCATTTTAAGCAGGTAAAGCATGGCTTCGGCCTGCTGCCATTCAACAACACCGGTATTTAAATCCTGGTCATAATTTCCAAGCGGCTGGCTGTTCCAGTGCGTATTAAAGAGCCTGCCTTCTCTTGTGCATCTTGCTATTGCATATGGAGTATCTTCAAATCCCATCCTAATATGCCCTATTTCCGGCTGCATTCCCATAAGCGGTATGCCTTTTGATAAAATATCCCGGTTTATTTTATTTTTAAGCCTTGCTTCGATATCTTTGCATGCAATAAGGCCATCAGCAGTTGTTCTGTAAATATTATTTGGCGCGGGTTCATAAGGTTTTGGTTCTATTGCAACAATCACGCCCGGAACTTCATCCATCGCCTGTGCTACAGCGGCTTCAAAGCTGTCCCACATTTCATAATATATCGTACCGAGAGAATAGGTGTATCCGTCTATTCCCGGCCATATTCCCGCATGGTGCAATTTTTTATCTGCTGCAAACTTCAGGCAGTCCACAAGGGTCTTTATTGCTTTATCCCTGTATTTTTTAACCGGATTTGAAAGAGACCCAAATTCATATTCCTTTGGATAAAAAATTGCAGGATAACAGCTCTGCAGGACAATTCCTGTTTCTTTTTCAAGCTGCTGGTACAAATAATAGTTTTCTTCATTAACTTCGTTTGGATAATGCGCCTCTATAGCTTTAACACCATATTTTGCCATATCAGCGGCCATTTCTATTCTTTCAGGAATAGTTTTAGGTTGAGTATAGCCTTCATGGAAACGTCCCCCACCCGGGGCAAAATACCATATGCCTACTGATATTTTCAAATCAAGACTGAAAGAATTCATATGTCTTATCAGTTCTTCCCTGGTAAATCTTTTTTTCTGATAGCTTGTATCTGTTACCGGTAATTTCATTTTTGCCTCACCTTTTATATTTATAAATTAAATCTTACTTTTTACTCTGAAACAGTTATCTGTATTTTCAGCTGTTTTCCCGGATCAGTCTTCAAGGTTTTAATGGCTTTTTCTGTTTCCTCAAGAGGAAAATTAGCTGTGACAAGTTCCTCAACTTTTACAAGTCCCTCCTCAAGGCTTCTTATTGCAGCCGGCCATGCAAGCGGAGCAAGCCATGCTGAACGTATTTCTTTATCCATTGTATGAAAACTCAGTGCCGGAATTTTCATAACATCTTCCTCATTAGGCAGGCCAAAATGTATTATAATTCCGCAATTGCCTGTAACTTCTACTGCCTGTTCGAATGCAGAATTATCGCTTGTGGGAACAAGCGCCCTATCTGAAAGTTTTCCCTTAGTCAGATCTGCAATTGACTGTTTTAAATCAGGCGTATAATATTTTGAACTTTTAAGCGAAGCATTTAACAGATAATCTGCGCCCGCTTTTTTACCCTGTTCAAGCCTCCAGTCATTTGAAGCCCCAACCAGGGCAACTTTTCCTGCTCCCATTGATTTGCACATCTGTGTCATCATCATTCCCATAGAACCAGGCCCGAAAATAGTTACAAAATCGCCCGGGTTAATTTCCAGCTTTTTTATTGCATTTACAACACATGCTAGAGGTTCAGTAAAAGCTCCTGCGGCATAGCTCACAGAATCAGGAAGCTTAAACAATCCTGTATATCTTGAAACACAGTATTCTGCAAACCCGCCATTTACAGTAACTCCTGGAACATTGAGTTTTTCACACAGATGAGTCTTTCCCTCGGCGCATGAAAAACATGCGTTGCAGTTTTGCACCGGGTTTACAACAACACGATCACCGGGGGCAAACAGCCCAAGCATAGCAGGAACATCTCCAACTTCTACTACTTCGCCTGTAAACTCGTGCCCAAGCACTATGGGACCCTTGCCTGTTGCAGTGCCAACCGGGGAAAATCCGTAATAATAAGATATATCTGAACCGCAAATCCCGACTTGCTTCACTTTTACAAGGACATCTATCGGACTCACTTCAGGAACAGGTATTTCCTCCAGCTTCATCTTTTCAGCTTCATAAAAGACCTGGGCCTTCATTTTACCTTCCACTTTTCCTCCTCGTATAATAAGATATTTTTACTGTCCGTATTTTTTAATAAGTCCATCAAGAAATGTCTTGCAGCCTGCAGTAGCTTCCAATGCTTTTGGCCAGAAACACAGGTCCACAGCCCACCACTCATCATCATATCCTGCATCAAGTATTGCCGGCATTATCTCATCAAAATTAAGCAGACCGGTGCCCAGGGGTGCATGCGTGCTTGTTTCATCACCATGAAGCGTGCCATCTGAGTCAATTAAATGTATGTGTCCGATTTTACCTGTAAGCATGTGGGCGAACTGAACAACACCCTTTGGAAGGGTTTCCTTTTGACCCATTTGCCTTGATGCAAGCACTGCACACATATAAGCATGGCATGAATCAAATAATATTGAGAAATTAGGATGGTCAACTTTATATACCATCCTCACGACTTCGCTGGGCTTGTTAAATAAAAACCCTGGTTCAAATTCCCAGATAAGTTTAACCCCCTTAGCTGCACATATATCTGCTGACTTTTTCCACACATCTGCAATTTTTGCAACACATGTCTCATAATCCATGCCGCCGGGTATTGCTGTGGGCGGATCAACCGTGTCAACCCTAAGTTTTGGAATATCCATATCAATACAAATTTCAAGATTGCTTTTAACTGCAGCAATATAATCCTTTTCTTCAGAAGTTGCAGGTGATGGGAATGGAGCGGCAAGCCCTGAGATTTTAAGATTATAGCTGTCAAAAAGTTTTTTTATTTCAAGCCTTTTTTCTTTAGTATTGGGTTCAAGGTGCGGGGCAAATGCAGCCATTTCAATTCCGTCAAATCCAAGTTCAGAAAGTTTTTTAACAACATCTTCGATAGGTATTGGAGCTTCAGAATAACCTCCCCAGATATAGGCCCATCCACCTATTGATGATTTTTTAGCCATTTTTTTCTCCTTTCAATATTTAAAAATTAATATATGGAATATCAGTATTTATATCCGGGCCAAAGAATTTAAAAAGAATTATTTCAGAGCTGCCAGTGTTTTTAATTGTTAAAGGCTTTATTGCCCTGTCATGGGTTATCAGCAGCTCATCACAGCCAAATTTTCCAGCTTCGATATCAAAACCGTCAAAATTTGCCCTTCCCTTCCATATAAAGATATTAAATACCCCGTTTTCAACTGAAGTGAAGGATTTTCCGGGTTCTATTATCAGTTTTTTTCCTGAAAATTTCTTTGTATTGTAATAAATCCAGTATTCCCTGGCATCACCCTGTCCGTTTTTATCAATAAGTATGCTTTCAAGATGATGTTTTTCATAAAAGTAAGGATCACCGCAGGCCTGCCAGTCAATCTGGTCAAGTATTATTTTTTCCCCGTATTTTTCCCTGTCCTGTTTTCTCACATCTTTGAAAAGAAGGTCTTTTGATATTATTTTTCCTGCATTTAATGCCTGGAGCATTGCAAAAACATCAGAATCCTCCTGAAGCTCAAGAGTTAAAGCTGTCCCGGGAGCATGCAATATGCCGGATGGCAAAAAAAACCCTTCACCGGGCACATTCAAGTATGCCCTTGAATGCCTGAGTATCATGTCATCTTTCCATTCTTTAAGGTATGGCAGCAGGATATCATATTTTTTTTGCTCGGTTATATACGGATGAACACCAAAAAATGTTTCAGGATGAGGACCCAGGGGGGCATCATCAAGAAAATAATAAGCTTCATCTTTTGAATTGCAGCCGACAAGACGAGCATCTTTTTCCATCTGGTGTATATGGAACGGTATTCTTGCATCAAAATCATATATTTTAACAAGCCTGTTTAAACCCTTATGCGTTTTTGAATATTCACTTCCCAGAATAAGTTCAGGAACGGTTCCTACCGCACTTTTTAGTGTAATCTTAAAATCAGAGCCTGTATCAATATAAGAGAGTCCTTCATCTTCAGGCCCAACAGCATTATCAGCTTTTGTAACAGATGCGAGCCATCTTTCACAAATACTGCCTCGTTTGCCCACATTATATTCTTCTTCTTTTAATCCAAGCCTCTTACCTGGAGGTAAAAAATCCCTTGCAACCCATGCAGGCTTTAGCTTAAGAATGCCATTATTCTCTTCTATAATCTTCTCGAGTTTTTTATTTATCTCACTGGCCATAAAATTTCCTTTAATCTAATTTACTTAGTTAATAATCTTTTTAATATAAAACCCTGCAATATTTATATTTTTTACTGGCATCTTTTATAAAAATTATTTCGGCATTTCAAGGCGTTCTTCTGTTTCAGCATCAAATATATGGGCCCTGTCCATTAAAAATGTTGCATAAAGCGAATCACCCACATCTATAGAAAGCCTGGGTGGCGCAAGTGCCTTGAATATAAGATCATCTGTGAACTTAAGGTTAAGTATGTCTTCAACTCCCATACTCTGCTTAAAATAAACAGAACATTTGAAAGAATTTCCCGGCTGTTTTTCTCTTGATATGGTTATATCTTCAGGCCTTATACCCAGGAAAACATTTTTTGATTTTGAACGGCCCACGATTTTACACTGCATCGCATTAAGTGAACATTCCATGGCTTTTTCCCTCCTGCCGATAATAAGCTTTTCACCCGCAATTTCTGACTCAAGGAGGTTAACCATTGGGCTTCCTACAAATTTTGCCACAAACATATTTTTCGGCCTGTTATATATTTCATCCGGATAACCAACCTGCATAAGTGAACCCTCATTTAAAACTCCTATACGGTCACCCATAGTCATAGCTTCTACCTGATCGTGAGTTACATAAAAGAAAGTAAACCCAAGATCAATATGCAGTCTTGCAAGTTCTGCCCTCATCTCTTCCCGTAGTTTTGCATCCAGATTTGAAAGTGGTTCATCCATTAAAAATACTTTTGGCGTTCTTACTATAGCCCTTCCTATTGCTACTCTCTGCATTTCTCCGCCTGAAAGATTTACAGTTTGCCTGTCAAGCAGGTGGTCTATATGCAGGATTTTTGAAATATCAGCAATTTTTTTATCAATTTCCGCCCTGGGAGTTTTCCGCAAATTTGATTTTAAAGGAAATTCAAGGTTTTGCCTAACAGTATAATGTGGATATAATGTGTAATACTGAAAAACAAAGGCAACATCTCTTACTGCAGGGCTCCAGCTATTAACTTTATTTGTATCTAAAAAAATATCTCCTACATCAGGCTTTTCTAGCCCTGCAACAAGCCTTAATGTTGTAGTCTTTCCTGCCCCGGTAGGTCCGAGCAGGACAAAAAATTCCCTGTCTTTAATATCCAGGTTCATCACATTCACAGCAGTAATATCCCCGAATTTTTTTGTCAGTTCAACTAATTTAACTTCAGCCATTAGTTATTTCCCCCAGAATTTAATTTTTCATAATTGATTTTTCCGTTTTTTTATCAAAAAGAGTAATACTGTTCATTTCTAAACCTATGCAGCACCCTGTGCCGATGTCCGGGGATACTGTAGGAAGTGTCCTGACCCTGATTGTGTATTTTCCCAACTTAACGTCTATGATATTATATGATCCAAGCGTTTCAATTATATATACTTCCGCGTTTATATAGTTTTTACATTCCTTGAATTCAAGATTAATATCTTCGGGCCTGATACCTAGAATGAGCTCATGATCAATTTTATTGTTCTTTATAATAATTTTCTGTAGATTATCAGGTAATTCAATAACCTGGTTTACATCCGTCATCTTCAGCGTTACATTTCCACCCTCATCTTTTACAGGCATGCATTCAATAAAATTCATACCCGGGCTGCCTATAAAATTAGCAACAAAAAGATTTTCAGGATTATGATAAACTTCTGAAGGCGTACCGATTTGCTGCAGGTCACCTTTATTCATAATAACCACTTTATCGCCCATAGACATAGCTTCAACCTGGTCATGGGTAACATATACCGTAGTAGCTCCTATATCTACATGCAGTTTTTTTAATTCTGTGCGCATTTCCTCCCGGAATTTTGCATCAAGAGTTCCAATTGGTTCATCTAAAAGAAATGCTTTCGGCCTTCTCACGAGAGCTCTTCCAAGTGCAACTCTCTGCATATCGCCACCTGCGAGCTCTCTTGGTTTTTTATTAAGAATATGATCAATTTTTAGCAGCCCGGCAGCCATCTTTATTTCCTCATCAACTTTTTCTTTTGAAAACCCCTGTGTTTTGAGGGGAAAAGCCATGTTGCCATAAACAGTCATGTGAGGGTAAAGCGCATAAAGCTGGAACACAAATGCAATGTCCCTTCTGGATGCCCTTTTGAAAGTCACATCCTGCCCATCAAGCAGTATTTTCCCCTCATCTGGTAACTCAAGCCCGGATATCATACGAAGTGTTGTTGTTTTTCCACAGCCGGAAGGGCCCAGAAGTACAACAAATTCCTTATCCTCAATACGCAAATTCAAATTATTTACCGCAACAAGATTGCCAAACCTTTTAACAATATTTTCTAATACTATTTCTGCCATATAATAAAACTCCAATCTTTAAAGAGTTGGTAAAACCCGTAAACAGCAATTCCTGTTTTATTTATTTCAACCTATCAGGCCTTTAAGAAATTTTAAACCTTTCCCGGCAAGCGCCATTTCATCCTTTTCTGTCTGCCTCCATATTGATGCTGCCTTTGCTATTACTTTATTTTCAGGTGTAAAGGATTCTATTACAACCCATCCTTTATAGTTTATTCTTTTTAGCGAATCTGCTATTGATTTCCAGTGAACCTGCCCGGTTCCTGGTGCCCCCCTGTCATTTTCACTTGCATGAAACATATAAAGCAAATCCCCTGCATCAAGTACTGCAAGCGCTGAGCTTTTTTCTTCTATATTCATATGAAATGTATCAAGATGTATTTTTAAATTTTTGCAGTCTACGTCTTTTATAAGTTTTACAGCGTCTGTGCAAATATTTAAAAAATCAGTTTCAAACCTGTTTAAAGGTTCAATTGCTATATTTACACCATATTTCTCTGCCCAGCCGCACGCTTTTTTCAGATTTTCTACTACAGTTTCCCATTGTATCTTTTTTTCATTTTCCGGCACTAGAGATGCCCTGCCAACTGCCGAGTAAACAGGACCAGTTAAAAGGCTGCATTCCATTTCTGCACATGCTTCAATACAGTCTCTTATATATGATAGCCCACCCTCAATATTTTCTTTATTTGGGCCTCTTATATCTCTGTTTTCACCAAATAACCCGCAAATAGCTGCACACTCGAGATTATTTTGTTTAAAAACTTTGAGGGTTTTCTTATAATCAATGTCACCTTTTTTTTCAAGCGCTATTTCAACACCGGAAAACCCCATTTCTGCAAATCTTCCAAAAAGGCTGTCGACATGTTTATCTGTAAAAGTACCGGCATACAGAAGTGTATTAATTCCATATTTCATACTATCTCCTCCAGAATTATTTTAATAATTTAAACTGCCAGTAATTAAATTAACTATGCAGCTAATCACTCAAACACACATTTAACTTTTTTACCTGTTTCAGCAGATTCTGCCATAGCATCGCAAATAACATTGTTACGGTATCCATCCTCAAATGTTGCAACAAAAGGTTCGAGCTTAGTATTATTAACTACTGCATCAACCATATTATGCACCAGGTGAACAAAAGTATTCTCCCAGCCTATAATGTGCCCGTGCGGCCACCATTTATCATAATAAGGATGGTAGGATTCTGTTACATTTATACAGTGAAATCCCCTTGTTTCTGCAGGTTCCTCATCCTTCCAGAACACCCACAGATTATTCATGTTTTCAAGATCCCACCATATGCTTCCCTTTTCCCCATTAATTTCAATAGTGTTGTAATTCTTCCTGCCCGGACAGAACCTAGAGGCTTCAATTGTGCCAATAGCGCCATTTTCGAATTCGATAACTGATGCCATTGCATCATCGACATCCACTTTTTCCTTTTTGCCTGTTGCTTCATCTGGCCTCTCTTTAATAAATGTAGTGGTTACTGCCATTACAGAGCTTATCTCTCCGCATAAAAACCTTCCCAAATCTATGACATGAGAGCCGAGGTCACCAAGAGCTCCGCTTCCGCACTGCTTTTTACGCAGTCGCCATATCATCGGAAATTGGGGATCTGTAATCCATTCCTGCAAATATCTTGCGCTGAAGTGAAAAATCTTTCCAAGCTTTCCATCAGATATAAGGTTTTTTGCAAGAACTATTGCCGGCACAACCCTGTAATTGAAGCAGCACATACTCTTGACTTTATACTTAACAACAGCATCCCTCATTTCTTTTGCTTCAACAGCATTCCTGGCAAGAGGTTTTTCACATATTATGTGTTTTCCTGCTTTTGCTGCTTCGATGGAAGGCTCTGCGTGAAGATAATTTGGTGTACCGTTATCAACTATTTTTACCCTGTCATCTTCAATAAGGTTTTTCCAGTCCGTAGTGTAAGAGCTGTACCCGTATCTTTTTGCAGATTCCTTAAGATTTTCCTCATTCTGCCCGCATATTTTTACAAGTTCGGGAATGGCAGGTGGTGGCCAGAATATGTATGGCATTTTTTTCCAGGCATTTGAGTGGGCCTTGCCCATAAAAGCCTGTCCAATCATCCCTACTCCAATTGTTGGAATGTTATCAAGAGATTTTTTTTCTGAAGACATGGCAACAAAACCGACTTTTTTCTCTGCCATTTTAACCTCCCAAAATTACATTATTAATTTTTTAAAAACTTCAATTATTATTAAAATAAATACTAAATCAAATATTATAATCAAATGCCAACCATCTATAATTAATACTTAAAAATCATAAGATTTTAAGCCCACCACATCTCACCCACATCTTCGTATAAAAGAACACCTTTAAGAAAACTTATGGCTTTGGTAAGGCCTTCATTTGCTGACATTAATGGGTCTTCATGTTCGATGCTTATTACACCATCATAGCCTACCAGGCGAAGAGCTGATACAAATTCATTCCAGAAATCTGCCTGGTGGCCATATCCGACGGTCCTGAATGTCCATGCCCTTTTAGCTATCTCACCATAATGCTTCCAATCATTGACTCCTCTAAACTCAACTACCGATTTATCTATCTTGCTATCTTTTGCGTGAACATGTTTAATAGCGCTCCCAAGCCTTTTTATGGAAACTATGGGGTCCATTCCCTGCCAGAAAAGATGGCTGGGGTCAAAATTACAGCATATCTGCTCTCCAATTGCTTCCCTGAGTTTAAGCAGTGCTTCAGTGTTATAGACCACATCTCCCGGATGCATCTCAAGAGCGATAACAATCCCTGCTTTTTTAAGTTTTTTTGCTATTTCTGACCAAAAAGGTATAACTTTCTTTTCCCATTGCCAGTTAACAGCATCCCCGAAATAGGGAGGCCATGGGCATGTTATCCAGTTGGGATCTTTTGCATCTTCTGACGCCCCGGGGCATCCGGCAAACCCATTAATAACTTTAACACCTGTTTTTGCAGCAAGTTCTATTGTTGCCTCAAAATCAGCTATATGTTCACCTGCCACTTTTTTATCAGGATGCAGCATATTGCCGTGGCAGGAAAAAGCTGATATCTCAAGATTATTATCTTTTGCTGCTTTTATCCACTCACCAAGCGCTGCACTGTCTTTTACCAGTTTATGGGGATCGCAGTGCGCCTTTCCTACAAAACCACCACATCCGGGCTCAATTGCTTCAAGCCCTACTTCTTTTGCAGCCCTGCAGGCATCGGACCAGTTTTTATCACCGAAAACATTAGCCATAACTCCCAGTTTCATCTATATCCCCCTTTTTTAAAATAATAAGTAAATTAAAAATTTATAAATACTTGAATATGATTTTTAAACCAGACAATATATAAAACAACCTGCCTGACAGGTTTCCCCATAAATTTAACTCATTTATTTTTCCTTATATCAGGCATCATTTAATATGAGTTACAAAAATATATCCGGCTGTACCGGTTAATAGAATGGGAAAACCATACTGGTATAATGGTTGCCATAATGGCTGGCAAAGCGCTACAATACCAAAAAGCATTATACCCATAAATATAGGTTCAAGATATTTCTGCTGGAATTTTTTTGCCCTCCACATTGCCAGTCCAAGTATCAGGCAAAACGCCAGCGCAATTATTAAAGCTAACCACCTCATATTAATACCCCTACTTTCTTATAGCGCCAAAAGTTATACCACGAACAAGATTTTTCCTTAAGATTATCGTAAATACCAGCGCAGGAATTATAAAAAGCACTGCACCTGCGGCAGCTGCGCCCCAGTCATACCCAAGCACGCCCATCTGGTAAGGCAACCATGGAGGTATTGTCTGGGCCCTGCTTTTTGTCATGATGAAAGCAAATCCAAACTCATTCCATGAAAATATGAAACAAAATACTGCTGTTGCCGCAATACCTGTCATGGCCTGCGGTACTATTATTTTCCAGAAAGTCTGGAACCTTGTATAGCCATCAACCATTGCAGCTTCCTCATATTCTATGGGTATTTCATCTATAAATCCTTTTAAAACCCATACCGCAAAAGAGAGATTAAAAGCTGTATACAGAATAATCATTCCGATATGGTTATCGCCCAGCCCAAGCTTTCTGAACATCAGGAATATAGGAATTAAAACTACAACAGCAGGCAGCATTCTTGTGCTTAATATGAAAAACAATATGTCGTTTTTACCGCGGATTTTAAATCTTGAAAAAGCATAAGCTGCAAATGTGGCCATTAAAATCGTTATTGCCGTACTGACAACAGTAATAATGAGACTGTTTAGATATCTCAGAGGAAAATCCCCTCTCCTGACAATTTCCTCATTACTTTCCTGGTAAACTATTTTCTGGTACCAGGTCATATTATCAATTTGCTCCTGTGTAAGCGTGGTACCGGGAGGATATACTGTTCTTGCAGTAAATATCCTTATATAAGGAGCTATTGATGGTTTAAAAAATATTCTTGGCGGCCATTCTTTTATCATTGTCCATGGCTTAAAAGATGTATCTATGACAAAAAGAAGCGGCACCATATAAACAAAAGTAATTATGACAATAAGGATAATTACAAGAATCCTTGTCACGCTTACTTTTTTTCTATTAACTGCAGCCATAAACAGTCCTTTCGGGTAAAGTTATTGTTTTGCTTTATTAAGATATTTTATAAATATATTTGTGATGGCAATTATCATTATAAGTACTATATAGCCTAAAGCAGACCCAACGCCGGTTTTCCAGTTTACAAAAGCGGTATCATAAAGATATATTGAAAGAAGTTGAGGAGCAGTGGCCCCGCGCCCTGAAATACCCATAGCAATATCAAAGACCTTGAACGCTTCCATTGTCCTAAATATTAGCGCCACAAGAAGAAGTGGCCATACCATTGGAAGAGTAATCTTTGTAAACTTGTGCCACCAGCTTGCCCTGTCAACTTCTGCAGCTTCATAAAGGTACTGAGGTATTGCTCCAAGGCCTGCAAGCGCAAGAAGCATAACAAATGGTGTCCACATCCACACATCAGCAATAACTGCCGCATAAAGGTTATATTTTATATCAGTTGCCCAATCTATCTTTCCAAGTCCAAGTAAATAATTAAACATGCCCCAGTTAGGGTCATAAAAAAGCTTCCACATAAGACCGACTATTACAGGAGACATCGTCATCGGAAGAACAAGCAGGGTAGTTATTACTTCCCTTCCCTTGAATTTTATCTGCAGCAATAATGCCAGCCCGAAACCCAGAATCATTTCTCCACCAACTGAAAGTATTACATATTTTGCCGTTGTAATAAACCTACCCCATATAGCAGGGTCAGCAAGAAGCCTGATGTATTGTTCAATTCCCAAAAATTTAGGGTTTTTACCCCAGACAAGCGGGAATTTAGCAGTAAAATTTGAAAAACTTAAAATAAGTGACCAGAAAAGCGGAAAGATATTTACAAAAACTAATAGAACAATAGTGGGCAGCACAAAAGCTCTTATAAGCGCCTGATCACTTAAGGCACGGTACTGTAGCTCTGTACTTGTATTCTCTTTTCTGCCTCTGAGCATATTTTTCCCTTTAACATAGTTTGTTAATAAATTGTCGCCCCGGTTTTACGGGGCGACAATACAAGGCTAACATTTATTCAGACAGATAACCTGCCTCAATAAATATCCTGGTCCATTCTTCTGCGCAAGCTTCAAGAGCTTCTTTTGCAGTACCGGTACCGGTTATAACATAAGGTCCAACAGTGGCACTCATTGTTGTCAGTAGTTCTGAATATTCAGGAACTGCCCAGAAATCCTTAAATATTTCCATAGACTTTGCAAATGCTGCATTATATGGAGTTGCATTTAAGAATTCATCAGATGCCAGGGTGTCAGCATGGCATGTGTAACCGCCAAGCTTTGCCCACTCGAGCTGAACATCAGGCTTTATAAACCATTCAAGCCATGCAAAAGCCAGATCCTGGTTCTTTGAATAAGTTACAACTGATGCTGCCTGGCCACCGAGAGCTGCAAACTGCCTTTTCACTCCGTCACTGCCTACCTGCTGAGGACACGGGAAGTAACCTGTATCAGCAGCATATGGGTTGGTTGCTTCATTAGCAAGACCCGGGAAGAACGCAAAGTAATTACATGACATTGGGACTTTTCCAGCGACAAAAGCGTCATTAGCTTTTACGAAAAATGCATCGTTGAATGCAGGAGGTGTATACTGGAAGAGTGCCCTATACATTTCAAGCCCATCTACTGATGCATCGCTATCAAGTATTCCTTTGACCTGGTTTGTTGAATAATCCCCAAGATCACCGCCATAAGACCATATCATCTGCTCTGCAAACATGACCATTGAGTCATATCCATTGTCACCATATATGGCTATACCATAAAAATCATTATCAGGATCATGGAAAAACTCTGCTATGTCAAGCATCATGTCATAGTCTTTGGGCACGTCAAGGTCATATCCATATTTTGCCTTGAATGCTTCCATGTTTTCAGGATCTTCAAACAGGTCCTTGCGGTATGCCCAACCAAGTGCGTCACCTTCAACAGGAACGCCCCAGTACTGGCCTCCGCCTTTAGGATATTCTGCATAGTATGTCATTGAAGCAGGTGTGAAGCTGTCAAGAACTCCATTGTCTGTGCACCATTGCGTAAGGTCCACATAATGTCCGCCTGTAGCCATTGCTCCAACATCCTGGCTATCCCCGACAATTATGTCCCAGGTATCATTCTGGGCTATCATTTCTGCATTATATTTCTGCACAAATGTTTCCCATGGGATCTGTTCTATTGTTACTTTTACCCCTGTTTCTGCAGTAAATCCTTCAGATAATTTCTGCAGATAGTCAGCAGGCGCCCACTGGGCCCAGACGATTCTAAGCTCACCACTGAGCTCTGCTGCCGCTGTTGTTTCCTCTGCTGCCGCTGTTGTTTCCTCTGCTGCGGTCTCTGCTGCTGCAGTTGTTTCCTCTGCCATAGTAGTTTCATCTGCAGTAGTCTTGCAGCCAACCATGGACAATGTAACAACCATTGTTACAGCCATAATCACTGCAATAATTATTGACCATTTACTTTTCATTTTCACCCCTTTGTCCTTTTATCATTTTAATAATTAGTTTCTGCTTATTCCGGGTATTTTGGCAAATACCCACTCAATTAAAACTTATAAATGTTTTTTCTGATCAACTCCTTCCCTTTTATATTTTCTACAGCTTTAAATTGCCGCAGAATTTTCTTTTTAAATATTTAAAAACTAACTGAAAAACCTGTTTATCACATATGTAGCCGCTCCAAGAACACTAGCCTTGCTTCCAAGTTCAGAAAATTTTATCTTTGTTTCTTTTTTCACATTTTTCAGCGCAACTTTTCCTGTTTTCTTCCCCAACTTCTCAAGAAACCCATCTCCCGCTTTAGTATAAATGCCGTGCAGTACTATAAGTTCGGGGTCATAAATCAATATAATATTGGATAGCCCCACTGCAAACCAGCCAATAATTTCATTAAGCGCTTCTACGGCAAGAGTGTCTTTATTTCTGTAGGCATTAAATATTTCTTCAGGATCAAGGTTTTGAATGTTTCCATTATCACAAATACTTAAAAGTACTGATTCAGGAAATCTTTCTTTATTTAATTCAATAACCTTTCTCAACCTGTCCATTGAGACCATTACTTCAAAACAACCTCTTGCCCCGCATGCGCATTCTTGTTCTTCAGACGGATTTATTATCATGTGGCCAACTTCACCCATTATCTTATGTGCGCCCCTGCTGATGTCATTTTCATATATTATTCCGGATCCAAGCCCGTATCCTGCAAATATTGATACGACATTTCTTGAATTTCTTGCAGCTCCCAGAGTCATTTCAGCAAAAACCTGGAATCTTGGCAGATTATCAATAATTACCAGTACATTGCCAGGAATCCTTTTCTTTATTTTTTCCTGCATCTTAATATTTTTTCCCCAGGATGGGTAATGCGGAGAATAAAATACAATACCCTTGTCGTAATCTGTCAGTCCGTAAATCCCCACAGCAAGGCCTATTACTTTTTCACTGTCCACTTTTGTTTTGTCAAGGAGCCCATAATATGAATTAATTATCTTATCGAGTATGGAATCAAGATCTTCATTGTAATTTATGTCTACATCAAGACTGTTGAGAATTTCCCCCTTTAGATTAGTAATAGCTGATCTGAGCTTGTTAGCAGTAATGGACATCCCTATAGAATAACCGCCGTTTGCATTGAATTTAAATATATTGGGTTTTTTCCCACCCTCTTCAGTAGAGCTGCCTTTGCCTTTTATAATAATGAATCCTTTTTCAATATAGTAATTCATTATTTTCATAATAGTAGGCTTGCTTAAATTTATAATTTCTGCAATTTCTGAAACAGAAAGTTCATCCGAATCCCTTAACAGGTTCAATATGGTTTTCCTGTTCAGCTGTTTAAGTATTTTTTGCTTACCGATTTTATTCATGAAAATAAGAATTACACAAATATTTAACTAAATTATTCATTATTAAACGGCAAAATAAAGATTCTTAATTTATTACTTGATTAATTAAATTGAATATAAAATATTTAATAAAAATTATTATTTACCTATATGAAATATAATAATATAAACAAATTAGTTTGTCAACTTATTTTTAAAACTGAAATACAAAACTCTTTTTTAAAACATAATTACATTATTAAAGTATTTATAATGTTTTTCTTGATTAAAAGATTTGCAGTTTTATCGTCTTTTCTTTTACGGTGCTTATATAAGTACAAGTAATTGCAATCTAACAAATAAAAAGCGGTATTCTAAAAATCTACTGATCTGAATCTGGCATTTAAAATTCGCACCGTAATAATTATAATTGTGACCAAAGCCATGAATAAAGGGGCAAAACTGACAGATTTATAAGGATTTTCGCATGCAACAAATTGATGAGATTTAGGTTTAAACCATGCGTAATTTGAATTCTATTCTTTTCAAACTGGCATAATTATTTTTATATATTTGTAAAAATAACCAGGTATTTTCATTATCAATTATTATTTAAAATTTTAAGTCCGGAAGGATAGAATGGCGGAAATCAATTATGACAGCATTATCGACATTACTGTACTGAATGAAAAAAAATATCTATAACCAGTTATAGAAGCCCGGGTTGAGCAAATTCATTTTTCAAATTTTTATTTTCATATAATATTTTAAAAATAACAACTAAAAATGCCAGTATCATAAAAAAAGGAGCTATAATTATAGAGCTCCGCATGCTAAAACCTGAAGCATATCTCGTTAAAAAAGGTGCCAGAGATGTACCGAAATTTATTGATGCAAAAACAATACTTGCTAAAATGCCTCTTCCCAGTTTATAAACTGTACTGGCTGAAGATATACCTAAAGTAATAATTCCAGAATGGCCTAATCCTGCAAGTCCTACAGTTATTAATACAACACTAGAATTATTTGAAAAAATGAAAAATATCATAAAGATAGCTGCAATTACCGATAACACTAGAATTATATAATTTGTTTTTATTCTCCCTGCAATAAAACTTATGATTATCCTTCCTGTAAGTACCGCTATCCAGAATATTGAAATCGCAGTACTTGCAGAATTTATATCAAATAATTTTTCAGTCCTTAAAAAAGTTGGAGACCATGCAGCCATTACAGTTTCAGAAATGCTATAAAAAAATAATAAAAGACATCCAAAAATAAATACAATATTTATATTTTTGTTAATAAATATTTTTTTTATTCCAATTGAAGCTTCAATTTCTTTTTCAACTTTTATTCTCCATCCTTTTTTTAATGTAATATACAAAATTAGAATAATAACAACTAGAGATATTAAAATAAAATAATAATATCTCCAATTTAAATTATTATTTATCAGCAAAGACGCAATTATAGGTGCAATTATATTGCCTATCGGGAAAAAGCTCAAAAAAATTGTCATCAGCCTGTCTTTATTATTAATATTATTTTCTAAAATATATTTAGTAGCTTGTATCCAAATCACTCCTGAGATATAACCCAATAATAGGTAAAGCATATAAAAAACAAATTGATTTTTATTAAAAAATAAAATAATTAATAATAAAAATATTAATATATAGCCTGTAAGTATAATTTTAATTTTATTAAATTTTTTGTTAAAAAAAACAGAAGTCATCTGCCCTGTTATTAGACCAATTGTAAAAAAAGTTACAATCAAACTTAGGTCCCCAGCGGTAATTCCTGTGCTTTTACTCATCTCTATAAGCATTGGGCTTATTGTCATATAATAAATAGGAACAATAAATACAGTTAGATAATTAGGCATTTCTTTTAGGTAATCTAAAACATTATCCTTATTCCCCATTTAATGATTTCCTTTAATACTAGGAATTATAACTTTAAAATATTTTAAGAGAGAATAGATTGAATTTAATAAAATATCAATATAATTTGAAAATATATTTTAAAATTTTTTTTATTTTTCTTTTAAAATAAAGATTAAAAAAGTAAAATAAATTACAATTTAATATTTAATAATCAATACGAATGGAGCAGTGATATACCTCTTCAATACTATATAAATCTTATAATAAGGACCATATTCTGGTTGACAGGATTCTAGTTCTTATGGAAAATACCACTTTGCAGTTTTTCTCCAGATGTAAAAAAAGGGTTAATTGATAATCATAATCTAACAGACTTTAGAATTTCAATAATTATACCTGCAAGAAATGAAGAAAAGAATCTTGATAAGCTTTTTAAGTCTTTAAAAACCCAGTCATTTAAGCCACATGAGATTATCCTTGTCAATGACCAGTCAACCGACATGACAGTTGAAGTGGCAAAAAATAATGGAATAAAAGTCATAAATATTAAAAGCCTGCCAAATGGCTGGCTGGGAAAACCATGGGCCTGCTTTACAGGCGCAAAAAACTCATCAGGAAATATCCTGCTATTTCTTGATGCAGACACAGAGTTGCACAAAGACGGGCTTGAAAATCTTTTATTGTGCTATTTGAAATACAAAGGTGTAATAACTGTGCAGCCCTACCACAAAATTAAAAAGATTTATGAAAATTTTGCCGCATATTTTAATCTTGTACTTATGGGCTCAATGAACGTTTTTACTCCGCTGCAACGCGTTTCAAAACCCATAGGGGCATTCGGCCCTTGCCTATTATGCGACAGAACTTCATATTTTTCCATCGGCGGCCACGGGAGTGCAAAAAGCAAAGTGCTTGAGGATTTGGAAATAGGCAAAAAATTCATTAAAAACAATACAAATGTTTTTTGCTTTGGCGGCAAGGGTACAATTGATTTCAGGATGTATCCTGATGGTATTAAAAGCGTAGTAAACGGATTTTCAAGGGGATTTTCATCAGGCGCTAAATCAACTTCAATTTTAAACCTTATTTTAATAGTTTTATGGATTTCAATCTCATTTTACCCCCTGACGTTATTTTTTGGATCCGCTATCAGTTTTAATCTAATTGAATTTATTACAGGAGTAGTATTCTATATTGCATACGCCCTTCAGTTAAACTGGATGCTTAAAAGAATCGGCAATTTTAGCCCACTTGTGCCCTTATTTTTCCCTTTATTTGTTAATTTTTTTATAATAATATTTTTATGGTCCATAATTGCAAACATATTTAAAATAAATATAAAATGGAAAGAAAGAACAATTAATCACAGGACTAAAAATAAAAAATAATAAATTAATATGATTTTTAAACTATCACATTTCTGGATTATATTTCTAAATATTTTTACCTGGATTTTAATTCACCTGGGTATGTCTTATGCATGCACGAGGATTCCACTTCAAAAATTTAATTCCCCCAACCGTTTTTTCAGGTTAAAAAAATGGGAAAATGATGGCAGGTTTTATGAAAAGTTTTTCAGGAT
>Ga0194126_10002013_pt1 | contig 33308 bp, 19 predicted proteins | sample TA2KigC150mmetaG_FD_148641 | JGI IMG/M metagenome (GOLD analysis project Ga0194126, IMG submission 148641) | Freshwater microbial communities from Lake Tanganyika, Tanzania - TA2015035 Kigoma Deep Cast 150m | ecosystem: Environmental > Aquatic > Freshwater > Lake | place: Tanzania: Lake... | reverse complement strand
CGCCCGCCCACCCGGCCTCCATCGGAATCGGACCCGGCCCCGGAGCCGGTGCGACGGCGTACGGCCTCGCGCAGGATCCATTCGACCTGCCCGTTGACACTCCGCAGCTCGTCGGCCGCCCAGCGCTCCAGCTCACGCCAGAGCTTCGGGTCGACCCGCAGCAGGAAGGACTTCCTCGACTCCATGCCTGGAACGGTCAGTGGTGGAGCGTGCCGGTGTTGACCACCGGCTGGACCTCGGTCTCACCGCACAGAACCACCAGGAGATTGCTCACCATGGCCGCCCGACGCTCGGGGTCGAGGTCCACCAGGTTCTTCTGGTCGAGCTCCCTCAGGGCCATCTCCACCATCGACACCGCGCCCTGGACGATCTTCTGCCGGGCCGCGATCACAGCCTCGGCCTGCTGGCGCCGCAGCATGGCGCTCGCGATCTCAGGGGCGTAGGCGAGGTGGGAGATCCGGGCCTCCTCCACCACCACACCGGCCCGGCTAAGGCGGTCCGACAGCTCCTGCAGCAGTGCGGCCGACACCTCGTCGCCCCCACCGCGCAGGGTCACCTCGTGCTCCTCGCCGTGGTCGTAGGCATAGGAGGAGGCGAGGTGGCGGACGGCGGACTCGCTCTGGATGGCGACGTAGCTCTCCACGTTCTGCACATCGAACGCCGCCTGGGCGGTCTCCTCGATGTGCCAGACCACGACCGCGGCGATCTCGATGGGGTTGCCCCGCTTGTCGTTCACCTTGAGCCGCTCGCCGTTCAGGTTCCGTGAGCGCAGCGACACCGGGACCATGCTGGTGAAGGGATTGGTCCAGTGGAACCCCGACCTCCGGACGGTGCCCTTGTAGGAACCGAACAGCACCAGAACCCGGGCCTCGTTCGGCTGCAGGGTGAAGAACCCACACGCGGCCAGGATGACCGCCGCCAGCTCCGTGATCATCAGCGTCACGTTCAGCCCCCCGCCCCACTCGCCGCCGAAGCGGGCGATCTGGACGACCTGGAACACGAGCCAGGCGGCCAGCAGCAGGACCCCCAGCAGCATGGGAGCTCCGGGAAGGACCGAGACGATCCGCTCACGGCTTGGACTGGGACGGGATGGAGGGATGGGATGGGCGGGAGTGTTCATGGACGCAGAGGCAGGACTGGACGGCTTGGGTCGGACTGGAGGCTTCCAGTGGACCTCTTTGTGATATCACTCCAATATCGCATGTCAAACTACCTGTCCGGGACGGGGCAGGAAGGACGACGTGGACGTATTCGCCAAAACCCTTGTGGAGCGGGTTCCCGCGCCACAAGTTCACCCCGCCATGGGGTCCGATACCCTGATCATCGTGCCGACGTACAACGAGCGGGAGAACCTGCCCGAGCTGACGCGTCGTGTCCTGGAGCAGCCCGGCGGGGCGGAGATCCTCGTGGTGGACGACAACTCCCCCGACGGCACGGGGGCCTTGGCGGACGAGCTGGCGCGGGCGAACCCACGGCTGCACGTGCTGCACCGGACGTCGAAGGACGGCCTCGGCCGGGCCTACCTGGCGGGGTTCGCGTGGGGACTCGAGCGCGGCTACGAATACCTGCTCGAGATGGATGCCGACTTCTCCCACAACCCGGCGGATGTCCCGCGCCTGGTCGACCGGGCCCGGTCGACCGGAGCCGACCTGGTCCTGGGCTCGCGCTACAAGGATGGGATCCGGGTGATCAACTGGCCGCTCGACCGTCTCCTGCTGAGCCTCTTCGCCGCGCGATACGTGCAGGCGATCACGGGGATGCCGGTCAGCGATCCAACCGGTGGGTTCAAGTGCTTCCACAGAAGGGCCCTCCTGGCCATCGATCTAGGGACGGTCCGGTCCAACGGCTACAGCTTCCAGATCGAGCTGACGCACCGGATCTGGCGCCGCGGGATGCGGATCGAGGAGGTGCCGATCATCTTCACGGACCGGTTCCAGGGGATCTCGAAGATGTCGGGCGACATCGTGAAGGAGGCCTGCTGGAGGGTCTGGACGCTCTGGCTGGAGCACGGCCTCCGCCGCCATCCCCTGCCCGCCCCGGCGAAGGTCTGAACCGGGCTCCCGGGCCGGCGTCAGTTCGACGCCCCGGCGGCTGGCCCCGTCCCGTCCACCGCCACCACGGTGATGCCGCGCGAGCGGACCAGCGCCTCCATGTCGGGCTGGTCCAGCAGCAGGGTGCGGTCGGCCTCCACCGCGAGGATCCGGATGCCGTTGGCCGCGCAGACCTCGATGGTCCGGGGTCCCACGCACGGGATGTCGAACCGGAGATCATGCCCGAGCTTCGCCACCTTGACCGCCACGCCACCGCCGTTCTTGCCGGCAAGACGTCCACCGCGTTCCAGACAGGGATCGGTCCCCTCAAACCCCTCCACCGCGAGCGTCGTGCCTTCCTTCACCACGACGCTCTGGCCGATCTCGAGCCGGGAGATCTCCTTGGCGATGCGCCAGCCGAAGGTGACGTCCTCCCATTGGGCGGCGTTGGGCTGGGGGCCGACGACGTAGCCCCGACCCGGCATCCAGGGCCGCAGCCAGCGCAGCGGCTCGATGAGCGTCACGCCATCCTTGGCCAGCTCGTCGGCGATGGCGCCGAAGATCGTGTGGGCGTTGCGTTCCTTGAGACGGAACAGGACCCCCATGCCTCGGAAATCGGGCCGGACGTCGAACAGGTTCTTCGGCGCCACCTGACCGAGCATCACACACTCCTTCACCCCGCGGTCGGTGAACGCCGAGATCATCTTCCCGAGCTGACCCACCCGGAGCCAGACGATCTCGTCGACGAGTTCCGCGAGCTCGGGACTGGTCTCACCCTCGACGGCGGTGGCCACGATGCGGCGTCCCTCCTTGCGCGCCTCCCGGGCGAACAGAAGCGGCAACGACTTGGATCCGGCGATCAATCCCAACGGCGGTTGGCTCACGGGGAGATCGTGGGAATCGGGCCCCGGTGCGCCAACCCGAATCTTTGGAAGGAGTCCCAACCACGGCGGGGCTGCCCTCTCCCAAGCATTCCTGGAGGGATCATGACCGGCATGGGCGGGCATCCCTGCCGGGATACCCGCCCGGAGGGGACAGTGCCGCGCCCGGAGGGGACAGGTCCTGCCGCGCCTTGAACCACCGCCGGATCTCCGTACGGTTCCGACATGGTCCGTTTGCCATTCCTGGGGGTGCTGTTGCTCCTGTTCGGTGCACTCCTGCCGGATCGGGCCCACGGGGTGATTCTGCGGACCGGCGAGGCTCCGGAGACGCCGCCGACCGGACGGTTCGCCGACAGCGGCTGGCAGTGGCAGATCGGTCCGAACTCCTGCGGGACCGTCATCGGCCCGAACCACGTCCTCTCCGCGTCCCACCTGGGGCATTGGAGCGGCAGCCGGATCGAGTGGAACGGCATGGTCTATGTGGTGAGCGAGGCCGTGGACCATCCCAACTCCGATCTGCGGCTCCTGCGGGTCGCGGGACGATTCCCGACCTGGGCTCCGCTGAACCGTTCCTCCGCCGAGGTGCGCAAGGAGGTGGTGGTCTTTGGCCGTGGGGGTCCGCCCGGCACCCCGGTGGTCGCGAACAACAAGGTCTGTGGCTGGAACTGGACCCCGGCCGATGGCCGACTGCGGTGGGGCACCAACCAGGTCGACTCGGTCGTCACCGGCAACGACTCGCCCGAGGGCAACTACATCGTCGCCATGTTCGACGAGAAGGGCGGCAGCCAGGAGGCCACGTTCAGCATCGGGGACTCCGGAGGCGGTGTGTTCCTTCAGACCCCCACCGGCTGGGTCCTCGCCGGAGTCATCAACGCCGTCCAGAGCACCTTCCGCGCAACCGTTGATGGCCCGGTGATCTATGCCGCGCTGTTCGATCGACGCCCCTTTCTGGAGGAGGTGTCCCCGGGATTCTGGGACTACGACCCGAACCGCTATCGTCGACCCGGAACCTTCTGGATGGCGTCGAGGGTTTCCTCCTATGCCCTCTGGATCGATGTCCGGATGTCCGAGCCGCCGCAGTCGCCGACGCCCCGGCTGTTGGAGGCTGCCTCGGTGGCGGGCCCCTTCGACGAGGTTGTCGCGTACTCCATCGACCCTGGCGCCCGGCGGATCCAGGTGCCGCAGCCCGGGGCGACCTCGGGGTTCTTCCGGATCGAGGGCGAGGGCCAGCTCCGGGTGGAGTCGATCGGAGCGGGATCCGTCGTCTTCCGCTACTGACCCGTCGCCGGCCGCGGGAGTTCGGCAAGGAGGGTCCGGATCAGTGCGCCGGAGGAGTCCAGCTCCACGCGTCCGCCCTCCCGGTCCAACCGGCAGAATCCCCTGCCCCAGGCCGGACCGTTCACGACACAGGCGTCGGTACGCGCGGATTGGATCTGTTCGCGTCCCCGCTGGATCGCCGTCTCCCGGTCGCCATCCGCCTCGTACTTCCAACCCACCAGGTACGCCCGCGGAAACCAGTCCCGGAGCCGGGGCAGGATCTTCGGCGTGGGCACGAGCTCAAGCCAGAGAGACCCCCCGGCGGTGGAGGGCTTTCCGGCGGTCTCGGGAACCCAGGTGTCCGGACCAACCCGTCGCGCCCGGCTGCCCACGCTGAAATCACTGACCGCGGCGACCTGGAACACCGCCAACGGGGCCTCTGTAGTCTCGCCTTTCAGGGCCTGCAGCAGGCTCGCCGTCGTGGAGAACGGTCGCACCGTCATCGCCGCCAACGGCGTGCGCCACGTGGCGGACTCCGACAGGAACAGCACGACGTCATGTCCAGCCATAACGAGCGCATTGGCGAGCTCCCCCCCGAGGCGGCCCGTGGAGAGGTTCGTCAGCCGCCGGGCCCCATCCACGGGCTCCCAGGTCGGCCCAGCCGTCACAAGACAACGCATGGTGCTGATTCCACAGGCGGATGCTGTCAGCCGACCCGATCCCGGGCAACGCGGGATCCCGAAAGGACCCGCCCCAGTTCGTCCAGCCACGAGTAGGCGACCGGCGTGACCACGAGCGTGAGCAGCAGCGCCAGGGACTGCCCGCCGATCACCACGATTGCGATCGACCGCCGCTCGTCCGCCCCGGGACCGAACCCGATCGCCATCGGGATCATTCCCGCGACCAGCGCAAGGGTGGTCATGAGGATCGGACGAAGCCGGTCGCGGTTGGCCTCGAGGATCGCCGTGACGAGGTCCCGACCCGCCATCCGGAGCTGGTTGGTGTGGTCGATCTGCAGGATGGCGTTCTTCTTCACAACCCCGAACAGCACGAGGAGACCGAGGGCCGAGAAGAGGTTGAGCGTGTTGCCGGTCACCCAGAGCGAGAAGAGCGCGAAGGGAACCGAGAGCGGCAGGGAGAGGAGGATGGTGACCGGATGGATGAGGCTCTCGTACTGCGCCGCAAGGATCATGTACATGAACACCACCGAGAGGGCGAACGCCCACAGGAACTCCCGGAAGGTACGGTCCAGCTCCCGGCCGCGTCCCGAGATCCGCGTGGAATACCCCGGCGGCAGGTTCATCCGCCGCGACGCCTCCTGCAGCACCTCCAGCCGGTCTGCCAAGGCGAATCCCGGAGCAATCCCGGAGCGCAGACCCACCTGGCGCTGGCGGTCGAGACGGTCGATCCGCGAGGCCGTGGCCGAAGGACTGAACCGGACCACGTTGTCGAGTCGCACCAGCCGCCCGGTCCGATCCGGCACGAACAGCCGCGCGATCGTGTCCACATCCTGACGGTCCGCCATGCCGAGCCGCAGTGTGACGTCGTAGTCCTCGTTCATGCGGGGATCCCGGAACCGCGACAGCCGCTCGTCGCCGCCCACCATCAGCCGCAGCGCATCGGCGATGTCGGCCGTGGAGACGTCCAGCGCCGCCGCGCGATCGCGGTCGATCTCCACCTGCAACTCGGGCTTGTCGAGCCGGAGCGTGGTGTCGGCATCCAGCAACCCCATCTCCGGGGCACGCTCCCGGAGGTCGTTCGCATAGGCGGCAAGCCGGTCGAGCTCCGGTCCCAGGATCGAGAACTCGACCTCCCACCGGGAGCCCCCGAAGTTGAACGCCGCGATGTTGCCGACGCTGGGCCGCAGGCCGTAGCGACGCAGCCGCTGTCGGATCTCCTGCATGACCTCGCGCTGGGATCGGTTGCCCTCGAAGGCCTTCCACGGACGCAGGAACAGGGTCTCCCGGAACAGTCGTCCAAAGGAGAACCGCCGCTGGTCGAACGGCGTCAGCTGCACATAGGCCCGCCCCGTGTTGACGTTCCCCATGAAGCCGCCCCCCGCCGTTGCCAGCACGAGTCCCACCCCGGGCGTCCGGAGCAGGTCCGCCTCGATCTGGCGCATCGCCGCATCCATCGACGCGAGGCTCGTCCCCTCGGGTGCCGTCACCGTGACCTCGAACTCGCCCTCGTCGACATCCGTCGGGATGTATTCCTGGCGTACCAGTCCATAGAGCGGGACCGAGGTGGCCACCACCCCCAAGGTCAGCAGCGCGACCCATCCCCGGTGGCGCAGGCATACCCGCAGCAGGTCGACGTACCGGTCCTGGATCCAGCCGAAGACTCCCGGGGGACGCCCCGCATGGGTGGACCCGGCGGTTGACCGATGCAGGAGCCGGGCGCTCATCATCGGGGTCAGTGTGAAGGACACGAGGAGGCTGATCAGGACCGCGACGGCGGCCGTCATGCCGAACTGGTAGAGGAAGCGGCCCGACACGCTCGACATGAAGGACACCGGCACGAAGATCACCACGAGGCTGAAGGTCGTGGCCATGACCGCGAGGGCGATCTCCCCGGTCGCCGCGCGGGCCGCCTCCCAGGGGGAGCAGCCCTTCTCCTCGATGAACCGGCAGATGTTCTCGAGGACCACGATGGCGTCGTCGATCACGATCCCGACCATCAGCACCAGCGCCAGCATCGTGACGCTGTTCAGGGTGAAGTGGAGCGCCCACATCATGCCGAAGGTGGAGATCACCGAGGCCGGGATCGCCACGGCGGCGATCCAGGTTGACCGCCAGTCCCGAAGGAACAGCCACACCATCAGGCAGGCCAGCAGGCTGCCCAGGACGAGGTGGACCTGGATCTCGTTCAGGGCCTCGTGGATGTACCGCGACTGGTCCCGAACCACCTGGAGCCGGACATCCCCCGGGAGCTGGGCCATCAGGGCGGGCAGCCGCGCCTTCACGGCCTCGATCACCGCGATGGTGTTCGCGCCGGACTGGCGTCGGACCTCCAGCACGACGGTTGGTTCGGCATTGAGCCGGGTGATGGACCGCTGCTCCTTGGCCCCATCCTCGGCGCGCCCGAGATCCCGCAGCCGGATCGGCCGGGAGTCCCGGGTCGCCACCACCAGATCCTCAAACTGCCCCGGCTCCGTGAACCGGCCCAGCGTCCGGAGCGAGGTCTCCCGCAGCGACGCCGTCACATTCCCGCCCGGGATGTCGACATTCTGGAGCGCCAGGGCATCGCGGACCGCCGTGACCGGGATTCCATAGGCCGCCAGGCGGTCGGCATCAATCCACAGATTGATCGCCCGCTCGGATCCGCCCTCGATCTGCACCCCACCCACCCCGGGGGCCCGCTCCACCTGCACCTTCACGACCTTGTCGGCCAGCTCCGTCAGATCCCGGAGCGACCGCGTCCCGGAAAGCGTCATCGAGAGGATTGGCGCCTGGTCGTTGTCGAATTTCGACACCACCGGCGGCAGCGCCTCGCGCGGAAGGATTCGACCCAGCGTCGCCACGCGGTCCCGGACATCCTGCGCAGCGGTGTCGATGTCGCGTTCCAGTTTGAAGGTGACGAGCACCATGGAGTTGCCCGGACCGGAGATCGACCGCAGCTCGCTGATGCCGTTGACCGTGTTGACTACCTCCTCGATGGGACGCGACACCTGCGACTCGACCTCCGCGGGGGAGGCGCCCGGGAGGACCGTGTTGATGCGGACGGTCGGCAGATCGACCGACGGAAGCCGGTCCACACCCAGCCGGACGTAGCTGGCGATCCCTGTCACCACGAGGGCGAGGATCAGCATCGTGGCGAACACCGGCCGACGGATGCTGAGTTCAGCCAAGGAGCGCATGGAGGGAATCGGCGGAGTGAGGGTTCGATGTCGGCCCGGCAGTCAGCCGGTCAGGACCCTGTTGCCGGGGGGGCAACGGTCACCGGCGCGACGGGCGACCCGGTGGCGATCCCGCCCGGGTTCCGGATCACCCGGTCGCCCTCCTGGAGCCCGCCCAGGATCTCGACCCAGCCGTCGCGTCGACGTCCGGTGGTCACCCGACGCTCCACGGCCTGGTTGGTCTGCACGAGGAACGCCTTTTCGGTTCCGGCAAAGGCCACGAGGGCGTCCGACGGCACCGCGAGCCCGCGGACCCCGGTGGCCAGGACGATCTCGGCGCGGATGAACGACCCGGGACGGAGGTTACCCGGGTTGGCCAGCTCCCCCTCGACCCGGAGCAGCCGGGTCCTGGAATCGAGCGCCGGGCTCATCCGCGCCACCCGCGCGGGATGGGACTGGGCCCCTCCCTCGACCGACACCCGGACCTCCTGTCCCACCGACACCTCGGCCGAGGCCCGTTCCGGGACGTCCAGCAGCAGTCGCAGCGGATCCATCCGCACCACGCTCAGGACGGGGCTGCCGGCCGGAAGGAATTCCCCGACGTTGGCGATGCGGGACTGGACGACACCGTCGAAGGGTGCCCGGACCGCGGTGTCGGTGAGCTGCTGCTGCGCGATGTCGAGCTCCGCGCGACGCTGGGCGAGAAGGGATCTCCGTTCGCGGGCCTCCTGGAGGCTGTCGCCGTGCCGGTTGAGCATCACCTGATGCTGGGCCTCGGCCCGCTCGAGCTCCGCCTGCGAACTGATCCGCTGTTCGTGCAGGGAGCGGACCCGTTCCAGCTCCGCCTCGGATTCCTCCAGCCGCGCCTGGGCCTCCTTCACAAGCGGCACCGCCGACTCGTCGACGACATCCTTGGTTCCGTCGACGGACAGACCCACCCGGGCCCGCGCCTGGGCCAGCTGCGCCTGGGCTTGCTGCAGCCGCAGCTCGAAGTCCCGGGGCTCGATCTGGGCCAGGGTCTGCCCCGCCACCACCCGGTCCCCCACCTCGACCTGCAGGCTCCGGAGCCTCCCGGCGTTCTTGGTGCTCAGCATCGAGCGGTCGACCGCCTCGAGCGACCCCAGCACGGTCAGGGTCTTCTCCCACGACCGCGCCTCCACCGGGCTCACCTTCACCTTGAGCGGTTCGAGGACCGCACCGGTCCGGGTGGCGTCCGGACGACAGCCCGTCCCCGCAACAAGGCTGGACACGACGAGCAACAGGGACAGGAGGGGTTGGGTTCTGGGACGACTCACGGGCGCGGATCGGACGATGGGGACGGTCGGGGATTCACCGGAGATTCCGGGGATCAGTCGACGGGGCATTCCTCGAGACGCTGGCGGTACACCTTCCGCGCGTGGTCATAGGCCGCCACCGCCTGGGCGTGCTCCTCTCCCTTCATGAAGCGCTCCTTCTGCGACCAGCAGCGGTCGACCCCGTCGAGACACCACTGGACACTCCGGCGGGAGGATCGGATCGGCTTGCCGTCGACGACGACGAAGATGGGGTTGGTGTGGGCGCTGGGGAGGATCCGGATGGCGTACCAGCCGGAACGCTCCACCGGAACCGTGAAACCAAGCCCCTGAAGACGGCCATCCGCGACGATCTCCTGTTGGGCCACGGGAACACCGTTGGCGATCAGCTCCACCGGAACGGTGCGGGTGCCCGCGATCCGGGCGCGCTCCAGATGCCAGTAGGGATGCTCGGTGAAGCTCCGCTTCTGGATGCCGCCCTGCGGCTGCTCGTCGAGCCGGGCCGCCACCTGGACCTCGAACGTCACCTCGCCGGCCTTGCCCAGCCGAAGCTCGCTGCCGTCCTCGCCCATGCGGACCGTCGCAATCCCGGACCTCGCGGCGAATCCCGGGAGATGGCCCAGACCATCGCTCACATAGTTGCGGCCCACCCGGATCCCTTCGCACCAGTCCTCATAGGTCCAGCGTTCGGGCAGCTTCACGTAGCTGCGTCCGAGTCCGACCCGTTCGCTATAGATGCAGGGGAAATCCGTCTCCCCGCTGATCCGGGTCCGGAACCCCGCATTCAGGGTGTGGTACCAGATGTTCAATTCCCACGGATAGGGGGTGTCGACCGTCGACAGGAAATCCACCGCGGGCACGGGTCTGCCGTCGGGACCCGGCACCTCGTGGGTGACGTCCACGATGTACTCGTTGGCCCCGATGCCGGAGAACGGCGGAACCTTGTAGTTCGGGAGCTCGGTCGAATTCATGTCGAGCCCCCAGCCGCTGTGGGCCGGACCCACCAGCGCTCCCTGCCGCTTCGCCCACTTCAGGGTGTTCAGACCCAGCTTGGGCCAATGGTTCTTCGAATCGCCGCCCGGATACATCTGCTCCTTCAGACGGAGCAGACAGAGGTGGCCGGACTCATGGGAGCCGAAGCCGCTGACCTCGACGTCGTACCGGAGGATCCACGGCCAGCGGGACACCGGGTCATCGGTGCCACGGAAGAACTGCTTCTGGTAGTCGAAGCATGGACCCCAGGTGAGGTTCGCCCCGACCTTGAGGTCTTCCCCCAGCACGTGGCGCATCATGTCGGGCGCATGCACCCCCTCGGTCGGCTTCGTGTAGTGGGCGCAGCCGGCGGCATGGATGTGGTGGTCGCCCGAGATCCAGCCCTGCTTCGCCGGATCGATCCACCGCTGCACCTGGAACCGCCAAGTCGACGGTCCTTCACCCACCGTCTCGACCCGGGTCTCGGTCACGGACTCCGGACCCCGGGCGAACTGCACCCGATAGCGTCCCGCAGGAAGCCGGAGCGTCTCGCCGTCCGCCCGATAGATCTGGGGATGGAAGAAGAAATCCGGTGCGAGGCGCTTGGACTGTGCCGGGAAGACATGCCCTTGCTCGTCGGTGACCAGGAGGCTTGCCGTGGTGGGCCTGCCGTCCTCATCCAGGATCCGCAGGGCGATCTCCCGGGCCGGCACCGCGGTGAAGAGGACGTCCGCCTCGCTGCGGAACCCAAGATCCTGTGTCCCCTGCCCCACGTCGAAGGTCAGCTTCGCCTCCCGCTGTCCGGCGTCCCGCGAGTAGAGCTGGACCAGCCGGTACTCGAGCGACAGACCGCTGAGCTCCTTCCGGAGCGGAGGGGCGTCGAGCATCCCGACATCCAGCCAGAGATCCCGTTCCGCAGCGGCGGGACTGTTGGCCATCTGCCGGGACTGTGGACTGGCCACGCGAAGGGGAGAGGTCGTCCCGGCTTCGTTGGCGACGCGCACCAGGAAGACGGTCCAGCCACCCTCGACCAGCCGCGGCTGGGCCTCGCCCACCGCCACCTTCACCCGCATCTCGGGATTCACGGCAACGCGGAACAGGGTCCGGGGCGCCAGGATGGCGTCGAGCTTGGCGACGGCCAGGGCGGGAACGGTCTCGGCGAGCGCGGAGTCGACCGCGACCCGCTGGTCCGGCGTCAGCGGCGACCCCGCTGCCTGCAGGGCATCCATCACGCGTCGGACCTGTGCCGCCAGCGGTTGGACATCGGGCAACGGGGCCTCGGCTCCCAGGAGGGATGTCCCCAGCAGGGACAGGATCAGGGCGGGCGTGAACCTTGGGACTTTCATGGCGATGCCCGAGGGTGATGTCGAAGGACCCCGATGACCAGCCCTTTGGCCCACCGAGGCACGCCAGGGCCGGCGTGGTGGCTGGGTCCAACGACGTCGCCGCATGCATCTCTCCGCCGTCCCACACCTGCGGGACGGCACCGGTGGGTTCTGCAGTGCCCTGCAGAACCTGGCCGCGGCCCAGCGGCCAGCCTCCCCAGGACTCAGCCGCACACAAAGATTCCAGAGCCTCCCGACACCCAAGACCTCCCGCCCACCGGCATTCCCCCCAGCTGGATCCCACACCTCGCAGCGTGGGTGCTCCCGCACCCAGTGATGCAGGGCACTGCATCACCCACCCCCCGGGCAGCCCTCTCCCCGCGGTCCCATCACCGCGGGACGGCACCGGTGGGTTCTGCAGTGCCCTGCAGAACCTGGCCGCGTCCCAGCGGCCAGCCCCCCCAGGACTCACCCACATCCAAAGACTCCAGACCCTCCCGACACCCCAGACCTCAAGCCCACCGGCATTCCCCCCAGCTGGATCCCAAACCTCGCAGCGTGGGTGCTCCCGCACCCAGTGATGCAGGGCACTGCATCACCCACCGTTCCCAACCTGAGGTCTCCCAAAGAATCCGTCTTTTCCCTTCCCCCCTCCGCGTCTCCGCGTCCCCGTGTGAGTCCCCTCCGCCGCCATCCTCAGCGCACGCCGTCCGCAATGTCCTGCAGACGTTCCCGCGGCAGCCACAGCGCCAGGAGCGCGGCCGGGAAGAACAGGAACGAGGAGTAGAAGAGATTCACCCGGGTGTCGCCCACGGTCGTGGCATATCCGAAGGCCACGACCCCGACGGCCGAGATGATGCGGCCGAAGTTGTAGCAGAACCCCGCACCGGTCGTGCGCAGGAGGACCGGAAAGAGCGGCGGCAGACACATCGTGAACAAGGCGAAGACCCCCTGCCAGATTCCGATCAGGAAGATCGCCCAGCGGAGCGTCGACCACCCCACGGGTTCCCAATACGTCCAGAGCATCGTGACCCCATAGGCGAGGAGGAGTCCGGTGATCGTCCGGGAGTATCCCCAGATCGATGCCAGCCAGCCGGCCAGAAAGTTTCCGAGGATCGAGCCGATCATGACCAGGAACAGCGCCGTGGTGGTGTAGTGGTTGCGCTCGGCCGGGCTGAGCGCGGCGACCTCGGGGAGCTGTCGGACATTGCCCTGCTGCCAGAACATGAAGGTCCAGTGCGCGGTCAGTGCCAGCGCGCAGAGGGCCAGGACGGGCCACGTCACGCGGGCGACCTCGCCACGGAACAGATCCCGAATCCCCGGCACCGGCGTGGTCCGACCCGCCTGGGCCGCATGCCATTCCGGCGGCTCCGGCACGGCCTTGCGGATCCAAAGCACCAGCAGGGCCGGCAGCACCCCCACGAGAAAGATCCAGCGCGGGGCCGTGTTGGCGAAGAGCAGACCGGCCAGGCAGGCCAGCAGGACCCCGCAGTTGACCCCCGACTGCAGGATGGCGGCGAGCCAGGGACGCCAGCGTCGGGGCCAGGTCTCCGACAGGAGGGAGGCTCCGACCGCCCACTCGCCGCCGATGCCCAACGCGGCAAGGAACCGGAAGATCATCAGGTGCCACCACTCGAAGGCCACCGCCGACAGCCCGGTGAACGCCGCATAGGTCAGGACGGTCAGGCAGAGGGCCCGGCTTCGGCCCATGAGGTCGCCCAGCCGACCGAAGAACGCGCCGCCCAGCGCCCAGCCGACCAGGAAGGCCGCCATGATCAGCGCGGCGTGGCGCCCCACCTCGGGATCCGACGGTGTGCGGTGGATCAGCTCGGCCACGAAAGGCGTCGCAACGAGCGTGTACAGGTGCATGTCGAGCCCGTCGAACATCCACCCCAGCCATGCGGCCCAGCCTGATTTCCACTGGTCCCCTGTGATGTCACGGAGGCGCGGTTCGGTGTCGGCATGCGGGCTCATTTGGGATGGATGGAGTGAAGCAGAGACCGGTGTATGGGCTCCAGCGTGGACTCGGGGATCGGGGACACACACGGAGGAACACAAGGAGAACGAGGATCCGAGCCTTCCCGCCACCGCGGGACGGCACCGGTGGGTTCTGCAGTGCCCTGCAGAACCTGGCCGCGTCCCAGCGGCCAGCCACCCCAGGACTCAGCCGCACCCAAAGACTCCAGAGCCTCCCGACACCCCAGACCTCACCTCCACCGGCATTCCCTCCAGCTGGATCCCACACCTCGCAGCGTGGGTGCTCCCGCACCCAGTGATGCGGGGCACTGCCTCACCCACCCCCCGGCAGCCTCTCCCCGCGGTCCCGCCACCGCGGGACGGCACCGGTGGGTTCTGCAGTGCTCTGCAGAACCTGGCCGCGTCCCAGCGGCCAGCCTCCCCAGGACTCACCCGCGCCCAAAGACTCCAGTGCCTCCCGACACCCCAGACCTCACGCCCACCGGCATTTCCTCCAGCTGCATCCCACACCTCGCAGCGTGGGTGCTCCCGCACCCAGTGATGCAGGGCACTGCCTCACCCAACGTTCCCAATCTGAGGCCTCCCAAAGGATGCGTCTTCTCCATTTCCCCCTCCGCGTCTCCGCGTCCCCGTGTGAGTCCCCTCCGCCGCCTTCCTCAGCGCACGCCGTTCGCGGGGTCCCGTCCACTCCGGCCTCAGCCCAACGCCGCCACTGCAGCCTCCACCGTCTCCTCGGCACGGAAGAAGGTCAGGAAGCCCGACATCTCGAACACCGAACGCACGTTCCCCTTCACCCCCACCAGACAGGCCTTCCCCTGCTTCTCCTTCAGAAGCTTCGACATCACCAGCAGCCCACGAAGGCCGGCACTGCTGATGTACTCGATCGCCGACAGGTCCAGCACCAGCCGGACGGCTCCCGTCCCGATCACCTCGCGGATCCGTTTCTCGAAGGCCGGGGCCGTGACGGTGTCGAGCTTGCCCGAGAGGACCACGACCGTCGCGGCACCGGAGGTATGGGTCTGGATGTCCATGAGCTTCGAGTCAGAGGACTACGATTCCGATCCCGTCTTCAACACCAGTTTCAGCCGGTTGACCCCGTCCACCCACTCATGGTCCGCCGAGGCGCAGAGATTCCGCACCAGGTTCAGGCTGAGGGCATCCTCGAGATCCTCGCCGTCCAACGGATTGAGTCGGACCCCGGGGGCGGTCCAGACCAGCTCCGTGCGGTCGGTCGTCTCGGAATGGCTGAGCGTCATCTCAAGGCCTCCCACCGCGAGGAAGGGTCGGCACAGCTGCAGCGACTCCTCGATCAGGAGCAGCAGGTTGTCCCGGACCGGTCTCGACAGGATTTGTTTCTCGCAGAACGCCTCGACCTCCGCGTTGAGGGCATAGAGGTCGAAGTCGGGCGATGCGAACCGTCGGGTCAGGCTGCGGATCCGATGGATGAAGGCCCGGGTGCGATCCCGTTGCGGATGGTCGAAGATCTGGTCGGGCGTGCCCTCCTCGTGGATCACCCCCTGATCGAAGTAGAGCACCCGGCTCGAGACGTCGCGGGCGAAGTCCATCTCGTGGGTGACAATCACCATCGTCATCCCCTCCTTGGCAAGGCGGCGGATGACCGAGAGGACCTCACGGACCATCGTTGGATCGAGCGCCGAGGTGGGCTCGTCGAACAGGATCACCTCGGGCTCCATCGCCAGACACCGCGCGATCGCGACCCGCTGCTTCTGGCCGCCCGACAGTTCGTCCGGGTAGCTGTCGGCTTTCTCGGCGAGACCCACCAGACGCAGCAGTTCGATCGCCTTCTCCCGGGCCGCCTTGGGCTCCATCCCCTTCAGCCGGATCGGACCGAGGGTCAGGTTGGCCACGACCGACAGGTGGGAGAACAGGTTGAACGACTGGAACACCATGTTCATGCGCTGCCGCAGGCGGGCGACCTCCGCACGACGGTCGAGGATGTCGACCCCATCGACATGGATCGACCCGGCGGTCGGCTGCTCGAGGAGGTTGAGACAGCGCAGGAAGGTGCTCTTGCCGCAGCCCGACGGACCGATGATCGAGACCACCTCGCCCTTCCGGATCTCGACCGTGATGCCCTTGAGGACCTCGAGGGTACCGAAGGACTTGCGGAGCTGTTCGACACGGATCATGCGCGGGCCTCCTTCCGGGGTCTGCGACGGCGTCCCGCCTGGCGTTCGATCCACCCCAGCAGCTGCAGGAGCACCCAGGCGATCAGGAAGTACAGGATCGCCACCATCACGAGCGGGAAGAACGCGTCGAAGGTCCGGCTCCGGATGATGTCGCTCGCCTTGGTGAGGTCCTGGACCGCGATGTAGCCGACGATGGAGGTCATCTTGACGAGCGAGATGCACTCGCCCTTGTAGACCGGCAGGATGCGCTCAAGCGTCTGGGGCAGCAGGATGAAGCGGAAGGTCTGGAACCGGGTGAAGCCCATCGCGATGCCCGCCTCGGACTGGCCGCGGTCGATCCCCTCGATGGCCGAGCGGAAGATCTCGGCCGCATAGGCCGCGAAGTTGAGGCCGAAGGCCAGCATCGCCACCAGCACCGGGTGGATGTCGACCGAGGCGAACACCACGTAGAAGATCATCATCAGAACAACCAGCACGGGTGTTCCTCGCAGCAGGGCGATGAACACCTTCGCCATCCCGCTCAGGAGCGCGTTCCGGGCCATGCGCATCCAGCAGACCAGGGCCCCGAGGAGGGTGCCGAACAGCGCCGCACCCAGGGAGATCAACACCGTCGTCTTGAGCCCGTCCCAGAGCAGCAGATACCGCCGCTCGTGGAGGACGTTGCTCCGGAAACTTTCCTGGACCCGCTCGAGGAAGGGCTTGCGCTCCACCCGCGCCGCAGCCGTGCCCGTCGCGGAACCCGTCGCCGTCGACTCCTTCAGCGCGTACGCCTGGGTGGTCTCCTCATGGTACGGATCCGTGAAGTCGATCTGCTTCCGCCGCTCGTCGGTGACATAGATCGAGGCCACGATCAGATCCACCTTCCCGGACACCACCGCCGGGATGAGCGCCGCGAAATCCATGTTCGAGAACTCCGGCCGCCGGCCGACCGAGGCCGCGAACCGACGCACCAGCTCGATCTCGAATCCGACCAGCTTTCCATCCTGGACCCCCACGAACGGCATCCCCCCATCCGTCATGCCCACCTTGAGCACCCGGTTGGTCCCCGACTCCGGCAGGTCCGGCATCACGAAGTCCCCCTTCCGGATCCACCGCTCGACCATCTGGTCGTAGATCCCCTGCGTCCGAAGCCCCGCCAGAAACGCGTTGAACTGCGTCCGCAGCTCCGTGCTGTCCTTGCGGACCCCGGCCGCGACCGGGTAGCCGAACAGCGGATCTCCGATGAGCGTGAAACTGGGATCCTGGCGCATCAGTTCGCGCAGTGGACTGGAATCCGACAACGCGACATCCACCTTACCGGCCTTCACGGCCAGGGAGATGTCGCTCGGGCTGGAGAACTCCAGCAACGTCGCCTCCGGCAGGTTCTTCGAGACCCAGGTGCTATGGGCCGACCCGAGCAGCGTTCCGATCCGACCCCGACGGTACCGTTCGAGGCTCCCGCCACCGGCGGCCGCGGGCTCCGATGCCCCACCCTCGCGTCGGACCAAGGCCCTGATGGCGGTCACGATGTAGGGACGTGAGTAGGCGATGAGCTTCTTACGCTCCTCCGTGACGTTGAAGTTCGAGAGCGCGATGTCGATCTTGCCGGCCTGGAGGGACGGAATCAGGCCCTCGAAGTTCATCGCCACGACCTCGAGGCGACGGTGGAGACGACGGGCGAGGATTCCGGCAAGCTCGATGTCGAGCCCCACGATCTTCCCGTTCGACACGAACGAGTAGGGCTCCATGTCCGGCGACGTCCCCAGACGCAGGACCCCCTGGTCTCCGTCCGTCGGCGCCGGGGGCATCTCCGGGACGACCGTGTACTTCGAGTCGATCCACGTGCCGCGGAGCTGCTGGAAGACCTGCTCCCGCTCGAGATCGGCCATGACGCGGTCGACCTCCTGGATCAGCGCCGTGTTGTCCTTCCGGAGGGCCCCGGCGATCTCGAGCTGCGCGACGGGTGCGTCGAGGACGACGAGGTCGGGATTCCGGACCACGAGGTTCTCCAGGACGCTCTGGTCGTACACCAAGGCGTCGATCTTTCGGGACTGGAGGGCGACTGCGGCGTCGGCGGCCGACAGCATCGCGTCGAACCGGGAATTCTTGAACCGCTTCCGGGCCGCCAGATCCCCGGCCGAACCGGAAAGCACGCCGATCGCCTTGCCATCCAAGGACTCCAGCGTGGAACTCCTGCGGGCGGCGGCGGCGTTGGGACGGCTCCCCAGTTCGGGAAAGGCCTTCATCGACTGCTGGCGTGTGCCCTCGACCTTCCGGACCAGCATCACCTGGGCATTGGCAAAATACGGATCCGAGAAGGCCACCGACCTGCGCCGCTCCTCCGTGGCATTCATGCCCGTCACGATCAGGTCCACCTTGCCCGACTGCAGGGCGGGGATGAGGGCCATGAACTTCATGTTCGAGAATTCCACCGGACGACCGAGTGCCTGGCCGATCCGACGCGCCAGCTCGCCGTCGTGTCCGCTGACCTCGCCCTTGTCATCCACAAACGTGAGCGGCTCCCGGGTGGCGCTCACCCCGATCCGGAGGGGTACCCCGTTCGCGGCCGCCGGGATCGGTGGGACCTCATAGGGACTGAGGTCGGACTTGAACCAGCGACGGTGCATCGCCTCGAGGGTCCCGTCCTTCCGAAGGCTGGCGATCACCCGGTTGACCTCTGCCAGCAGGGCCATGTCCTCCATTCTCAGGGCCGCTGCGGTCTCCTCGTTGTCGAGCGGTTCCCCGAGCACCACGAGGTCGGCGTTGCGCTTGGTGATCTGGAACCCGGCCGGGAACGCCAGCACCACGGCCTCGAGCTGGCCCGACTTGATGGCAGTCACAGCGTCCATGACGTCGTCGAACGCCTGGACCTTCGCCTTGGGGAACCGGTTCCGGGCAATCGATTCGCCGATCGAACCCGTCATCACCCCGATCCGGGCCTCGGCGGCATCGGACACGGTCTCAACCCCCTTCGTCCGCCCTCGGCAGCCCGCGCCGAGGACGAGAACGGCCAACCCCAGAAGGATTCCCCATGGGAAACGCTGGGGCGGATCGAGTCGCATGGCGGGGATTGAGGAGGACGACGGCATCGATCGGAACCGTCGCCACGCCGGGACGTTAGGAGTGGGAAGTCCGCCCCACAACGCCGGAGGTGTCCGGAATCCCCGATGGACGGGCCGGGGGCCCCGCGGATCCGGGAGCCCACCCCGTCCGTCGGGACGCCCCGTCAGTTCGAACCCGTGCCAACCCGGTAGAATCCCGCCCGGGCGGCCGACACCGGGATCGTCGCACGATAGCTCTGCCCCCCCAGGCTGGTGATCGTGGCCGTGGCCAGCGGACTCCAACGGGAGGCGTCGGAAGCCAGCGCCTCCGGACACTGCAGCACGACATGGCTGGCGGCGGGATTGGCCGACTCGAACTCCAGGACGAGCGATCCGCCCTCGAGCCGCGCCCCACGCACGGTGACCGGTCCGGCCGGCGCCGCGTCGTCCACCAGCGCGAGACCGTCCGGCGCGCCGATCAGCGCCCACCCACCGGTGTCGCCATCGTCCGCGAACGCACCCTCGGCCGCATAGACCTCCACGAAGGCCCCGCCGATCCGCTGGAAGTGGATCACCTCCACCGCGTAGTCCCCGGCCTTGACGCCCTTGAGGACCGCGCGGGTGCTGCTGTCGCCCGTGCCGACCGCGAACTGGATGTATTCCGGGAAGTCCTCGTCGATGAGCCCATAGCCCGAGACGCTCGAGAACGGATGCCCGATGAACCTCAGGGCGAATCCGTCGTCGGAATGCACGCCGATCGTCCAGTCGCCATCTTTTGGAATGCGCACCTTGGCCCGGCCGATCGTCACCCAGTCAACCGCGGGCAGGTCCTGGATCTCGCCCGGGAACGGCGCCCGAGCCGTGAAGAGTCCCGAGCCGCTCGGGGACGGGGTATAGTTGAAGTTGAAGACCGGGGCCTGGACGTCGAGGCGCTTGCCGGAGAATGAGGTCCCCTGGGCAGCCTTGGCGATGTCGGCCGCCGTCGCCACGGCATCGGCACGCCCGGCGTTCCAGACCTGTCGGACACCCCACGACCCCACCTGTCCCCGGGGTCCACCCAGCCCCGTCAACGGGAACGGCGGCGCCGGCACGGTGAAGACCGCCTCGGAGACGATGGAGGTTCCACGGGTGTCCTTCGCCTCGACCTTGAACGGGTGCGACGACCCCGGCGCAAAGGCCGCTGCCGGAGTGTGGACGATCGTCGTCACAGCGCCGGCCTTGGTCACCTTCGTGGCCACCGGCGCACCGTCCACCGACAGCGTCACCTTCGCGGCATCCACCACGCTGGCGCCCACGTCCTCCATCTCGACCGTGAACCGGTCAAGTCCGACATCCCAGCGCTTGACAACAGCCTTGTCGTCGGACGGTGCCTCCGACTGCGTGACGTCGAATCGGTCGGCCGTCACCACTCCGGTTCCCGCGACCGTGATGCGCAGCGTATGGAGACGATTCGGGAGCAGCGGGCTGCTCCAGACCAGCTTCTGCTCCGCGCGCTGGGCGGCCTTGTAGTCGACGTCGAACCGCGTGCCGCCGTCGATGACGGCATAGCCCTTGCCATGGTGGCTCGCGACGGTGGCATACACGTCGATCTTCACGCCGAAAAACTTGACCTCAAAATAGTTCCCGGAGTTGCCGGAGTAGTGGTCGTTGTTGAGAAAGCGCGGATCGTTGGCGTTGCCCTGGGCTAGGGTCCAACCCGAGGAATAGGTGATTTGGTTGGTGCCCTTTCCGATGTCCCGATTGTTATCGATTTTGCTGACCACGCCGGGGACAATCTCCTGAACATTCACCGTCACAACGTCGAAACCCTTAAGGCCGGTTTGATCGGTCGCCAAGACCCGCAGCGTATGGTCGCCCTTCGAGAGGGTCTTGAGGGAGACGCTGAACGGTGCCTTGTTCGTCTCGCCGAGCTTGGTGGCCCCGTCAAAGAACTCGACCTTCGCGATGTTGTAGTCCTTGTCGCTGACGGTCGCGAGGAGCGAGAAGTCGCTGCCGAGCGGCACAGTGTCGCCCGACTTCACGTTGGCGATCTGGACCGACGGCACGTTCCCAGCCACCTCACCGGTCTCGAACCGCGCCTCGGCGAGACCGATCGCGTAGCCTGCGCCCCAGTTGCTGGTGTTGCGGATCCGGACGAGCCGGACGTCGGTCCCCTTCACCTCCACGACCTGCGCCTTCTCGCCTCCCTCCTTGAGCGAGGCGGTGGCGATGCCGGTGAACCGGGCCTTGGCGAGGTCGGCATCGGGCGACACGAAGATCTCGACCTCCTGCATGCCCCAGTCGGTCGCACCCGGCACATTGTAGTTCCAGAGGTAGACCTTGGTCAGGGTGACGGACCTCCCGAGGTCGAACACCAGCTCCCCCTTGATCGAGCCGATCGAGCTCCACATCTCGGATCCGGCGGTGATGTGGATCGAATCCGGCGTGCCGATGCCGGGATCCTCGAATCCCTGGCCGTCGATGACCTTCTCGGCGAGATCCTCGGCGAAGTTGGCGATGACGGCGGTGGGCTGGAGGAATTCCCCGGCGCGGGCGAGACCCGCGGCGAGAAGGAGCGTCAGAATAAGGCCGAGCGGCCTGCGAAGAGATGCTGGGATGGAGTTCATGGGTCGGTCAGTCGGGGAGCAGTCCGAAGGCTACCCGGATGGCGGTCCGTCTCCACACTTTTTCGGAGGAATGGCTCACGCGGCAGGAGGCGGCGGCACGTGGGTGCTCCCGCACCCAGTGATGCAGGGCACTGCATCACCCACCTTCTTCTCCCTCCTGGCCTCCGTGTCTCCGCGTCCCCGTGTGAGTCCCTTCTCTTCCCCTCCGCGTTCTGCCCCCGCGTGCCCCGACACGACAGAACATTGCTCTTTCCCCTGTCGGCGACGCACTGTTGCCGTCAAACACGCATGAAACAGCGATCGGTCCTCGGATTTCTCGCAGCCCTCCTCCTCGTCCTGGGTTTCCTCTTCCGGGAGGTCCTTCTCCCCGGCATGGCAGGCTTCGCCAATGATGCCCCGCTCGGGCTCATGCAGGCCTACTCGGATGTTCGTTGGGACTACTTCCTGCACGGCTCCTGGCTGCACAACGTCTGGGTCGGCGGCCCGGCCCTCAACACGCTGCCCAATTTCTCACACGGGCTCTATCTGCTGGGCGGGGCCTTGGTGTTCGCGAAGTTCGCCGCAGCCCTGTCGATGGCGTTCGCCGGATGGGCCCTCTGGGTGTTCTGCCGCCGCCAGGGATTCCATCCCGTCGCCTGTGCCCTCCCAGGACTCGCCATGGCGCTCAACGGCAACTTCCTTTCCCACGCCACCTGGGGACTCGGTTCCCGCGCCGCAACCGTCGGCTTCGCCGCCCTCGCCCTCGCGGCGGTGACACCCCGACCCGACACCCGCGGATCCTGGGTCGGGATGCAATTCGCCCTCGCCGGCTTCGCCACCGGCATGACCGTGATGGAAGGCGCCGATGTCGGGGCCTTCTTCAGCGTCCTGATCGCCGCCTACCTGGCCTTCGATGCCCTCATCGCCGAGGGGTCGATCGGCCACCGGATCCTGGGCGCCGGGACCCGCCTCGCCCTCGTGGTGGTCTGTGCCGTCTGGATCTCCGCGCTGGCGCTGTCCTCGCTGGTGGGAACCCAGATCAAGGGCATCGCCGGGATGGGTAGGGACACCACCTCGCGCCAGGAGCGCTGGGAGTTCGTGACCGGATGGAGCTTTCCCAAGCTCGAGATCGTGCGACTCGCGATCCCCGGAATCATGGGCCTCCGCAGCATTTCCCCGGGGGAGGAACTCTACTGGGGGAACGTCGGATCCGACGGCTCCCCACCCCGGTTCAACGGCGGCAGCGAGTACGCCGGGGTGCTCGTCCTGCTCCTTGCCGGATGGTCCATTGCACGGGCGTCGGCCCGGACCGGACGGCAGCCGTTCTCCGACACGGAGCGCAAACGGATCGGGTTCTGGGGGGTGGTGGCGCTCGTCTCCCTCCTGCTGTCCTTCGGGCACTACGCCCCCTTCTACCAGCTGGTCTTCGCGCTGCCCTACTTCTCCACGATCCGGGTGCCGATGAAGCTCCTACACCTGACCCATCTCGCCCTGCTGATCCTGTTTGCCTACGGGCTCGAGGGACTCTGGCGGCTGTACCTGACCCCTGCCGCCCAGGGAACCGGGACCCTCGGGGAACGGTTCCAGCGGGGCTGGCGTGCGGCGACGGGATTCGACCGCGCCTGGGGTTGGACGCTGGCGGGCCTCGCCGGCTCGGCCGCCCTCTTCGCCCTGGCCTACGCCTCCTATGAACCGGCCCTGGTCCGACACCTGGCCACCCTGGGGTTCACCGGCGGCGGGGGACAGGCCATGGCGGCGTTCAGCGTCCGCGAGGTCGCCCTCTTCGGCGCGTTCACCGTCCTCTCCTGCGGGGTCGTCGGACTCGTGATGTCGGGTGCCTGGTCCGGTCGCGCAGGCCTTGTCGCGGGAGCCCTCCTAGGCGGTCTCGTGGTCCTCGACCTCGGACGGGCCATGGCGCCGTTCGTCCTCACCTTCAACCACCAGCGACGGTACGAGCCCAACGCGGTGACCGAGTTCCTGCGACAGAACTTCTGGGAACACCGCGTGGTGGCCCGACCCCATCCCCAGATCCGCTCGACCCTCAGCGATGGCCAGGACGGCACCTGGCCGGCGGTCCACAACCAGTGGCTCGAGAACCAGATGCCGTACAACCAGATCCAGACCCTCGACATCTGGCAGATGCCGCGTCAGCCCGAATACGACAAGGCCATGCTCGATGGATTCCGTCCGACCCAGTCGAACGATCTCTCCGTCGTGGGACGCCTCTGGGATCTCACCAACGTCCGGTACGTGATCGGGTCGCGCGCCATCGGACCCGAGCTCGACCGCCTCTTCGCGAAAGGCCAGCCGGTGTTCCGGCCGGCCTTCGGATTCGACCTCGCCCCCAAGCCCGGCGCCACCGCCGGTGGGGTGACTCTCGACGACATCACAGCGGTCCCGAACGCCACCGGGCAGTACGCCGTCTTCGAGAACACCCGCGCCCTGCCCCGGGTCCGACTGTTCACCCGCTGGGAATCCGTCACGAACGACGTCGCCGCGGTCGAGCGACTCAAGGACCCGTCCCTCGACATCGGCACCACGCTTGTCCTCGACACGCCCACGACATCAATCCAGCCCTCGCCGGCCGCCGCAGCCGCGACCGCGTCGATCCGCAACTGGTCCCCCACCCGGATCACGGTGGGGACCGAATCCTCCGCGGCGGGGATCCTGATGCTGAACGAGCGATGGCATCCCGACTGGCAGGTGTCGGTGGATGGGACGCCCGCAGAGCTGCTCCGGGCGAATCTCCTGATGCGGGCCGTCGCCGTGCCCTCCGGATCCCACACGGTCGAGTTCCGCTATCGCCCGACCATGACACCGCTCTGGATCACCCTGAGCGCGTTCGGAGTCGCACTCGCCCTGGGGATCGGCCTTGTCCTCCAGGACAGCGCCGCACCCTCGAAGCGGTGATCGGGGAACCCCACGGGTGAATCCCCTTTCCAGCATCGTCGCCGCCGTCGTCCCGGTCTTCCTCCTGGCCGGGATCGGCGTGCTGCTGCGTCGACGCCAATGGCTCACGCCAGAGGCCGATGCCAGCCTGATGCGGCTCGTCGTGTCGGTCCTCACCCCGGCCCTGGTCTTCCATGTGGTCCTCGGGAACCAGGCCCTCCGACAGGTCGAGAACCTCTTCATGGCCCCCCTGATGGGATTCCTGGAGGTGGCGATCGGGGTCGGGATCGCCTGGCTGTTCCGTCGTGCGAGCGGACTCGCCACCGAGTCGAGCCAGCGCACGTTCGCCGCGGTCACGGGGATCCAGAACTTCGGCTATGTGCCGCTGCCCCTCGTGCTGACCCTGTTTCCAGGGGATGCAGCAGGGATGCTGTTCGTCCACAACCTCGGGGTGGACATCGCCATGTGGACCGTCTGCCTCGTCGCCCTTGGCCATGCCGGCATCCATGAATGGCGCCACCTCCTGAATCCCCCCGTCGTGTCGATCGTGGCCGCCGTGGGCCTCAACGCCGTCGGGGCACGACGCTGGATCCCGGATTCGTTGCTGGCGACGGCCCAGATGCTCGGGGTCTGTGCCTTCCCGCTGGGGATCGTCCTGATCGGCGCGACCATCGCCGACTCCGGCGCGGCACTGCGCCAGCGGATCGACCTCCGCACCATCCTGTGGTCGTCGCTGGTCCGCCTGGGCCTGATGCCCCTGCTCATCCTCGCCGCCGCCTGGCTGCTGCCGGTCGAACCCGAACTCAAGCAGGTGCTGGTGGTGCAGGCGGCCATGCCCGTCGCCATCTTCCCGATCGTCCTCGCCCGTCTCCACGGCGGGGATCCCCTGACCGCGGTCCGGATCGTGGTGGGATCCAGCCTCCTGGGACTCGTCACGATTCCCCTCTGGTTGAAGCTGGGACTCCGCCTGCTGGGCGGCTGATGGAGGTGCATCGTCCTGCAGGGCGACACGCCCCCTGTTCCGATGCCGTGCGGACCGGGATTCCCGACACCCGTCTCGGCAACACCCGTCTCGGCGCTTCCCCAATCCCTCGGCCCCGCTCTAGCCTCGCGTCGGAACACCCACCTGCATGGCCACCATCGCCGTCCTAGGAACCTTCGACACCAAGGGGGAAGAACACGCCTACGTGGCCTCCCTCATCCGCGCACGCGGACACCACACGCTGCTCCTTGATGTCGGGATCCTCGACACCCCGGGCGTCCCGCCCGACATCTCCCGGACCGAGGTCGCCGCGGCAGCCGGGGTCGATCTGGCGGCACTGGTGGCACGACGCGATCGGGGTGAATCCGTCGCGGCGATGACCCGTGGGGCGCCACTGCTGGTGTCCCGTCTGCAGCAGGAGGGGCGGATCGATGGCATCATCTCCCTCGGCGGGGGTGGTGGCACGGCGATCGGCACCGCGGCGATGCGGGCCCTCCCGATAGGATTTCCGAAGCTCATGGTCTCCACCCTGGCCAGCGGCAACACCGCGCCGTACGTCGGGGTGAAGGACATCGTCATGATGCCCTCGGTCGCGGACGTGGCCGGACTCAACCGTCTGTCGCGCAAACTCCTCGCCCAGGCGGCCGGCGCGATCTGCGGGATGGTCGAGACCCAGGTCCCCGTCGCCGCCTCGGACCGCCCGGTGATCGTCGCCTCCCAGTTCGGCAACACCACGCCGTGCGTCACGCGGGCCCGCGCGCTGCTCGAGGCTGCCGGCTATGAGGTCCTGATCTTCGCCGCCACCGGCACCGGCGGACGCACCCTCGAGTCGCTGGTCGAGAGCGGCCTGGTGTCGGGGGTGCTCGACATCACCACGACGGAATGGGCCGACGAGCTGGTGGGCGGGGTCCTGACCGCGGGCCCAACGCGCTGCGAGGCCGCGGCCCGGACCGGTGTCCCCGCCATCATCACTCCGGGGTGCCTCGACATGGTGAACTTCGGAGAACCGGCATCCGTGCCGTCGCGGTTCTCGGGACGCCGCTTCTACCATCACAACGCCCAGGTGACCCTGATGCGGACGACGCCTGAGGAGAACGCCGAGCTGGGACGGATCCTGGCCGGGAAGTGCAATCTGTCGACCGGCCCGATCACGGTGGTGTTTCCGCTCGGGGGGATCAGCATGATTAGCGCGCCCGGACAGCCCTTCCACTGGCCCGAGGCGGATGCCGCCCTGTTCGGCGAGTGGCGTCGACACCTGCGTCCGGACATCCGGGTGGTGGACCATCCTGGCAACATCAATGACCCCGCCTTCGCCGACCTCTGCGTGGCGGAACTGCTGCGCAACCTCACCCTGGCGCGGAAGGCCTAGTGCCTCGGGCTGTCGACATGGGGTGCCGCACGGTCGGGGGGCGATGCGACCGTGTTGGAACCGCTAAAACCCCTTGCCCGGAACGCCCTCCCCGTTTACCTACATCGCCCTCGGTTGCCAGCGTAGCTCAGCGGTAGAGCAGGGGACTCATAAGCCCTTGGTCGGAAGTTCGATTCTTCCCGCTGGCACCACACCTCTCCATCAAAGACTTACAGCGGAAATAGAGGGTTGGTACTAACGTCTAGTGCTAACAGATCCACTGAAGTTCGCCTACGTCCAGCATCGTCCACGGGTGCTTGAGGGACTCGCCGAAAACTGAAGACTCCTGCGACTCGCTCATTCCAGCGCTGCGCTGAAATGATGACACGCGGGCGACGGCCACCGAAGGAGTTCGATGGGGTTCTCCCCACCCGCGTGGGGATGGTCCAGAGTCGGGTGCCCTCCGCATCCTCAAGCGGTCGCCGAAGCAGGGTCAGCGGTATTTCTCGATGGTCGATGCCCACCGGCTCATGGCAGCGCAATCACCCGAAAGAACCGGGTCTCCTCCGCTGCAGCCGGCACTGTCAGCGAAGTTCTCGACCCCGAAGATGGTACCGACGGATTCCAGGTCGTCCATGACGCGGAGTCCTTGAAGTGGGTGGTGGTCTCGACGCGATAGATCGCGCCGGGTTGTGATTCCCAGGTCAGGAGAAACCCCGGTCCATCGAGTTCAGGAGGGTCCATTCGGAAGGGAGGATGGACGATAAGGCTGAACGGCCCAACGAACGTCTTGCGTGCCCTCGGAGTGGGATGGGAGATGCGCGAATCCAACGTCACCCACGATGCACCGTCGTGGCTGGCGTCCACCCGCCACGAAACCGGGTCTCGGCCGTCTGCATCGTTCGCCGTCGCCCATCGGTAGCCATCCACAGCCAGTGGGGATCCGAAGTCGAGCACCAACACGCCCTTCCTGAAATCGAGCCACTTTGTGTCCAGCCTGTTGTCGTTCGCGTGAAACGGTGTTTCGTCGTCGGGGTTGTTGCCCCCGGGGTTAGAGGCTGTGGCACCCTCGATCCGGATGCCCTGACGCAACAATTGGAACTCCGCCAGTTGAACGCTGTTGTCTCCAGGATCGCGAAGTCGTGTGGGGAAGAATCGGTAGAAGCGGTAGGGTCCGCGACCGACGATGGAAACGGCGACCGTGGCGCGTGTTGATCCGCCGGGCCCAGTGGCCGTCAGCGTGTAGACCGTGTCGACGGCAGGGGACACAATGGCGGTGCCACTGACCGCTACCGGCCCGATGTCTGGTTCGATCCGCGCTTCAGTGGCCTTGTCCACGTCCCAGGACAAGGTGGCTGATCCACTCGGAAATATACTCTCCGGTGTGGCCACCAATCGGATGAAGGGTGCGCCCCCCTCGGGTTCGTTCACTGAGAAGGCGTCCGTTGCACCCGGGAGAAGCTCCAGTTCTTCGAAGTTGAGCCCTCCGCCCTTGCCGAACCGAGCCTGCATGACCTCCCGGCCGCCCGCCTCGTAATACCCGATGGCCAATCTGACCATATCGAGCTGCAGGTCCACTGTGCCGGTGGCCGAGGAGGCCGGGTGCATCCCGTTGTTGTCCACGATCTTCTCGCCAGTCCCGTCAAACCTGCCATCGCTATTCAGGTCCAACCACAAAGTGCTGCCATCGTCGCTGCGCGTCCCAAACGTGTAAGGCCCCATGCCCAGGACGCGGACGTCCAACCATCCCGTCCAGAGCACGGCAAATGAATCCGGGCTCGTGATACCAGGCAGCCGCTGGACAAAATCACCGCTGAAGTCGATGGCACGCCGTTGCAAGCCTCTGCTGCTCGAGGGCGCAGCGAGGAGTTTTTCGATCGGGTCCAGCCACGCATCCCCTTCCAATGAGTCGAAGGTCCGCACCGCCAATCCCTTCGTTGATACCTCCACCCGCACCGTCGCCGTCCGGGTTCCACCAGCTCCCGTCGCCGAGATTGTATAGTCGGTCGTGGTCGTAGGCTGCACCACCCTTGACCCCGCAAAGGCAACCAACCCCACGTCGGGTGTCACCTTCACCTCCGTAGCATTGCTGACCGACCATGCGAGAGTTGAGGGCTCCCCGGGTGGAACGACCGAAGGCGTGGCCGAAAACGCGATCTGCGGGACTGGATGCAACCCGACCTGAATTGTGACGGAACTGGTGCGCTCGACGCCACCCCTGCTGGCCCGGAGCACGTAAGTTGTTGTCTGCAAGGGCGTCACCAAGGTCTGACCGGATGCGCCCACTGCGCCCACGGCAGGGTCAATCCGGATCGTCCCGTCGTCAGCGTTCCCTGCGGTCCATTTCAATGCCACGGATTGCCCCCGTACCACGTCCGTGGTGGTGGCGGACAACGCGAGTACGGGCCCGCGCAGCCCAGCCATGGACAGCCGTCCGGTGAAGACGAGGCGCTCTTCAGGGAAGGGATGCCCAGCTTGCTCATCCAGCAACGTCCAATGGATGCCGTCGTGACTTCCCTCCACCCGCCACGAGACCGGGTCCCGCTCCGGCGCATCGTTGGCCGACGCCAGTCGGTAGCCATCCACGATCGCCGATACCCCGAAGTCCAGGACCAGCGGCATGGTCTTGTTGAAATCCAGCCATTTAGTCTCCTTGTTCCCATCCTGACCTTGCTCCGGACCCTCGCCCGTTGGGTTGTTCCCTCCTGGGTTGGATGCGGATGCCCCAGTCACACGGTTGGTTCCTAGGAGCAACTGGAATTCTGCGAGCTGGACCGAGTTGGCCGCACTCTCGTCCCGCAGCCCTGTAGGGATCAGCCGATGGTACCGGTAGGGTGGCGGCCCCAGAACGCCCAACGTCGCCTCCGCCGTCGTCGTGCCTGACACGTTCGACGCCACTAGTCGGTAGGTCGTCGTAGATGCAGGTGAAACCAACGCGGACCCGGATGAAGGCACTATCCCCAAGCCGGGCTCGACGACCACAGTCGTCGCATCGGCAACCTCCCAGGAAAGCCGGGCGGACTCGCCGGGCTCCACCTGCCCAGGTGATACGTTAAAGGCGGTGATAAAGGGCCGCGAGGAGGTCACTTCCAATCGGACATCATCCCAATGGGATGCGTTGCGTGCTGATGTCGTGCCTGTGCTGTCATCCAGCACCGTCCCCAAGGATGCCACGAATACGCCCACCAGCCCTGGTCGCGCACGATCCTCCTCGGTCACCACATGAACCAACACCACGTCCCCCATGATTCCTGATGCCAAACCGAAAGGCGGTTCGGGAACGGGAATCCGCGCGACAACACCTCCGAGCCAGCCTGCCGCAGTCGGTGACCCGGAACGGCGCACCAACCCCTCTGACAGACCCGCGAACGAGTCGTCAGCCCAATGGACGGTTCTCTCGACGTCCGTGTGGGTCAGCGGATCTCCGGCGGACACCGTGAATGTGAGGACGTCTCCCGCCAGAAGGCTGGACCAGGCGAGACGCGTGACCTGGCCCAGAACGGCTCCCGAAATAAGTCGCACAGCCTGTGGTGCGGGTGGCCCCTGCAACGGCTGTGATGGCGTCAGGTTCTCCCAGCCCAGCAATACCTGTTCCCCTAACGCGACCCCGGCGGTGTTGTCGGCCGCCACGACCTGCCAACCGGTGGGCTGCCCGCGTTCGAGGGCTTTCAGGGTGCCTTCCTCAAACTCACCCGACGGGTTGCGGTCGGACTCGAAACCATGGTTGTCGATAGGGATGAGACTGGTTCCGGCGAAAGCGGCCATCCCGGCCATCACCATTGAGAACAGCAGGTGACCTCTGCGCACCGTCGAACGCTAGGGATCCCGTTGCAAAAAGCAACGATGCGACACGATGCGACCCTGCCTCGCAGCTACCCTGGGGGTGCAGCCCCTGCCACCGCCCACCAAGGAGTGGGCGAGTCACGCGTCGTTTCAAGGCCCGACGCCAGCGGTTGAGGAAGCTGGTACCGAAGAGGATCCAGCCGCCGTCCGCCTCCCTCAGGGCACGGATCTTCTCCCCGGTCGTGTATGGCTTCACCTTCAGAGTCTAGTCCCTTTCCTCGTCGCCCAGACTCTCACCTCCACTGGAGCAGTCTTTGCGAGGTCATGGCAGTTCTCCACGATCCGCAGACGGGTGTTGTTCTCGCCCATGCCGTGGATGGTCAACAGCACGTGCTTTAACCTTTGGCAGTATTGATTGGCGTCGCCCGACGGTATCCGACTGGGTTGGTCTCGGGAGTCTGCGTTTAGATCTCACGAGAGCATGCTGTGTAGAGCTGCGGTAGCGGTTTCGGCACAACAGCGACGCCCACATGATAGACATCCGGCCGGCAAAACAAGGAGTCCACCACACCCCAAACGCTGCCGTTCTGAGAGGACTTCAAAATCGCTTCAGCAGTCGGTGTGGTCCATTCAGTCGGACCGACGGCGGGTTCTGAGAGTGAGGCTCTTCAGCCGAAACATGACCCCGGAGGTTATCCACTTTTGCCTGCGTCGCATCGAGGCAGCTGCCTCTTGCGAGAACAATTCTCAGCGGGCAAAGGGATCGAAGTACATTTGCGTCAGCAAGGGCTTGGTGTTCGAAACGATGGGCCTCAGGACCATTTCCTTCATGTGCTCCACATGGCCGTCCATGAACGTGTTGTTCAAACCGCCGTTGTGCAGCGTCATCCTGAAGTCGTCCACCGATCCGCCCGGTTGAACCGACGCATTTACCATCGCGAGCGGGTTCTCTTGCATGAAGAGAAACTTGCCGGCCGGGTTTATCACCGCGGTCGATTTCAAGCCTAAGGGTGGATAGCCTTTGCCCGAGCGTCCATCGACGAAGGTGTTCATGCTGTAGTTCACCCGCAGCGCCCTGCCGATGGCTCCGGTGCTTGGACAGATATACACGGGAAATCTGTTCGTGTTGCCCAGAGTACTTTTGCCGGTCGCCGGGCGATTCAGCTTTTGGGACATGACGTACGGAAAGATCGCACCCGCATCTGCTGCAAAGCCAAAGTTTGGTGGTGGCTTGGTCCAGTTTGACTTCTTGTCCAATTCCGCGCGCGTCAACCCTCCCCAAACCCAGTCCGGTGTCTGGTTGCCATTCACCTCTCCTGCCCAGGCGTAGTAGTCACGGTTCTCGTCGGCATACATCATCATGCCCATGCCAAGCTGGCGCATGTTGCTCTTGCAGACGGCACCCCTGCCCGACTCCTTCGCGCGCGACAACGCTGGCAACAGCATTCCCGCCAGAATGGCGATGATCGCAATCACCACCAGCAACTCGATTAACGTGAAGCCGTCTTTTCGGCTCGGACGCTGGATGGGTTTAGAACACATAGGCCTAAGTACCACGGGGGGTAATGAATCCCACCACATCGACGCAAGCCGAAATTCGAGCCGAGAGACCTGACATCAAGGTGGATTCATCTGGGTATGGGGAGGAGGAGATGGCCCCAGGACTGGGCGGGTTTGCGGTTCTTTGGGGGTTGGCGGCGTGCCGAATCGAGCTGATTCAACGGCTGGCCCAGGTGCAGGCACGTCCAACCCAAGCCTTGCCAAGGTTCAAGCTGCCAGAATGATTTTCACGTTACATCGGGTCTGGGTCATGCTGTCGTTGATTCTGGCTGCTTTCTGGGTGCCAGCAACGTCACATGCTTTCCTCGCGAGTCTTGGCGTGATCCACAAGCGCCATTCAGCTCATGTCGAGGCTCACTATCATGGTTCAGGAGAGTCGCACGGACACGACGGCGACAACCACGACTTTGCGGACGGCATTTGTCGGACGGAAGCCAGTCGAGTCCGCGTCCCCAGCGTTTCACGTTACTGCCTTCATGCCGCTTTTTTGACGGCAGGTGAGGGACTTGCCGACACGTTGATCAATGGCCTTGATTGGACCGGGCCATCCCCGCCCGGCGCTCCGCCCCCAGAAGTCTCCCGAGTCTGGCAATTTTCTCTCCAAGCGGCGCTTCCTGTCCGCGCGCCTCCATCGCTTCTCTGACCGTCCATTGCGGACAGTCCGCCCCCAGATTGGAAAGGTGACTTTTCGTCACCCTCCCGATACCTATTTCCGCTTGTCTGCCCGTCTCCGTTCCGGGTGGCAGCCCGCTCTCAGCGGGCAGTGCGAGCGGCAACAATTTGCGACCTTCTCCTGACTGAAATGAAAAGCTACTTGGTTTCCCGTTCAATCGTTACTTCTTGGGGTGCCTTGGCGGCACTGGCGTTACTGAATGGCTGTAAAGACGACCCATCTCAGGGTGATCGCTCCTCTGCCCACAGCCATGGGGACCATGCACCACCGCATGGCGGAACCCCGGTTATCGTGGGTGAGGATCGTTTCCACCTCGAACTCGTCCTCGATGCCTCCGCCGCGAGGATGCAGGCGTATGTGTTGGACGGACACCTTGATGGCTATGTTCCGGTGGCCGAGACCAACCTCCTGCTGGTCGCGAAAGTCGACGGCAAAGCGGAGAGAGTCCTGTTCCACCGTGCGGTCGATCCCGCATCGGGAACACTTCCAACAAAATCCTCTGTCTTCGAAGGGAATGCCGGGTGGCTGGGAACGATCCGGACGTTCGAGGGAAGTTTTCCAACGCTCACGCTTAACGGCACGACGTTCAGCAACATCTCGTTCTCCTTTCCAAAGGGCTCGAAGCACGTCCACTGACTCAAAGACATCATGAGACCTCACTCCATCTCCCTGGCTCTGCTTTCGGCGACCTTCCTGAGCAGCACAGGCTGTCGCAGGCCGACCGTTGGTCACGGCCATGACCACGGGGA
>Ga0194126_10002005_pt1:7500-33353 | contig 33353 bp, 25 predicted proteins | sample TA2KigC150mmetaG_FD_148641 | JGI IMG/M metagenome (GOLD analysis project Ga0194126, IMG submission 148641) | Freshwater microbial communities from Lake Tanganyika, Tanzania - TA2015035 Kigoma Deep Cast 150m | ecosystem: Environmental > Aquatic > Freshwater > Lake | place: Tanzania... | reverse complement strand
GGAGAGAGTTTCTGGTCGCGCGGGTACTTTGTGTCCACATGTGGAAGAGATGATGAGGAAGTCAGGGCATACATACGGCACCAGGAGAGCGCAGACAAGCGGCTCGACCAATTAAAACTGTTTGATTAAAGCCACCTTGGGTGGCTCAAGGTTTATCAATCCGCTTTGAGCGGTTCACATGTTTCAAGCCTCCGGCTTTGCCGGAGGTATATGACTTGGAGGTAAACGGTTCTTTGTAGATAATAAATTCTTTTGAAACAGTAAACGCATACCGTCGGCCAAGTTTTTTGATCTGCTTGGCGGCCAAAAGTCCCGTGATTGTAACGAGCCAGTAAAAAACTATCATTGGGCAACTGGCCTGGCGGCTAAAAATACTGCTCAGGCCGCACAGTGCAAAAGGTAAAACACAGGCTGCAACTATGCATGCTGTTGTGTTGTTAAATTTTATCAGGCTCGTTCGTGCTCTTTTCATAACTTTTCAGTTTAATGCAATTAAAGAGTACATTTTTTTGTATTATAACCAATAAACGAATTTCTGTCAATATTGTATTATTAGTGTTAATTATATTTGTAAAATATTAAATTAGTTAACTAATTGGCTTGGATTAGTTTTCACTATTATATATCGGAATGTAATTGGGGTTGGTGAGCAGAAAATACGCAGGTAAATGCGAAAGTTTTTATCTTTATAAGGTATTTCCCCTGCAGGTCAAAACGCAACAATAAAACTGCGTTCATCTGAGGTAATAGGGCTGGCGCTTAACGATTCTGAAGACTCAGAATCCTTCTTCGGCGAGTCGTTTTAAGATTTTTTTCTGGTGGTCGTTCAGATTCGTCGGGGTTGTGACCGTGACCCGCACGTAGGCATCCCCTTGGCCGCTTTTGCCGAAATGGGGAAAACCCAGCCCTTTTAAGCGCAGTTTTGTGCCGCTTTGAATGCCGGCGGGTATTTTGACCTTACGGCTGCCATGCGGGGTAGGAACCTCACGGCTGCTGCCGAATACAGCTTCGCTCAGGCGTATTCCCAGGTCGATAATAACATCACTGCCTTCGCGCTTGAATTCGGGATAATCGGCAACCGTGATGGTAAAATACATATCGCCTGCCGGAGAGCCCGACAGGCTGCGTCCGCCTTTGCCGGCCAGCCGGAGCTTCTGGCCTGAGGCAATACCGGCCGGCACCTTGACCCGCACGCCCTGTTTTTTTCCCCCATGCACGTATTCAACCGTTTTCTCACAGCCGGTGAGCGCTTCCAGAAAATCGATTCTCAACTCAAGGCTGAGGTCCTGACCACGGGCCTGCTGGGCGCCTGCACCGAATCCACCGCCTCCACCGAAAAGATCATCCATCCGGAAGCCGGTTTGGCGTCGTCCGCGGCCGCCGCCGAAGAACTGGCCGAATATATCGTTTCCGCTGCTGAAGCCCATTTCGCGAAAAATATCGTTGAGGTCAGCACCCCGGAAAATGTCCTCCTGGCTGTAGCGCTGGTGAAAGCCGCTTGAGCCGAACTGATCATACTGAGCGCGCTTGTTTTTATCGCTCAAAACCGCGTAGGCCTCGCTGATTTCCTTGAAGCGTTCCTCGGCTTTGGGGTCGCCCGGGTTTTTATCAGGATGGAACTTGAAAGCCAGTTTTTTGTATGCTTTTTTTATTTCAGCCTCTGGTGCGGTTTTCTCGACACCCAGAACCTTGTAATAATCCTTTGCCGACATGTGCATCCTCCATATCCCGTCGTGCGGGCAGCGGCTCTAACAGGCTGTTGAAAAATGTCCACACTCCGTAGCAGAGGTCTACTGCGCAGGATGGGCCCGTCTGCTGCGTTGTGTTCATCATTCGTCACTGCGGCGTACGGTAAAGTACGCCTCATTCTTCATGATTTCGCAAGCCTTGCATATGTTCATTTTTGAACAGACTGTATAAAAAGACTTTTTCAAAACCCTAAACTAATCATTTCATGACATTTGTCAATCGGCCCGTGAAGAATATAGGTTGCAACCGGAGAGAGTTTCTGATAGAGTTGGTCGCGAATAAACGTGCTGACACAACAACGCATCAACAGGGAGGTCCCGCAGATATGGCTCGTTCAAAACGCAAACACATTCGCAAACAGAACATACGCGCAGTTAAGCTCAAAGAACGCAAGCAGCGGCAGAAAGAAGCTGCCAAGGCCTGAGGCAGAGCGTGTCGGTTTGTAACCCCGGTGTATAGTCGCCGGGTTTTTTTATGCCTGAGGCTTCACCCTGTAATCGGTGCCCGCTCAGTATATTCGTTCAGAAATCCATCCGAAGTCCTTGTCTTCCCGCTGCTGTGTTTCGTGTCATGCCCGGCGCACGACAGGTCTGCTACCGGCACAGTGTTGCGATTTTTATCTCGGCAAATTCGCGATACCCTGATTCCGGCAGCTCAGCCAGATATTTTTTATAGTTTTCACACGCTGGCTCTGCCGCACCGGCAGCTTCATGCATGCGCGCCATGGCAATAAGCGCGGCGCTGCGGCCTGCCTGCACCGCCTTGTCAAACCATTTAAGGGCTTCGGCTGTATCACCCAGCGCTTCATGGGCGTAGCCGATATTTTCAAGCGCAAAGGGGCGCAGCTGGTCCGCCATCGAGCCGCCGTGCGGCAGGAAGGCCGAATAATCGGCGATCGAACCGCTGTAGTCCTTCTGGCGGTATTTGCACTGCGCGCGGTAGAACAGCGCGACCTGTCCGGCCTCAGTGCCGGGGTATTCTTCGGCTGCCCGGCTGAGCGCTGTCACCGCAGCTGACAGCGCGGCCGTTCGCTCGGCTTCCGTCGGGTGATTTGCGTTCAGTGTGGTCAGTGCCTCATTGAGCAGGCCCTGGGCTGTCTCTGCTGATGCCCGGCTGCTGATTGTCCAGTACACAGCAGCTCCGGCTGCCAGACAGATGATCAGCGCGAGGGCAATAATCTGCCGGGAGTTTTCTTCCCAATAGGCCGTAAGCTTTTCGCCGAAGCCCACGATGGTGTCGAATTCAATAAAATCACCGGTCTTCATTGTTTTTTTTGCTGCCATTGCTGCTCCTCGTATGAAATGCGGTTTCAGGTTGGTAGTACGGCTGGCCGTCCCCGGCATCCCGGGCTGGTGCTCCAGGCTCAGGGCCTGAGATAGCGCGAAATTTTTTCAAGTGTTTTGGGGCCGATGCCCCTGACTTCAATGAGCTGCCCGATACGCTGCACCGTGCCTGCGCGTTCGCGATACTCAATCAGCGAACGCGCTGTTTTCGGGCCGACTCCCGGTATCAGCTCAAGGTCTTCGGCTGAAGCCGCCGCAAACGATATAGGCAGGCCAAAGGAAAACAGCGCCGGTGCATCCATGCATGTGATCTCAATGCCGCATGCATTAAAGCTAAGGCGCGTACCGGTCGGAACCGGAAGTACATGTTCATGCAGCGGCTCCTGATGTGCCCCGCAGGCCTGCGCCAGCGCCGCGATTGTCTGCTCATCGGCATAGCGTTGAATGCCGGGCCGCTGCACATCGCCGAGCAGTTCATAGACAACGCGTTGCGGTTGCGTACTGACCGGCGCAGCTTCTGCGCGTATGTGCCGCCAGTACTGCAGCGCAGCAGGGATCGCGCACAGCAGCAATAATATCACAAGCCGGCACGTTTTGCACGCATGCTCAGCCCCTCCGGCTGCTGTCATGGCCTAGGCCTCCCGGTTAAGTTCGTCCTTGAGCAGCTTGTAGGTAATGCTGTCGGTGAGCGCCTGCCAGCTGGCTTCGATAATATTCTCAGATACACCGACGGTTCCCCAGCGGTCGTGCCGGTCGCCGGATTCAACCAGAACGCGTACGCGCGATCCTGTTCCGGCGCCTGCTGAAAAAACACGTACCTTGTAATCCAGCAGCGTCACATCACGCAGCGTGGGATAGAATTTTTCCAGGGCCTTGCGCAGGGCATTATCGAGCGCATTGACCGGGCCGTTGCCGATTGCGGCAGTATGCTCGATGCTGCCGCCGACGCGCACCATGATCGTGGCCTCCGAGATCAGCTCGTTGTCGGAGCGCTTTTCAATAATCACGCGGAACCCGACCAGGTCGAAATAGCGCTTGCTGACGCCCAGCGCGCGGCGCATGCGCAGCTGAAAAGAGGCCTCAGCGCCTTCAAACTGAAAGCCCTGCTGCTCAAGCTCCTTGAGCTCGCTGAGCAGTTCCTGCAGGAGCGGCTCATGTGTTTCGATATCAAGCTTGAATTCGCGAGCTTTGTGCATGATGTTGGCGCGGCCGGCCTGGTCTGAAATCAGCACGCGCTGGGCGTTGCCGACACGCTCGGGCTGGATGTGCTCATAGGTTGCCGGCTTTTTTTTCACCGCGCTGACATGCACGCCGGCCTTGTGAGCGAACGCGCTGCTGCCGACAAAGGGCTGATGCGTGTTCGGGGCGAAATTGGCCAGCTCATTCACGAAGCGCGAAACCTCGGTCAGATCCCTGAGCTGCTCGTCGGTTATGCAGCGCAGGCCCATTTTCAGCTGCAGGTTCGGGATAATCGAGCACAGGTTCGCATTGCCGCAGCGCTCGCCGAATCCGTTGATCGTGGCCTGCACATGCGCACATCCGGCCTGCACAGCGGCAAGGCTGTTGGCCACGGCCACATCGCCGTCATTGTGGGCGTGTATACCTAATCGGGCGGTGCAGCTCTTTTTTACTGCGCGTACGATAGGCTGAATTTCATGCGGCAGACAGCCCCCGTTGGTGTCGCACAGCACCAGGCAGTCTGCACCTCCGCGCCCTGCAGCAGCCAGCACCTGCGCGGCATAATCGGGGTTGGATTTGAAGCCGTCGAAAAAATGTTCGGCATCGAAGAACACCTCTTTGACATGCTGTTTTAAAAACGCGATTGATTCCTCGATAAGGGCGAGATTATCCTCAAGGGAAATTTTGAGCACGTCGCGCACATGGGCATCCCACGTTTTGCCGAATATGGTCACCGCGGCGGTGCGGGCCTGCAGGAGATCATGCAGGTTTTTGTCGTGGGCTACCGGTTTGCCGGGCCGCGCGGTGCTGCCGAAGGCTACCACGGTTGAATGCTTGAGGCTGTAGGAGCTGATTTCCCTGAAGTAGCTTATATCTTTCGGATTTGCGCCGGGCCAGCCGCCCTCGATATAGTGAACGCCAAGGTTGTCAAGCCGGACGGTTATGCGCAGCTTGTCCTCCAGCGAAAACGCGATATCCTCGGCCTGGCTGCCTTCGCGCAGGGTTGCGTCATACAGTGTGATTGATTTCATGTATCTATCCACTCGTGTGCTCGTCCGTCCGGCCGTCGCCGGCGCGAAGCATTCCGGAAAGGCGCTTAAGATCACGGGCCTGCTGCGGGGTTGCGGCCTGCAGACAGAAGCGCCGCTGCTGGTCGCCGGTCTGTTCTATCGTCACGATGAGCGCTTCGCCGGGAAGCGCTTCGCTGACGCGATCGGCCCATTCAACCACGGTTACACCGCTGCCGTCAACACAATCATCAAACCCGACTGCGTCAAGATCACGGGCGCTGTCGAGCCGGTAGGCATCAACATGATAGAGCGTCACAGGGCCGTTGTATTCCTGCAGTATGGTAAACGTGGGGCTGGTAACGTCGCGCTCATCAATGCCGGTCAGGCCCGATGCGATGCCCTTGACGAGCGTGGTTTTGCCTGCTCCGAGATCGCCCCTGAGCGCGACAACCATGCCGGGCCGCAGCATTCCGGCGAGCAGGCGCCCGAGGTGTACGGTTTCGGCGTGTGTCGATGTGTCGAAGATAATGTTCATGCCATGCACTCCCGCAGCCCTGACGGGATGCGCTCGATGATGTCAGAGGCAAGTACGGGCGCGCGTCCGCGCTCTGCAACAATCATGTCGCCGATGCGGCCGTGCAAACACACAGCCAGGCGCGCAGCGCTCAGCGCGGGTAGGCGCTGGGCGAGCAGAGCGGAAATCATGCCCGTCAAAACATCGCCCATGCCCCCTGAGGCCATTGCCGCATTGCCGGTCATGTTGATCCAGTGGCGCCCGTCAGGAGCGGCAATTACCGTGCGGGCGCCTTTGAGCACGACGATTGCGCCCAGGTCGGCTGCCAGGGAGCAGGCCGATCCGATGCGGTCTGATTGAACCTGCGCGGTGCTCTGCCCCGTAAGGCGGGCCATTTCGCCGGGATGGGGCGTTAGAATAACCGGGCCTGATGCCTGTTTAATCATGCGCGGATCGCGCGCCAGCGCGTTCAGGCCGTCGGCGTCGATAACCATGGGAAGCGCTACATGGGGTATGAGCCCGCGAACGGTTTCCGCAACCGCATGTGTGCTGCCCAGGCCGGGGCCGACAGCCAGAACGGTTTTGTCCGCGCACAGGCTGAGAATCTGCTGTAATGCCTCCGGGGCGAGAGCGCCGTTGCAGTCATCAAGAGGGACACTCATGGCTTCAAGCAGCTGCGCGGCAATGTGGCCCTGCGCTTTTTCCGGTGCGGCAGCCGTTACCAGCCCGGCCCCGCAGCGCATGGCCGCGCGTGCGCACAGCACTGCGGCACCGGTTTTGCCGACGCTGCCGGCCAGCAGCAGCACGTGGCCGCAGTCGCCTTTATGCGCTCCGGGTGAGCGCTCCGGCAGTGCTGCAGCAAAATCGGACATATCCTGCACACTGCCGGGAAGCTTTGCCTGCGCAATCAGTTGCTGCGGGATGCCGATATCGATGACCGTGAGTTTACCGGTATAGCCTGCGCCGGGATAGAGCAGATGGCCGTATTTGGGCAGGCCGAATGTGCAGGTGCTGTGGGCGCGCAGGGCGCAGCCCATCACGCGTCCGGTTGAGGCGTCAATGCCTGAGGGGATATCGACCGCGACAACCGGCGCATGCGAGGCCTCTGACACTGCGTTCATTGCGCGGGCATACAGGCCGGTCACATCGCTGGCGAGGCCGGTTCCCAGAAGCGCATCTACGATCAGGCATGCATGGGAAAGATCGCTGCCAATGCGGCCCAGATCCTGCTCAGAGGTGATTTCAACGATCCGGCCGCCGAGTGAGCGGAACGCTTCCAGATTGGCCCGTGCATCGCCCTGTACGCGGTCACTGGCGGATACAAGCACGGCGCAGACGTTGGCTCCGGCCTGCTGCAGGCAGCGCGCGATGACGAAGCCGTCGCCGCCGTTGTTGCCCCGGCCGCACATAATCGTAACCTTTCCTGATGCCGCCTCAGGATAGGTGCTCAGGATGTAGTCGGCTGTGCCGCGGCCCGCACGCTCCATGAGGTCGATGCCGGGTATGCCGCAGTCTTCAATAGCGGCACGGTCAAGCGCGCGCATGTGTTCGGCATTGACGATCTGCATGGTGTGCTTCCCTGTCGGCCGTCCGGCCGGAATATGCTCTGCGTTCAGCGATGGAGCCGATACATTGTGCAGAGGTGTCACCCGCGAATAATATCGAGCATTTCGCGCACCGCGCGCTCCATGCCGACCAGCACGGCCCGGGCGATAATGCTGTGGCCGATGCTGAATTCCTCGATTGCCGCAATCGGCACAAGGCGCTGTGTATTGTGATAATTAAGCCCGTGCCCGACATTAACGCGCAGGCCGACTGCGCGTGCATGTTCGATCCCTTCGGCGATTTTGTCGAATTCCCGGTCCTGATCGGACTGCCGGACAGCATCGGCGTAATGGCCGGTATGAATTTCGATACACTCAGCACCGCTCGCGTGTGCTGCCGTGATTTGATCCTCAGCGGCATCAATAAACAGGCTGACCATGATGCCGGCTGCCTGCAGGGCCTGCACGCTGCGGAAGATGTGCGCCGACTGTCCGGCAACATCAAGGCCTCCTTCGGTGGTGAGCTCTTCGCGTTTTTCGGGAACAAGGCAGGCCATGTCGGGGCGGATGCGGCAGGCAATGTCGATCATTTCAGCGGTTGCGGCCATTTCAAGATTCAGCCGTGTTTTTAAGGTTTTTCTGAGCACTTCGACATCGCGGTCCTGAATGTGGCGGCGGTCTTCCCTGAGATGCACGATGATTGCATGGCAGCCGGCCAGTTCGGCAAGGGCCGCTGCCGTGACCGGGTCGGGTTCACTGATCTGCCGAGCCTGGCGCACGGTTGCAATATGATCGACATTGACCGCAAGTGTGTGCATGCCGGAATCCTTTCAAAAGGGCGTTCTGTTAATGGTATCTGCAAGCCGTCAGCTGCTTTGGAACCGGGCGATACTGTGTGCGACCCGCACGACCGGCAGCATCATGGCAACATTGTGCACGCGTACGATATGTGCGCCGTTCAGCACGGCCGCTGCGACAGCTGCGGCTGTGCCGGCATCGCGCGCCTGTTCGGTATCGCCGGCAATCGCGCCGATAAAGGCCTTGCGCGAAGGCCCGACCAGCAGCGGGTAGCCCAGACCCGCAAATGCGCGCAGGCGGGCCAGCAGCGTGAAGTTGCCCTCAGCGACAGTTTTACCAAATCCAATGCCGGGGTCAATAACGATATTGTGCGGCGCTATGCCGGCCGCTTGAGCCGCGTCGATACGTTGTTCCAGATACAGTCTGATATCGGCCACTATGTCATCATAGACGGTGTGCTGCTGCATGTTGAGCGGCATGGCCGGCATGTGCATCAGGACCACCGGTACGCCCGCCTCAGCCGCAACCGCAGCCATGCCGGGGCAGTGGGTGAGCGCGCTGACATCATTGATCATGCACGCCCCGGCTTCAAGGGCTTTGCGGGCAACCGCTGATTTCATGGTATCGATGGAAACCGCAAGGCCGGCTTTTCCGGCCAGCTCACGCACCACCGGCAGCACGCGGCGCAGTTCTTCATCTGCATCAACGGGAAGCGCGCCCGGGCGCGTCGACTCGCCGCCGACATCAATTATATCAGCGCCTCGGGACGCAAGGGCAAGCCCGTGTTCAATGGCCAGGCGCTGGCCATGGTAGCGGCCCCCGTCGGAAAATGAATCGGGTGTAACGTTGAGAATGCCCATGATGCAGGGCCGTTCAGCCAGATCAAAAACGTGTGCTTTGCAGGCAAGCAACAGCCGGGCAGGGGGGGGCGGTTGGTTCATCGCTGATAGCGGCCCTGAGGTCTTAAGAGGCGCAGGTCCTGCTGGTTAATGTGTGCAAAGGGTCAGGCGCCTGCTGCATCCTTTGTTTCCCGGCTGTTTCCTGCCGCAGCGGCTACATCGGCGGCTGCGGTGCCGTTTTCAGCACGCGGCGCAGCGGCGTTCTGTGCGGCAGCGCCGTGGCTGTTGTTTGTAACCGGGGGCAGTTCGCCGCCGTTCAGGACCAGATCAATTTCATCGGCATCAAGGGATTCGCGTTCCAGCAGCTTTTCAGCAAGGCGAATCAGTGCTTCGCAGTTTTCGCTCAGCAGGGCCGTGACCCGTTCATGACTTTCATCAATGATGTGTTTTACTTCAGCATCAATGGACACTGCAGTGGCCTCGCTGTAATCGCGGTGCTGAGCGATTTCGCGCCCCAGGAAAATCTGCTCTTCTTTTTTTCCGTAGGACAGCGGTCCGAGCTTGTCGCTCATGCCCCAGCTGCATACCATTTTACGGGCGATGTCGGTCGCGCGTTCAATGTCATTGCCTGCGCCCGTGGTGACTTCATTGAAAATAATTTCTTCGGCAACACGACCGCCCAGCAGGATTGCAATATTGTTCCGGAGATATTCGCGGGCGTAGGTGTGTTTTTCGTCAATGGGCAGCTGCTGCGTGAGGCCAAGAGCCATGCCTCGTGGAATGATCGTTACCTTGTGGATCGGATCAGCGCCGGGCAGTTTTTTGGCCACCAGGGTGTGCCCGGCCTCGTGGTAGGCGGTCAGTTTTTTCTCCTTCTGGCTGATGATCATGCTGCGGCGTTCAACGCCCATCAGCACCTTGTCTTTTGCCAGGTCGAAATGCCGCATGGTTATGGCATCCCGGGTTTCACGGGCAGCCAGCAGTGCGGCTTCGTTGACAAGGTTGGAAAGGTCGGCACCGCAAAAACCCGGTGTGCCGCGCGCAATAACGCGCAGGTCAACATCCGGGCCCAGGGGTGTTTTGCCGGCATGGACCTTGAGAATGCCTTCCCGGCCGCGCACATCGGGCAGCGGCACGACGATACGGCGGTCGAAACGGCCTGGCCGCAGCAGGGCCGGGTCGAGCACATCGGGCCGGTTGGTCGCCGCCACGATAATGACACCTTCGTTGGACTCAAATCCGTCCATTTCGACCAGGAGCTGGTTGAGAGTCTGCTCGCGCTCATCATGGCCGCCGCCCAAACCGGCGCCCCGGTGGCGGCCGACGGCATCAATTTCGTCAACAAAGATGATGCAGGGTGCGCTTTTCTTTCCCTGTATGAACAGGTCGCGCACGCGCGCAGCACCGACGCCTACGAACATTTCCACGAAATCAGATCCGCTGATGCTGAAAAAAGGCACGCCGGCCTCGCCTGCGATGGCGCGGGCAAGCAGGGTTTTTCCGGTACCGGGCGAGCCGATCAGGATGACGCCTTTGGGGATTTTTCCTCCCAGGCGGGTGAATTTTTTTGGGTCTTTCAAAAAGTCGATGATTTCTTCGACTTCGTTCTTGGCCTCGTCAATACCGGCAACGTCGGCGAATGTAATTTTTTGCTGGTTTTCATTGAGCAGTCGCGCCCGGCTTTTCCCGAACGACATGGCTTTGCCGCCCCCGGCCTGCATCTGGCGCATGAAAAATATCCATACGGCAATCAGCAGCAGCATCGGAAACCAGCCGATAAATATCTGCATCAGCCAGGACTGCTGTTCATCCTGTTTGATGTCAACGATAACACCTTTGGCAACCAGCTCACGCACCAGTTCTGAGTCATTAATGGAGGTAACGGAGAATTTTTCGCCGTTGGTGAATGTGCCGTAAATGGTATTGCCCTGCAGGCTCACCTCCCTGACGGCACCCTGGTCGGCGGCGCTTTTGAACTCGCTGTAGCGTATTTTGGGGCGCTCGGCTGTCGGCTGATTGAACAGGTTGAACAGCAAAACGATAACAAGCACAAGTGAAAGCCAGATGGCCAGGTTTTTGTAGAATGGATTCATGAAAATCGTGGGTATCCTTTTCGCCGATTCAGGATTGATGTACGGAATAGTTAAGTATTTATATCACAAGCTGCTGCTCGCCACAACTGTAAAAGCTTTGGGCTGTAAAAGCTTTGGGCGCGCTAAATTAAACGTGCATCAGTTCAGGGAGAAACCGGAACGGCTATGGTCAGGGCAATTACAGCACTGCTCCCGGGCTGCACACGGCAGTGCTCGGCCAGGCACAGGGCTCCCACGCTTATGATGCGGTCGCCGCATGTGAGCAGGGGAATGCAGCCGCGCAGGCGCATCGGTACTTTGTGTTCGGCAAATACGGCTTTTACCTTTTTTGAGTGAGTGCTGCCGAAAGGCCGGATACGGTCGCCCGGCGCCCATGAACGGATAACAAGCGGCATTGAGATGCTTTCGGCTGAAAGGTGCAGGGTGTCGTCGGCCTCAGGACGCTTGAGTACGGTCGTATCATCAAGGTTGATCCGGCGAATCAGAATCCGGCCGCCTGCCGGCAGCACGATATCGGCCGGCAGCTGGTCAACCTGCACATGAAAGCGGGCTGCGGGTGCAGCCGGGATGCCGATCACGAGATGCTCATACTCGCGTCGCGCAATAAGTCCTCCGGGAAGCGGTATGCGTTTCCCGGATCCTGTGCAGCCGGTCAGCGCCGCGATGGCCTCAATATGTGCACGTGTCAGGCCCCGGCAGGTACCAAGCACGGTCTCGATCGCACTGCGTATAATGCGACCGGCAAGCAGAGGCTGGCGATCGAGCAGGCTTACGGGCATGCGCACTGTGTCGTTTTCCTGATGCAGAGAGCCGGCGGTCGCGTGTTGGACCGTCGCCTGCAGCAGCGCTTCATCGTCGCGGGCAAGCCCGGCGGTCGTGCACAGTGCCTCAACGATGCGGGGATTGTAGTCACGGGCGAGTACGGGCAGCAGTTCATGGCGGATCCGGTTGCGCAGATACTGGGGCTCATGGGCGGAGGTGTCAGCGATAAAGTCACAGCCGCGCGCACGGACAAATCGTTCGATTGCCCTGCGGCGCGAGTTGATCAGCGGACGCACGATACCACCCGTGCGCACAGGCGGGATGCCCCCCAGTCCGCGGGTCGAGGCGCCGCGCAGCAGCCTGAGCAGCACGGTTTCGGCCTGATCATCCATAGTGTGGCCGAGGGCCAGTTTCTGTGCATTGCAGCCTCGGCGGACATCATCGAAGAAGCCGTAGCGCGCAGCCCGGGCCGCCTCCTGAAGACAGGCGCCGCTTGAGTTTTTTTCCGCTCGCACATCGCGCGTCTCGCATATGCAGGGCAGGCCGCAGCGGCGGGCCAGCTCTGCGACAAAGTCAGCCTCGCGCCGGGCAGCTTCCGGCCGCAGGCCGTGGTTGAGATGCGCAACGGTGATTTTAATCTTCAGGTCCTGTTGGAGCTCGTGCAGGCTGAGCAGCAGGGCCACGGAATCGGCCCCGCCGGAAACCCCGACAACTACATGGTCGCCGGGAGAAAACATCCGGTGGTGCTCTATGGTGCTGCGCACGCCGGAGATGAACCGGGTTGTTTCAGGCAGTGATGGCTGCGTTTCAGACTTTTTTTTCAACATGGTTTCCGGCGTTGCTGCACGAATTGATATGACAGTTTTGTGCGCGGTCCGTCAGGACGGTTTCATCCGTGCTCTGCCAGGCCGGGTCCACTATGCACAAAAATACAAGTGGTTCCTGCGCGGTGTTCTGTATGGACTGCACTGCGCCCGGGGGTATGTAGACGGCCTGTCCGCTTTCAACAGGGCGCTGTTCATTGTTAACATCCATGATACCGCGGCCCGACAGGATGTAATAGACTTCACTGCTCCTGAGAATATGCGGCAGTGAGGCGGCACCCGGCTCGAGCTGCGCCTGCGCGAGACTGTAGCGTATGGCAGCGGGCTGTCGGTCGGGATGCAGCAGTTCGCGCAGCCGGGTCAGGTCTCCGGCCGTACATGCGGGGCAGTCTTCAAGTCGGCGTATGAGCATAAGGCGGTCTGTTATGACGAGCAGGCTTTTGAAAAAGGACCGTCTGCTGCGGTGCGCTACACGGCGGCGTACGCAAAGTATGCTTCACTCCTTACAATTTCGCGCGCCTTGTACCCGTGCATTTTTGAACAGCCCGTATAGAGAGACTTTTTCCGTCGGGGCCGGCGCGCACGCTGGACATGCCGGCAACGGCACATGTTTTCCTGTCAGGCAGCTGTCTGCCTCACGGGCTGTTTTTTAATGTGTTGCGAGGCTGTTTCGAAAAAATTATTCAGAATCGGATCAAAAATGCCGGCAACATCGGATGCGTGTTTTTTCGCAAGTGCGCCGCACAGTTCGCGCAGCGTCATCCGGCTGCCGCCGAGCGCAAGGCGCGCATCGAAAACAGCCTGTTCCGCAGCGGCGAGGCGGCTTCTGAATGCATCACGTACCGCCGGCTCCAGCAATTCCCACATCTGGCGGGCCAGAATCTCCCGGGGGCTCAGACTGACAATACCGTTACAGAAAAAGGGCAGAACTTCAGCCGGGGCCGCTGCCAGGCGTTCGGCAGCCCGTGTAAGCCGGTTTGTCATTGTGCCGGGCTGCAGGCCGCCGCAGCGCTCAGCGATTGTTTTGCGGGGCAGGCGTTCAATGAAGACCATTTTGAGGAACGGAGTTGATTTTGCGAGCCTGTTTTTTTTAAGCCAGGCGGTAATGGCACTTTCCCGTTGTGTGAAGAGCTGCTGCACATGTTTTTCACATACTTCCTGGGCGCTTTCAAAATCGCCCATAAACAGACGGCTCAGAGGGCCGCGATGTTTGCGTGAAAAATCGTCGATGATCTGCCTGACGCGCTCGCGGCTGACATTGCACAGCGTGGCGATATCCTGTTTTTTCAGATCACCGCGGCTGAAGAAAACGCCGAGCATCATGCGATGCGCGGGCGGCCACTGTGCGAACCGCAGCAGCTGATCCATCAGATCGGGCCGCCTGCTCACAATGGCATAGAGGCTGGAATGTTCTTTTTCAAACAGCCCGAGAACCCTTTTGAGCTTGTCCGGGATGGCTTCTGGCTGCTTTGGGGCTGCAGCACTCGCGCAGTAATGCTGCTGAAGTAGCCGGCGCTGGCTTTCGGGCAGGTTGGCGAAGTCGATGATGGTGAGAAAATCAGAGTCCTGCGCGTTGGCAAGTTTGAACAGTTCGGGAAACTGCTCAAGGAAATCACCCAGCATGGCACCGAATTTCTGTTTCGTAACGCCGAACAGCCGGGCCACGGTCGCCTTGTCGCGCGACTCGGCGTAAAAATACAGTTCAAGTATCAATTTATCGCGTTCTGACAGTCCGGATGAAGCGACAATCGCGTTGAATCCCTGACGCAGAAGCGGCGCTGAGCGCTCGGTGTCATGCCGGTCTTCGTCGGCAGAGGGAGCGATATAGCTGTGCAGTTCTTCGGATGAATCACCGTAGGCGCTCTGATCAAGGCTGCTGAACAGCTGCAGGGTCGCCAGATTGACCTCGTCCACTGCGCCGGCGGTCCAGACCTTTGGCTTGCGGTCGGTCCGCTCCCGGCAGCGCTGGTTTTCACGGGTGTTTAATTCCCGAGCAATGCGTTCAAGACTGGGTTCCTCTCCCCGGTCAAGCAGCTCAAGCGTCACAGCGTCGATCAGGGCTTTCTGATTGATACGGTATTCGGGGATGCGGATGGTCGGGCCGTTTTCGAATACCGCGGAATCGATCGAGCGGCGGATCCACCAGCCCGCGTAGGATGAAAGTTTCGTTTGAAATGAGGGGCGGTATTTTTCAACGGCACGCAGCATACCGAACATACCGTAGTGCGCCAGGTCCTGAACCCTCAGGCTGTGCGGCGTCCAGCGGCGCCACAGCCTGCGCGCCCACCACCAGATCAGATTTTCATTGGCAAGCGCAATATCCCATTGCAGCTTCGCGGCAGCCTTCGTATCGCCGGCGCTCAGCAGGGAACGATACACGGCATGCAGGTCTTCGCTGGTAAGCGCGGGTTCAGGCTCCTGCGGGTCGGCAGTCTCCGGCTGTTCATAATCAGCGCACAGCGACGGGGCGTCCGTGTCCATGCCGTAGGGTGTTGTGTCTGTTTCCACTGTGTGGATCCTGTCGGGATATGCATGTTGCCTGGCAGCGGCCCCGGTTACCGTGCGTTTTTGAGCAGCGGCCGGGCGACCGCGTCGAGGCGATCGCTCAGCTCGCGCCGGGCCTGCCGAAAGAACTCATTGACGCGCTGCCTGTCCGTCGCATCTGCCCGGTCCGGCCCGGAAGTACCCCGCGCCAGAACATACAGTTTTATTTTCGGCTCAGTGCCGGAAGGCCTTACAATTATTTTTGATCCGTCATCGAGTACGTACATCAGCATATCAGCATCAGGAAGCCGGGCGGCCTGACCGATGACGCGGCAGTCGGCATGCCAGAACATGGGCACGGCGATTCCGTCAACCGGGAAATATCCCGTATGCGCGAGCGGATCAACGGGCGGCCTATCCTCAAATATGACGGCGCCGTCGGGGCGCAGAGCCTTGCGTGGCCGGTCGGCTGCCGCGCTGTAATCAAGGGCGGCAATAACGGGTCGTCCGGCGATTGTGCCGGGCATGCTTGCTCTCAAATCAGCCATGATAGCGGCGATGGCATCGCTGCCGGATGCACCGCTGTAACTGATTGCAATCGTTTCTTCGCGGGCGTATCCGTACAAACGCCAGATCTCTTCAAGGCGGTCGATGAGGGTGCGCCTCTGCTGTTTCCAGAAGCCGGCCATCTCCACGAACATGGCGGTCACGCAGACGGCATCCTTGTCTTTGACATAGTCGCCGATGAGGGATCCGTAGGATTCTTCGCCGCCGAACAGCATGCACAGGGAATAGCGCGAAAGCAGGCTCACGCGGTCGCGGCGCGACAGACGGTGGTAATTCTGCAGGCTATATTCAGTGGCGCCCGCAGCGGCAACACATGCAGCGCGGGCGTACACATCGAGTTTCTCCCCGATGTATTTAAACCCGACATGCGGCTCCACCGTGACAACGCCGTAGGCGTCGGCGATTGTTTTGGCCAGATCGGTTGAAACCAGGGTCTTTGCAATCAGGCTGTTACGGGGAAGAGAACCGTCGCGCTCTGTAAGCTGGCTTAAGATATAATCGGTGAGCAGCACCAGCTGCTGATTGCCGGTTAAAAGATAATAACCGTCCTGCACGGCCGGGTCATCTGCTAACATGCGCATGTGCGCGGCAGTCAGGCGCACCCCGACACCGAGGCGGTCACCGTCCGGGTCGGTTGCCACGAGCATGTCGGCCTGTTCGCGGGCGGCGTGTGCGACCGCTTCGTTGAGCGCCTGTTTTTCTTCGGGATTGGGTTTGGGACAGGTGGCAAAGTGCCCGTCCGGAACGCATTGCTGCTCCACCGGCAGCAGATTGCGTTTCGTGTTAAAACCCCGGCGCTCGAGAACCGCAGGAATAAGGCGCTGTGTAGTTCCGTTCAGGGCGGAAAATACCACGCGCAGATCAGGCGATATTTTTGAGGGCAGAAAATGTCCGTCCTGATCAACCCAGACAGCAAGCTGGTTTTCCTTCTCAATGTAGGCTGCATCGATTTCGGGGCCGACCTTTACGATATGCCCCCGGGCGCTGGCCTCTGCATAATCGGTCCGTTGTACCTGGGCATAATCAGAAATGCTGTCTGCTATTTCCTGGACGCGGCTGTGGACAATCTGGCCGCCGTAGTAGTCGTAGGGCTTAAAGCCGTTATCGGTAGCCGGGTTGTGCGATGCGGTAAAGACGCCGCCGGCATAGGGGCGAATACCGCTGCATTCAGTTACGGAAAATGACAGCTCGGGCGTGGGCGCCACCGTGTCGAAAAGATAGACCCTGATGCCGTGGGCGGCGTAGATGCAGGCGGCTTCGCGCACAAGAAAACCGGGGCCTCCGCTTGCCGGGTCCCAGGACCCGCGGCGGGAGTCGTAGGCCAGAATAACGGCCTTTTCGCGTCCCAGTTCGAGCCCGTTGCGTTCATAGGCCTCAATAATATAACGCGCATGCGCCTCAACACCCAGGCCAAGCACGATTGTGTTGAAATGCGCTGTTCCGATCGCAAGCCGCCCGCGCACGCCGGCGGTGCCGAAACTGTTCAGCTTGAAAAAACAGTCATCGAGTGTGTGCCAGTCCCGCGCGCGGGCGAGCCGGTCGATGCAGGCGCCGACCGTTTCACCGTCGATATCAACGCCTGCAAAAGAATCCGCCAGCCAGGCGCAGGCATTGGCACAGGTTTCCGGCTTGATATAGCCTGCGTGACGTGCCTGGTTGAGCAGGCGTGCAGTTTCATGAAATGCTGTGGCAGTGGCGGTATCGTTCATCATCAGGGTTCGCTTGCAACAGAGGGGTTTGTTTCGGTCTTCGCAAAGGCCTTACAGGCATGCGCGGTATTTCTATCAACTATACGCTATTTTCAGTTTGAGAACAAGCCGCCCCGGCTGAATCTATTAAATGTTTGTGTTTCAGAGCCGGATACACTATAATGGGCACCGGTCAGGGCATACAGTGCACACGATGTTCACGCCATTAAACAGATTATATTATCGACGTACAGCAGTTTTTCTTCAGCACCCTGATACGACCGGACACCCTGGCCGCTCTGGCTTGTACGGAATACTGATGCTGCTTCCGCGTTATTGAAAAGAGACCACACCTTGCAATTCACAACACTCAAGCTTCACGAACAGCTGCTGAAAGGTATTATTGAATCCGGGTTTTCACACTGCATGCCCGTGCAGACCGAAACATTCGTCCATACGCTCAAGGGTCGCGATGTCTACGTGCAGTCCCAGACCGGCACCGGCAAAACCGCCGCATTCCTTGTGACCATTTTTCAGCGCATGTCCCACCAGGAGCCTGACCAAAGGTCCAAGGCCCTGATTATCGCCCCCACCCGGGAGCTTGCCGTTCAAATTGAGGCCGAAGCGCTGCTGCTGGGCCGGTACCTGGATGTTCGTATCGGGTGTTTTTACGGCGGCGTCCCCTATGCCAAGCAGGAAAAACTTCTGCAGGCCGGACTCGATATTATTATCGGCACGCCGGGCCGTCTGATTGATTTCAACCAGCAGGGAAAAATAAATTTTCATGATATCGGCACCCTGGTTATCGACGAGGCCGACCGCCTCTTTGACATGGGCTTTCTGCCGGACCTGCGCAGGATTTTAAAAAAGCTTCCGCCCCGTGAAGAGCGCCTGACCATGCTCTTCAGCGCGACACTTGATTACCGTGTGCGTGAGCTTGCCTGGGAGTATATGCATGATCCGGCCGAGATCGAGATACAGTCCGAGCAGGTGACCGTTGACGGCATCACGCAGGAGCTCTACCATGTCGGCTGCGAGGAGAAAATGAGCCTGCTTCTGGGACTGCTGAACAGGGACAACCCGGATAACGCCCTTATTTTCACCAATACCAAGCATATGGCGGTTGAGGTAGCCAAAAGGCTTGAGCTGAACGGCTATCCGTGTGAATACATTATGGGTGACCTGCCGCAGCCGCAGCGCCTGAAGGTGATCGAGGGGATCAAAAGCAAGCAGATCCGTTTCCTGGTCGCAACCGACGTTGCCGCGCGCGGTCTGCACATTGATGATCTCAGCCTGGTGGTCAACTATGACCTGCCCACAGATGCCGAGAATTATGTACACCGCATCGGCCGTACTGCGCGCGCCGGTAAAACCGGCAAGGCGGTGTCGCTTGCCTGCGACCGTTTTGTCTACGGACTGGAAGCCATTGAAGCCTATATTAAGCGAAAGCTGCCGATCACGTGGCCGGACAGCGAACTGTTCGCTGTGGACAAGAGCGCGGGCCAGCGCCTCAATATTGAACGCTCACCGCGCCGCGACGACCGGCAGCGCACTGATGGGCGAAAGGGGCGCATAAGCAGCGGTCGATCACCAAGGCCCCGGCAGACGGCAAAGCCGCATGAGCCTCGTCAGGCATCTGCGACCGCCGCCCCTGCGCGGCCGCGAACAGACGTGAAAAAAGAGCGCAAAAACCTGCGTGAGATGAGTGAGCAGGAGCGCATTGCCCATTACCGTTGCAAATACGGTGAATCCTTTGCGCCGTCAGGGCAGGCCGGTGCTTCTGTGCCGCCGGAGCAGTCGGCTGCGAAGTCATCCGGCCGCACACGGCGTCCCGGGCGTTCAAAAAATAGGGCGGCTTCTGCAGTCGCGCCCCAGCGGCCAGCCGTGCAGCATAAGCCGCCGATATGCGCCGATTACGGCGTACCGGCAAAATCACTGTTCAAAAAAATCATTGATTTATTCAGATAAGACGGTTACCCGTTGACTGAGCCCAGGCCTTGATTCGGGCTCTGCACAGTGTGGCGATGCCGATTAAGGCATTTTAAGGTTGAGATTGCTTTCCGCCTTCGTTAAAAAAATAACTTCGGCGGACCGGCACTTTGTGCGCAATGACAAACCTGTACCGCTGGTTTACACGTGTCATTGCGGGCCGTCAGGCCGTGGCAATCTCATGGCGACGCGATCCAGCACCGGATAACACAACATTACATTAATATGCTAGCAGGCAGCTTTTGGGCGGTATGGTTGTGAAACCGTGCATGGCGGGTGCATACTCCGTGCGCGTCCGCCAGTATATGGGGCTGCGGGTGAACCTGCTGGCAGCGTCAGAGGGGGGCTTTGCCGGGCGCAGTGCCCGGCGGAAACGGCTGGCTGATTACGTCCGGGGCCCCACGACGGGCAGTTCAACCACGATTTCGGTTTCGTTCCGGTTGATCAGAATTACGGTAACAACGGGCTTGTCACTCAGCCGCTCAGGGCTGAAAATTTTATAATCCTCTTCATCCCAGGCTTGTTTTACATCATCCGGCAAAAGATCGTAGATTTCTGATGGCATATTCAGGCAGTCTCCATAGTTGTGTTCAAAAAAGAGGTTGCACTATACCATGATTGTATTTTTTCACAACAGTTTTTATGCTACATGTTTTTATGCTACATTCAGCCTTTAATTGAAAAATACCGGGTGGCGGCGGAACTGCCGCCGCTGCGCAATCGTATGGGGAGTCAGCAATGACGCACAGGATTGAAACCGGCATGCGCGCAATCCCCCTTTTTAAGGGCCTGGGTGACAGCGTCCGTGCAGCCCTCGGCGGCATTGCGCGGCTCAGAAGCTTCAGTAAAGCGGAGACCATTTTTGCGGAAGGCGAACCCGGGCATGGTTTTTTTGTAGTGGTAGAAGGCCGGGTCAAGATTTTCAAACTGTCCGATGACGGCAAGGAGCAGATACTGCATATTTTCGGTGCCGGTGAGCCGTTCGGGGAGGTGCCGGTGTTTACGGGCAGGCATTTTCCCGCACATGCCATGGCCCTGGAGGCCACGGTTACACTGTATTTCCCGCAGAAGGAGTTTGTCGGTCTGATCAGCGCGCACCCCGATGTGGCGCTCAACATGATGGCGGTCCTGTCGCATCGCCTGCATACCTTCACCGATCTGATCGAAAATTTGTCGCTCAAGGAAGTGCCCGGCCGGCTGGCTGCTTTTCTGCTCTATCAGTGCGCTGCAGATGCCGGACCGGGCATGATCCGGCTTGATACTTCAAAGGCGCAGCTTGCCAGTATTCTGGGAACCATTCCGGAGACCCTGTCGCGTATCATGGCGCGCATGGCGCAGTCAGGCATTATTGCACTGCATGGTACGCGGGGTATCGAAATTCTGGACCGCCGAGCCTTGAAGGCTCTGGCGCGGCCCGGCGGAAGGCTCACCACCAACGGATAAAAGTTTGGAGTAAAGAGTTCGGAGTTTGGACTACAGACCCGTTCACCCTGAGCCTGTCGAAGGGTAGAACGGACCGCAGATACATCCGTTCATGGTTCGACATTCTCACCACGAACGGGCAGGGCTACTGTAGCAGCGCACCTGCTTTAAACAACGGGATCTTCGTCTGGGTCCGCTTCATCTGTGTCTGGCTGGCTGTCCTGCTGCTGCGGCTTTTTCCCGAATATTCTGGCAATTACAATGCTGATTTCATAGAGCACCACCATGGGAACTGCCATGAGGCACTGGCTCAGGACATCGGGCGGGGTCAGGATGGCGCCGACGATAAACGCCAGCAGGATGGCATATTTGCGGTTTTTCGCCAGCTGCCTGTGGTTGACAATGCCGATGCGCGCCAGAAGCAGGATGACGATGGGCAGCTCGAATATTACACCGAATGCCAGCATGAACATGCTGGTGAAGGACAGGTAATCGCTCATTTTGAGCTTCATCTCGATCATGCCGGACTGTGTAAACCCGGCAAAGAACGAGCACGCGACCGGCAGCACGACTAGAAAGCAGAACAGCACGCCGCCGGCAAAGAACAGGGTCGCCAGCAGTACAAACGGAACAGCATATTTTTTTTCATGCCGGTAGAGACCCGGCGCGACAAAGGCCCATATTTGATAGATAATCACCGGGCTTGCCAGGGCGATGCCGGAAAAAAAAGCAAGTTTGAGATAAGTAACAAAAGGCTCTGTCAGGCTGGTGAAAATAAAGGAGTTGTCATCCTGTAAAATATCACGTATCGGCAGGGCCAGCAGCTGGTAGAGCTGTTTTGAGAAACCATAGGAGATGAGAAACCCTGTTCCGACAGCCACAAGGCAGATGATAAAGCGCTTGCGCAGCTCCTCGAGATGCTCGGTAAAGGATAATTTTTCTTCCTGTTCGTCCTGCATTTATATACCGGTTTTCCCGTCGTCATCCGGGGAGGACTGCGAAGGCACTGGGGGCTCGGCCGGATTTTGCGCGGGTGTCTCGGGGGGGTGATGAATTTTTTTCAATGCAGCAGTCGGGTTATAATCGTCGTGATCGAGGGTGATGCTCTGTTTGATATCATCGGTTGCACGGCGGAACTCCCGCATGCCTTTGCCCAGGGCGCGGGCGATATCGGGCAGCCGTTTGGGGCCGATTACCACGACGGCCACAACCAGTATAACGAGCAGTTCCGGCATTCCGAGTCCGAACATGGGCGCTGATCCTTACCGTAAAAGGTACTGTGCTGTGTTGTGCAGTTTGACTAACGTCTTATTTTTGTATAATCTTTTGTCAGTAAAGTCAATATATCTATGGAGACGCACACATGAGTGCAACCGTTGTTTTGCGTGATGAGCGCTGTATCGACCACGTGACGCCCGGAGGGCATCCCGAATGTCCGCAGCGTCTTATTGCAATCTACGCTTTGCTTGAGGCGCATTGCGGCCCTGCCGGGTTTGCAATCCGCTCTCCGCGTGAGGCCACGCGCGAGGAACTCGCGCTGAACCACTCCCCGGCCTATATCGGCGCGATTGAAGCCACGGCCACACGCGCGCAGGTCAGGCTTGACCCTGATACCAGCACCTCGGCCGGCTCCTGGCTTGCTGCAAAGCTGGCGGCCGGCGCCGTGCTTGACGGATGCGACCTGCTGATGAGCGGCCGGGCGGCCAATGTTATGGCGCTGGTGCGCCCCCCCGGCCATCATGCCGAATACGACCGGGCCATGGGCTTCTGTCTGTTTAATAATGTGGCCGTGGGTGCGCATTACCTGCTGCTGCAGCACGGCCTTGAGCGTGTCATGATTTATGACTGGGATATTCATCACGGCAACGGCACGCAGGATGCTTTCTATGACAGCCCGGATGTCCTGTATGTTTCAACGCATCAGTCGCCCTATTATCCCGGGACCGGCGCCCTGCATGAAACCGGCAGCGGCCGTGGCCAGGGGTTTACGGTTAATATTCCGCTTTCGGGCGGGCAGGGTGACGCCGATTACCTGCAGATCATCGATAGTGTTATTGCGCCCCTTGCCCGGCAGTATAAGCCTCAGATGATCATGGTCTCGGCCGGATATGATATTTATGCGCGTGACCCGCTCGGCACCATGCAGGTGACTCCGGCCGGGTTTGGCATGCTTGCGGTCCGGCTTAAACAGCTTGCCGAAGAACTCTGCGGCGGCAGGCTGCTGCTTGCGCTTGAAGGCGGCTATCACATTGAGGGAATCACTGAGTCGGTTCAGCATACGCTGGACGCTCTTTCCGGCTGCAATGCCGGTCTGTACAGCGGCTCCGGCCGCGATGCACCGGCTGCACATTCGTCGGTCAGCCGGGTAATCGAGGATGTGCGCAGAACCCACGTGCAGTATTGGCCGTGTTTTAAGGGGTAATATCAGATCTGGCCGCGCGATATTACTGGAGCAGCGTGGAATGCCCTGCCGACCGGGGTCTGTTCGCATTATTTTTGACACTACTGGCATAATATACAACTTGACTTATGGTAACTAACTGTATAGATTGACGGTAAAAATTGTATGTAATATGTATATACGTTCATTCTTTCTTCCGGTTTTTTTGTGGAAAACGCCGCCTTTGAGAAGCTGCAGGGGAAAATAGCTCAAATGCTCGAGCGTTGTGCCGCGCTGATGCGCGAACAAAAAAGGCTCGAGCAACTGGCGTACAAGCACGAGCTTGAAGCCATTGAGCTGAAAAAACGCCTTGAACATGCGGCGCATGAGCGCACCATGCTCAAGCAGCGCCTGATGAAAGTTATGCAACATATAGATTCTTTGAATATTACCTGATTGAAAGCATCCGATGCCTGAAACTGTGCCGATTGTTATCATGGGTCAGACGTTTCATTTGCGCGGCAGTCATGACCCCGCGTATGTCGCCCGGGTAGAGCGCTTTCTAAACGACAGGATAGAGGCTGTCCGCAAGGCGGGCGGCGCGGTTGACAGCACTCAGGTGCTGATGCTGGTAGCCCTTAATCTTGTGGATGACTATTTTTTAAAGGAGCGTGAGCTGGAGGATATTCATAAAAATATTGACAATCGTGCCGCGGAGTTGATAGAGTTGATCGACTCGAATCTGGGAGTCGATGTGTAGGTAATTGTAAATAAATATACATATGTTTTTATAGATTGAACAATTTTGATCGGGAGAAATAAAGGTACTGCAAAAACAGCACTCTGTACAACGGCGTTAGCCGGCAACGGTACGCTGAGGCGTGAGTCGAGAGTCGAGAGTTTGAAGGAATAGATTGCAGCGTTTGTGCTTGAAAGAGATTTTTTAATATAGTCACTACCAGATACACGGATTGGACATGCGGGGTATGGGGATATGCCGGGAGCAGAGGGTTAAGGCTTCCAATTGTTTGAAATATCATATGAAGTATGTTGTGCATCCCCCCGTTGTGTCTGACAGTGTAAAAGTTTGATCCCCTTCATACATTCTCTTCCTGCGCCGCACGCACCGGATGGGCTGTTCAATGGCGCTACTGTACGGGTGCGTTCGGCAAAAGCAGCTGCAGCCGTTATTTGTAAGAGCGTGTGCTGAGCACCGCCGCTGCAGCGTGAAATCAATAATTGATACAAGTGTAAAAAACGCAGCGGCGCCGTGTGCGGCTAAGGCTGGTTAAGCCCGTGCGGTTTTTACGGATGTATCACATCATAGAGACAGGGAACGAGGTATGCTGACATTGAATGTAACCATAATATTTGTATTGATCGGCGTTGCAGCCGGACTCGCGGTCGGGTTTTTGCTCCGCAAAAAGCTGGTTGAAAGAAAAGTAGCCTCTGTGGAGGACGCGTGCAACAAGATTCTGCAGGAGGCCCAGAAAGAGGCTGCCAACCTGAAAAAAGAATCAAAGCTGCAGGCCAAGGAGGAGCTGTATAAGGCCAAGGCGGAGTTTGAAAAGGAATCCCGCAATAAGAAAAGCGAGATACAGAAGATTGAGGCCCGCCTGACCCAGCGGGAGGAAAATCTCGAAAAGAAGGTGAATCTTGTTGACCAGAAGGAGATTGTCGTTGCCAAACGGGAGAAAGCCCTTGAGTCGCGCGAGCAGCAGGTTCAGGAGACTGAGCAGAAGTACAATCGCGCCCTGCAGGAACAGACCCAGATGATTGAGAAGATTGCCGGCATGACCGCCCAGGAGGCCAAGAAAATGCTTATGCAGAACCTTGAGAGTGAAGCCAAGCATGAGTCGGCACGGACCATCAGGCGGATTGAAGAGGAAACCAGGGAAAATGCCGACAAGATCGCCCGTAATATCATTGCCATCGCGATTCAGCGCTACAGCGCTGAGTATGTCGGCGAGAAAACCGTCTCAGTGGTGAACCTGCCAAATGACGAGATGAAGGGGCGCATCATCGGCCGGGAAGGTCGCAACATTCGAGCGATCGAGCAGGTAAGCGGCGTTGACCTGATCATTGACGATACGCCGGAGACAATTCTGATTTCATCGTTTGACCCGGTCCGGCGCGAAGTAGCCCGCATTGCACTTGAGCGGCTGATCGCCGACGGCCGGATTCATCCGGCACGCATTGAGGAGGTCGTTGAAAAAGCCAGCCAGGAGATGGACGTAACGATCAGGGAGGCGGGCGAACAGGCCATCTTCGATGTCGGGATTCAAAAAATTAATCCTGAGATTATACGTTTGCTGGGTCGTTTAAAATACAGGACCAGCTATGACCAGAACGTGCTGCAGCATTCCCTTGAAGTTGCTTTTTTGTGCGGCATGATGGCCAATGAGCTGGGCCTGAATGCAAAGGCTGCCAGGCGCGCCGGCCTGTTGCATGATATCGGCAAGGCAATCGATCATGAGGTTGAAGGCTCACATGCCGTAATCGGCGCTGATATGGCAAAGAAGCACGGCGAGCCCGAGGATATCGTGCACGCCATTGCCGCTCATCACGATGATGTGAAACCGCAGACTGTGCTGGCCGTGCTGGTGCAGGCTGCTGATGCGCTGTCTGCGGCCCGGCCCGGAGCCCGGCGCGAAATGCTGGTCACCTATGTTAAACACCTGAAGGAAATTGAGGAAATTGCCAATGCCTTCAAGGGTGTTACCAAGTC
>Ga0194126_10002005_pt1:0-2500 | contig 33353 bp, 25 predicted proteins | sample TA2KigC150mmetaG_FD_148641 | JGI IMG/M metagenome (GOLD analysis project Ga0194126, IMG submission 148641) | Freshwater microbial communities from Lake Tanganyika, Tanzania - TA2015035 Kigoma Deep Cast 150m | ecosystem: Environmental > Aquatic > Freshwater > Lake | place: Tanzania: Lake... | reverse complement strand
GGGGAGCGTTCCAGATCCTGTGAAGTCAGACCGTAAGGACTGGTGGAGGTACTGGAAGTGATTATGCGGACATGAGTAGCGACAATGCGGGTGAGAAACCCGCACGCCGAAAGCCTAAGGGTTCCTGGGGAAGGTTAATCCACCCAGGGTTAGTCAGTGCCTAAGCCGAGGCTGAAAAGCGTAGGCGATGGAAAACAGGTTAATATTCCTGTACCACCATAATGGCGTTTGAGTGAAGGGGTGACGTGGAAGGGTAGGCCATCCAGGCGTTGGTTGTCCTGGTTTAAGCCTGTAGGTGGGGAAGGCAGGCAAATCCGCTTTCCTAATTGCAAACACTGAGAGGTGATGAGGAGGAGCTTTGCTCCGCAAACTGGTTGATCCCATGCTACCAAGAAAAACCTCGTAGCGAGTCAGTATGGTGACTGTACTGTAAACCGACACAGGTAGGCAGGGTGAGTATCCTAAGGCGCTTGAGAGAACTCTCGTTAAGGAACTCTGCAAAATGACTCCGTAACTTCGGGAGAAGGAGTGCCCCACCAGCGTGAAGCGGTTCGCCCGTGGAGCGTGAAGGGGCCGCAGATAAATGGCGGTAGCGACTGTTTACTAAAAACACAGGTCTCTGCTAAGTCGAAAGACGATGTATAGGGACTGACGCCTGCCCGGTGCTGGAAGGTTAAGGGGAAGTGTTATTCGCAAGAAGAAGCTCTGAACCGAAGCCCCAGTAAACGGCGGCCGTAACTATAACGGTCCTAAGGTAGCGAAATTCCTTGTCGGGTAAGTTCCGACCTGCACGAATGGCGTAACGATTTCCGCACTGTCTCGACGAGAGGCTCAGCGAAATTACAATAGCGGTGAAGATGCCGTTTACCCGCGGTTAGACGGAAAGACCCCGTGAACCTTTACTATAGCTTGACAGTGAGTTTTGGGATGTTCTGTGTAGGATAGGTGGGAGACTTTGAAGCTGGGACGCTAGTTTCGGTGGAGTCAACCTTGAAATACCACCCTGATCCTTCTGAGATTCTAACCTGGGCCCGTCATCCGGGTCGGGGACACTGTCTGGTGGGTAGTTTGACTGGGGCGGTCGCCTCCCAAAGAGTAACGGAGGCGCACGAAGGTTCCCTCAGGCTGATTGGAAACCAGCCATAGAGTGTAAACGCATAAGGGAGCTTGACTGCGAGACAGACATGTCGAGCAGGTGCGAAAGCAGGTGTTAGTGATCCGGCGATTCCGCATGGAAGGGTCGTCGCTCAACGGATAAAAGGTACTCCGGGGATAACAGGCTTATCTCCCCCAAGAGTCCACATCGACGGGGAGGTTTGGCACCTCGATGTCGGCTCATCGCATCCTGGGGCTGGACAAGGTCCCAAGGGTTTGGCTGTTCGCCAATTAAAGCGGTACGTGAGCTGGGTTTAGAACGTCGTGAGACAGTTCGGTCCCTATCTGCCGTGGGCGCAGGATATTTGAGAGGATCTGTCCCTAGTACGAGAGGACCGGGATGGACGAACCTCTAGTGTACCAGTTATTTCGCCAGAGGTACAGCTGGGTAGCTATGTTCGGAATGGATAACCACTGAAAGCATCTAAGTGGGAAGCCAACCTCAAGATTAGATATCCCTATCACCGAGAGGTGATCTAAAGACTCCTGGTAGACTACCAGGTTGATAGGCCGGGTGTGTAAGTGTGGTAACATACTAAGCTGACCGGTACTAATTGGTCGTGAGGCTTGACCATATTATTTCTTGTGAGGCTATACCTCGCATACTAAGAGAACGTCAAAAAATTCATATATATTTTCGGTGACTATAGCGTAGGGGGTACACCCGTTCCCATTCCGAACACGGCAGTTAAGCCCTACAGCGCCGATGGTACTGCACGGGAGACTGTGTGGGAGAGTAGGACGTCGCCGAAATCCTTTTAAAACCCGCCGAAAGGCGGGTTTTTTTTGTTTTAATACTTCGTAAGGTATGATAGATAATTTTCATCGAGGAACCACATTTCGTACTGATAGTCAGTAGATAAATTTTTCATTTTACTGTTAACGCGTATACAATGTCATTTCGACCGAAGGGAGAAATCCTGCTTTAACATTTCTCAGTCGCTTTTCCATCCTCCGTAGCAAGCTACTGCGGAGGACGGGCGCTTCTTCGAAATGACAATAAGGCTGCGTTATTCAGAAAAATGCCATAGTCATCGAAATCGGGGTCGGAATCGAGAGCGATTTCGATAGCTATAGAATTAATAACAGGTACAGCTAAACCAGGAGCCGGCCATGTCAGGACATTCAAAGTGGAGCACGATTAAGCGGAAAAAAGGCGCGATTGACGCGAAGAGGGGTAAGATTTTTACCCGCATTATCAAGGAACTGACCATTGCCGCGCGCATGGGCGGCGGTTCTCCGGAGGCAAATCCGCGCTTGAGGACCGCGATTGCCGCAGCCAAATCCGAGAACATGCCCAAGGACAATATCGAGCGGGCCATCAAGAAGGGCACCGGCGAGCTCG
>Ga0194126_10001995_pt1 | contig 33490 bp, 21 predicted proteins | sample TA2KigC150mmetaG_FD_148641 | JGI IMG/M metagenome (GOLD analysis project Ga0194126, IMG submission 148641) | Freshwater microbial communities from Lake Tanganyika, Tanzania - TA2015035 Kigoma Deep Cast 150m | ecosystem: Environmental > Aquatic > Freshwater > Lake | place: Tanzania: Lake... | reverse complement strand
TCATATTCCCGATTACACTGTCTGAATCGCAGTTCCGGCCAAAAAAGCATGGCCATTTCAGTTTTTTGGAGTAACCTGACGCCGAGAATTTCCCAGCGGTCCAGGCGTCGAACGACGCCCGAATGACTCGAAAGAACAACCTTAAACCCGTAATTGTATGCCTGAAAGAATCGGATTCGTCGGAGTAGGCCGGATGGGCGCCAATATGGCGCGCCGGCTCAAAGAGTGTGGATACCCTGTCACGGCGGTTTATGACGTGCGCGCGCAAGCCGCGCAGGAACTGGCTAACGAGATTGGCGCGGAGGCCTGCACAACTTTGGCGCGAGTCACGGAATTGTCCGATGTCGTCATCACGGTAGTCACGGACGACAAGTCCATGCACACGATCTACGCGCCCCCGAAGAAGGCGGACAGTTTGTTGCGCAACGCCGCGGGCCGTCTTTTCATCAATTGCGCCACGATCTCGCCCAAGGTTCACGTCGAAGTCGAAAAGCTGGCGAAAAAGGCGGGCGCGGAAAGTTTGGAAGGTTGCATGGCGTCGAGCATCACCCAGGCGCGGCAAGGGACCCTCTACCTCATGTGCGGAGGCGCAGAGGCGACCTTCAATCGCGCCAAGCCGATACTCGAAAAGTTGAGCGCTTCAATGCGCTACGTCGGGCCGTCCGGAAAAGCCGCGCAGGTCAAGGCGCTCGTGAACATGGTCATGAACATCAACACCGCTTCGCTTGCCGAAGGTCTGGCGCTGGGGGGTGCCCTGAAACTTGATCTGGCCATGCTGCGCGAAGTCTTTTCGCAAACCGGCGCTGCTTCCCGGGTGTTGCAGACCGATGGCGAGGACATGCAAAACCGCGAGCATTCCTGTTTCTTCTCCGCCGCGCACGCGGCGAAAGATTCCGGCATTGCCTTGCAGTTGGCGAAGGAGAAGAAATTGAATCTGCCGTTGGCGGCCGCGACGAAGAGGCAATACGACCGCATGGTGAAGGCAGGTCTGGGCGAACTCGATAAATCCGGGATTGCCGAATTGACCTTCAAAGGCCGCGGTCCAAAAAAGAAGAAGTAGGGCAAAAGCCTTGGATTGGGTGCGGGAGCCGCGCGGTCCTGGAAGCGCAAATTCAAGTCTGAAATCTGAAATCCGAAGGGATGAGCATGATGCACAACGCGGCCCCCATTCGCACGCGAGAAGCCCTGCCTTTCCGCGCGTTCACCCTGATCGAGCTTTTGGTAGTGATCGCCATCATCGCGATTCTGGCATCGCTGCTTCTGCCGGCGCTGGCCAATTCCAAAGAGAAGGCCAGCCGCACCTATTGCATCAACAACAACAAGCAGCTCGGCCTGGCCATCGTGATGTACGCCGACGACAACGAAGACCGGATGCCCTGGCCGAACTGGGCCAACGACTACGGTCCCGGCTGGCTTTACAAACCCGTCGGCGGCCGGGCGCCTGACCCGGTGCGGTCCAACGAATGGCCCAACATCGAAGCCGGCCTTTACTGGCCTTATCTGAAGGAGCGCAAGGTGTATAATTGTCCGCTGGACAGAACCAACGATGTTTCCTGGCAGAAGCGCCAGCAACGGCTTTCGAGTTACATCGTGAACGGCGCCGTTTGCGCGTTCGGGCGTTTCGCCAACGGCAAGACCTTCAAGCTCGGCCAGTTCAATCCGGTGGCGTACGCCATGTGGGAGCCGGACATCAAAAACTGGAACGGCGTCTGGGGACCGAATCCCGGCCACGACGCCAGCCAGTATCCGAATGAAAGCGAGGGCGTGGGGCGAAGGCATAAGAAGGGCGCTGTCATCGCGGGTTTCAACGGCCACGTGCATTTCATCAAGTATGAGGATTTTCAGCGAGAACAGAGGTTCAACAAACCGGGCTTGCTCTGGTGCGTGCCGGACACGAAGACCGGGGAGTGACTCCTTTCCAAGGAACGTTGTATGATGCAAAATGCTTCTCCAATCAACCGCAGGCACTTCCTGAAAACTTCCGCGGCTCTCGCGGCGGCATTCACCCTCCCGAAATGGTATCTCGACGAATGCGAGGCCCACGCGGCGACTCCCCAACCGGTCTCGCCGAACGACCAGCCCGCTTTTGCTTTGGTGGGCTGCGGCGGAATGGGACGCGGCGACGCGGTCAGCGCTTCGCGTTTCGGACGGCTGGTGGCCATGTGTGACATCGACGCGGACCGCCTTTCGGGCTTTGCGGCGAAGTATCCCGGGGTCGCGACGTTCACGGATTTCCGGAAGCTGATGGAGCGCGACGACATTCACGCCATTGTGTGCGCGACGGTAGATCACTGGCATGTGCTGGTCTCCATCGCCGCCATGCGCGCGGGCAAAGATGTCTATTGCGAGAAACCGCTCACGCTCACGATTGATGAAGGCAAAAGGCTGGTGAAAGTGGCCCGCGAAACGAAACGCATTCTCCAAACCGGCAGCCAGCAACGGAGCGACCGGAATTTTCGCCTCGCCTGCGAATTGGTCCGGAACGGGCGCATCGGAAGGCTCAAACACATCGACACATTCCTGCCGGCCGGTCTGCGCGAGGGCCCGTTCAGTCCGTCGCCCATTCCGGAAGGACTCGATTGGGATTTCTGGATGGGACCGACTCCGAAGGTCGAGTACGTCAAGCAACGTTGCCATTTCTCGTTCCGGTATTGGTACGATTACTCCGGAGGCACGATGACCGATTGGGGCGCGCATCACAACGACATCGCCCTCTGGGGAGTGGGCCTCGAACGCAGCGGGCCGACGACCATCGAAGGCAAACCGCTGATTGAGATGATCCCGGGCGGCTACACCGCGGCAAGCCAGTTTCAGGTGGAGTACACTTACGCGAACGGAGTGACCCACACCTGCCGCAGCACCACAGATGACAGTCCCACGGGCGGCCAAATCAACAAGGAGGGCCAGCATCATGGAGTGAAGTTCGAGGGCAGCGATGGCTGGATCTGGGTCACGCGGGGAAGTATCCGGGCGAGCCGGCCTGAACTGCTGGAAGAACCGTTGCCCGCGAGCGCCCAACGCCTCGACGTGAGCACCGATCACATGGGCAACTTCTTCGATTGCATCCGCTCGCGGAAACCGACGATCGCCGAGCCGGAAATCGGCCATCGCTCCGCGTCGTTGTGCCATCTGGGAGTCATCGCGACACGGTTGGGCCGCAAATTGAAATGGGATCCGGCAAAGGAAGAATTCGTCGGTGACAAGGAGGCGAACGGCTGGCTCGCGCGAGAAATGCGCAAGCCGTGGAATTACGAAGCGGTGTAATCTGCGCGCTTCACTTGTATGAACACGTCGGTAGGGCTGCGCTGCCGCGCAGCCGATTTTCAGTCGATGCGGCGGCGCAGCAGCGCCGCCCTACCGTTTGCAGAACTAAATCCAACTTCCTATGAGACACTTTAGCGCTTCCTCTTTCTCGTCGATCCTTATCCTGTCGTATTCTCTCATGTTGTGCCCGGTTCAAGCTCAGCCGAACGCCGCCAACTACGACGAAAGCAAGGTTCCCGAGTACGTTTTGCCCGATCCACTTGTCTCGCCGGATGGCAAGAAAGTCACGGCGGCGGAATGGAAGTCGGCGCGGCGCGCGGAAGTTTTGAAGTTGTTCCAGACGCACGTTTACGGACGCAGCCCCGCTCGACCGCGTGAGATGAGTTTCGAAATCACCTCCGTCGAGAAGAACGCGTTGGGCGGAAAAGCGACTCGCAAGGAAGTTTCTGTGTTCTTCACCGGCCAGCGAACCGGGCCGCAGATGAGCATTCTCATTTACCAGCCCAACAGCGCGCCAAACCCCGTGCCCGCGTTCCTCGGACTTAACTTCAACGGCAACCATGCCGTTCACACCGATCCGGGCATAGCCCTTTCGACGCGCTGGATGCGTTCCAGCAAGGAGGGAGGAATTGCGAACAATCGCGCCACGGAAGCGTCGCGCGGCAGCGAGGCTAGCCGTTGGGCTGTGGAGAAAATCCTGGCGCACGGATATGCTCTCGCGACGATTTATTATGGCGACATCGAACCAGACCATGCGGAGGGTTGGAAAACTGGAGTGCGCGCCGTGTTTCGGCCAGAGGGCAGGCTGGAGGGGGAGAGGGATGGAGTGAAGGGGAAGTCTGTGGGGGGATCTCAGAAGCCGGCACACGGCGGACCTGAAAGTCCGGACTCGGATGAATGGGGCGCGATTGGCGCGTGGGCGTGGGGCTTGAGCCGGGCGTTGGATTACCTGGAAACGGACAAAGACATCGATGCGAAGCGCGTGGCGGTGATGGGGCATTCGCGGCTGGGGAAAACGTCGTTGTGGGCAGGCGCTCAGGACGAGCGATTCGCCATTGTGATCTCAAATGATTCAGGCGAAGGCGGGGCGGCGTTGGCGCGCCGGCGTTTTGGGGAGACCACCGAGCGCATCAACACTTCGTTTCCGCACTGGTTTTGCCGCAACTTCAAAAAATACAACGGCCGCGAGGACGATCTGCCCGTCGACCAGCACATGTTGATTGCCCTGATGGCGCCCCGACCGGTTTATGTCGCCAGCGCGCAAGAGGATCTTTGGGCCGATCCGCGCGGGGAATTCCTTTCAGCGAAGGGCGCGGAGCCGGTGTATCGCTTGCTGGGCAAAGAAGGTTTGGGCGTTGACGAAATGCCCGGAATGAACCAGCCGGTCGGTAAGACGATTGGCTATCACATTCGCACCGGCAAACACGACGTGACCGATTACGATTGGGAACAATACCTGAACTTCGCGGATGGGTGTTTCAGGAAGTAGGCACTTCTGCGCTCGCCATTCGCCGCGCTTTGGGTATTTTAACCTGCCGTGAAGTGGTTGCTTGGAAGTCGCAAGAGAAGTTTCGGCGCGGTTGCAGTTGTTTTACTGTGCGTTGGCGAACCCATCATTAGCCTGGAGGCGGCGGATCCCTTCAACTCTGCGCCTACCATCACAACTCAGCCGGCAAACATGGTGGCGCAGGTCGGGGGGAGTGTAGTTTTTACGGTTGGAGCGATCGGAGCTTTTCCTCTGGAGTATCAATGGTTCAAGAACGGCACATCCATCCTCAATGCCTTCAGTTCGTCGCTGTCCCTCGCTAATGTTCAGCCCGCGGACGCCGCGATCTTTCAGGTCCTTGTAAAGAATTCGTTCGGCTCAGTATTGAGCGCCAGCGCGTCCCTGACCGTGTTGACCCCTTTCTTGATCACAAAGGACCCCACGAACCAGGTGGTCAAAGCCGGCGCGGACGCCACCTTCTCGGTTCAAGCCTCCAGCAAGCTGCCGGTGAGTTATCGCTGGTTCAAGGATGGGAACCTGATCCCTGGGTCCGCCACGAACGTCTTGATCCTCAAAAATGTCCAGGATGTGGACGCCGGGTTTTACACGGCTTTGGCGTACGGAACGGAAGGCGTCCTGCGGAGCCAGCCGGCACTCTTGACGATCAACGGCGCGCTCCCGCCGCTGATTACGAAGCACCCCACAAACCAGACTCTTCTGATCGGCAGTGGCGCTGGTTTCTCTGTCCAGGGAACGGGCGGGCTGCCTTTCAGCTACCGCTGGTTCAAGAATGGATTGCTGCTTTCCAACGCGGTCAACTCGAACCTGACGATTGAGGCCGTGCAGGAATCCGATGCTGGAAACTATCACTGCGTCGTGACGAACCGCGCCGGCACCGTCAACAGCGTTTCCGCTTCTTTGGTGGTGCACGTCCCGCCGCGCATCACCGTTCAGCCGACCAACCGGGTCGCCCTTTCTGGAACCATCGTGGCGTTCTCGGCGGAGGCGAAAGGGGTGCCCGCTCCGGCTTATCGCTGGTTCAAGAACGGCACATCCATCCTCAATGCCTTCAGTTCGTCGCTGTCCCTCGCTAATGTTCAGCCCGCGGACAATGGCGAATACTACCTGCTTGCAACAAACCTGGTCGGAACCGCCACCAGCCACGTTGCCCGACTTGTGGTGCAAGTTCCCGCGAAGATCAAGACGCAGCCTGCCGCTCAAACCGTGTTTGTCGGAGACACAGCCCGACTCGCGATCGAAACCGAGGGAGAACTTCCCCTGGCGTTTCAATGGTTCAAAGGAACGAACATGATTCCCGAAGCCACCAACAGCGCTTTGATCCTCACCAATGCCCAGCCTGCCGACGCGGGGAGTTACATCGTCGCGGTGAGCAATGCCTTTGCCCGGGTGGTCAGCGTGCCCGCGGTCCTCACCGTGCGCTTTCCTGTGACCATCGCGCTTCAACCGACAAATCAGGCTGTCATGGTTGGGTCCAATGCGATTTTCAGTGTGGCGGCAACGGCCTTCGACGGCGGGGCGTTGAGCTATCAATGGCTGAAGAATGGCGCTCCAGTCCCAACGGCGAGGGCGGCGGAATTGGGGTTGATACGCGTTCAGGCTTCGGACGCCGGAGAGTACCAGGCGCGGGTATTCGGCACGGCCGGGGCTGCGACAAGTTCCGTGGCGCGGCTGATCGTGAACTTCCCCCCCGTGATTCGCTCTCGACTGGAAAATCAGACGGTTCCCGTCGGCGCGACGGCCCGGTTCTCGGCTGATGTGGCTGGAACTTCGCCTCTCTTTTTCAAATGGTTTAGAAACCAGGCCGTGATCACTAATGCCACGAACGCCGCTCTCGAATTGAAGCTTGCGCACTTCTCGGATCCGTCAGACTTCCGCTATGTCGTTACCAATGTTTTCGGAGCGGCGACGAGCGCGGTGGCTCGCTTGACGGTGAGCGCTCCGCCGGAATTCAAGGTCCAACCTCAGAGCCAGAGCGTCGTTGTAGGCTCATCGGCCAGCTTCCTGATCGAAGCCATGGGCACGCCATCCCTCAGTTATCAATGGTTCAAGAACGACGAGCCTGTGCCCGGCGCGACAAGCTGGCTCCTGGTCTTGCGTAACTTGCAGCCGTCCGATGCGGGGGTCTATCGCGTCGTCGTGCGCAACTCGTTCGGGCACGCGGAAAGCGCTGCCGCCAGACTGACCGTGGGTCTGGGCGCTGTGATCACTGCTCAACCCGTCAGCCGCGCCTTTCGCCTGGGCGATTCCGTGACATTCGGCATCTCTGTCGCGGACGCAAGCACGCCGCCGCTGAGTTTCCAATGGTTCAAAGACGGCCAGAGCATCGTGGGCGCCACGAATGCGACGTTCAGCTTGAGTGCCGTCAAAGCTGCCGACACCGGAAAATATGCGGTCGTCGTGACCAATCCATTTGGTACGGCGCGGAGTGTCGATGCGGTGCTGTCCCTGCGTTCGGTCTTTCCGGGCAAGGGCGATTTCGACCGAGACGGCTTCGCGGACATTCTGTTTCAAGACCAGAATGGCACCCTGGCCTCCTGGCACATGCAGGGCGCGGACCTGATTTCCGCGGCGCTTCTCGATTCCCAGGCCCGGCCCGCACCGGGCTGGAGGATCGCAGGCACCGGTGATTTCGATCAGGATGAAAAGGAGGACCTGGTCCTCCAACACCGCGATGGAGCCCTGGCCGCCTGGTTCCTGAATGGCCGGCAATTGATTTCAGGCGCCCTGATCAATGTCGATCTGGCCGAAGCCGGCGAGTGGAGGGTGGTCGGCGCCGCTGATTTCAACCACGACGAAAAGCCGGATCTCCTGGTCCAGGACCGCAACGGGAGACTGGTCGCGTGGATGGTGGACCATGTCCGCGTGGTTTCCACCGCGCTCCTCAATCTTGGAAATCCGATCGACCTGGCGTGGGAGGTGGTTGGAGCGGACGATTTCAACGAGGACGGAAGACCCGATGTCGTGTTTCAGCACCGCAACGGGACGCTGGCGCTTTGGCGCCTCGACGGTTTCGCCGCCGCCTCGGCAGCCTTGTTCAGCCCAAGCCATCCGGGCGATACGGATTGGCGCGTCGTCGGTGTCACAGATCGGAATGGGGACCGCAAGCCGGACCTGCTATTCCAGCATCAAAAAGACGGGACCCTGGCGCTGTGGCTCCTGGACGGCATCCGGCTGAACCAGCCGCGACTGCTCAATCCGTCGAATCCGGGAGGCACCTGGCGCGTGGTTGCGCCGTGAGATTCAGTGGGATCACTTCCGTTCATTCGTTCACGTGCACGACCTTCGCGGGTGGAAAGCCGTTGAACCACGTCGCGGAAGCGTTGCTGTAAGCGCCGATGTTCTTCGAATAGACGAGATCCTCGATTTCCAGGTCCGGCAATTCTTCCGACTGCGAGATCGTGTCCAGTCCGTCGCAAGTCTGGCCGAAGACCGCGCAAATCTCCGTTTTGCCCTTCTTGAACGCTTTCAAGTGGTACTGGCAATGGTCGAAGATGATTCCGGAGAACGTGTGATACACGCTGTCGTCGATGAAATAGCACGGTTTGCCGTCGCGCACCGCCTTGCCAATGATGCGCGCGATGGAAGTGGCCGCAGTGGCCACGAGAAAGCGGCCCGGCTCCGCGAGAATCTGCATGTCCTCCGGGAAAAGCCGGTCGATCTCGGCGTTGATCTTCCGGGCCAGCGCACTGAACGGCTTGACGTGTTTGTTGTAATGCGCGGGAAAACCGCCGCCAATGTCGAGAATTTTGATTTCGTGGCCGCGCGACTTGGCTTCCTTCAACACCGCCCCCGCCATGTTGAGCGCCTGGACGAAATTCTCGAAGTTCGTGCACTGGCTGCCCACGTGAAAGCTCACGCCTTCGACGACCAATCCCATGCCGAAGGCCGCCTGGATCAAATCCACCGCTTCGCCGGGATCGCAGCCGAACTTCGAGGAAAGCTCGACCATTGACCCAGTATTCGGCACGCGCAGACGCAGCACCACGCCAGCGTGCGGCGCGTACTGCTTGATTTTTTTTAGCTCGTTCAGGTTGTCGTAAGTGACGAGCGGCTTGTATTGATCGAGCGCCTGGAGCGTTTCCTTTGGCTTGGTCGGGTTGGCGTAGATGATCTTGTCCCAGATGAAATCCTGCTGCTCCTTCGCCGGGAGGTGTTTGATGTTTTCATAAACGAGCATGAATTCTGGGAGCGAGGCGACGTCGAAGCTCGCGCCGGCTCGATAGAGCGTGCGGACAATCTCCGGCGCCGGATTGGCTTTGACGGCGTAATAACCCTGGACCTTGGGCAAATGCTTTTTGAACTCAGCGTAATTGCGCCGGATGATGTCGTGATCGATCACCACCAGCGGTGTGCCGTGCTGGCTGGCGAGCGCTTGGAGCTGTTTCTGGGTCATGTTTGTTCCCATTCTTCGCGGGAAATCCCGGTTTCCTTACTGCTTGGTCCGCGGGATGGACGACAAAGCTCGAAGCGCAGAGTTGCACTCTGCCGTATCGCAGAATTGTATTCTGCGGGGCGTCTCCCAGTCCGAGCACGCTGGGAGTTGCCGGCGCCCTGCCGATTGGAAATCGGCGATACCGCAGATTGAAAATCTGCGCTACGGTTCTCCGGTCGATCTGTCGTCAATCCCACGGTCTGCACAGTAAGGATGCGGCTGGCGAGCGACCAATCGATATCTCCGCGGTGAGGATTGGGAATTGGCACGGTGAGTTCTCCCTTGCGCATCACCATATGACGCCGACCGGGCTCTGGTCCGCTCCAGCCCAGGCGGCGCATCCGGCGGATGCATTCACGCCGCTCAATCGGCTTCGGCATAGTCCGGTTGCAGATTGATGTCCACTCCGTCAATCACACCGAACCGGTCACCATGCCGGAGCTTGATCATAATCCAGTCCTCCAAGCTGCTCTGCAACTCCTCCCGGCACTCCTCCAGGGTTGGACCTTCCGCCCAAAGTCCCGGACATTCGGGAATCCGCGCGAAGAAACGGCGGTTCTCCATCAGCTCGCACTTCGCATGACGCATGGCCGCCTGGATGTATTGTGTCAGCATATGGCTTGATCAACAACTTGAAGGATAGCCGGGCTCGTGGAGGACGCCAGATGGATTTCAGTCCAAGGCTGGTTCTGCACCGTCGATCATTTTCACTTTGTTGTGGGCGAAATACTCTTTCGTGAGCGCCTTCATCATGCGCGGGCGTTGGTCGTAAAGCCGTTTCAGCTTGCGCGGCTTGTGTTTCGCCAACGCGTAATGCGTGAAGATCGGCATGGCGATGGTGGTGTCGGTGTAACACACGACGGCATCGGGCAATTTGGTGGGATCAACCTTGCCCCAACTGACGGCTTCGCTCGGCGTCGCGCCGGAGAGGCCGCCGGTGTCGGGCCGGGCGTCGGTCACCTGGATGAAGAAGTCCTGGCCGTATTCTTTGATCCGCAGCACTTCCTGGATTTGCGGCTCGGTTTGGAGCATGAAATTCTTCGGGCTGCCGCCGCCCCACAGCACGACGCCGCTCCGGCCCCCCGCACGCTTGGCGGCAAGCACGAACGCCGTGGTTTCATTGACGTCGATGGACGGATTGATGCGGAGTTTGCTGCCGCGGATCTCAACACCGGCCACGTTCATGCCGATGGTTGAGTCTCCCGGTGACGAGGTGTAGCAAGGCACGCCGGCGCGATAAGCCGCCGCCGTGACGGACACGTCTTTCAGCCGGTTCTTGCGTTCCCATTCGGCGGCGTAGCGACCGATCAAGTGGTGCAACTCGGCCGTACCCATTTCTTTCTGGAATTCTGGCTGACAGAAGATCTCGCGCAGCAAATCGTCCGTCGCCATCAACCCATCGGAGTAAGGAATGACCACGTCGTAGATGCGGACCAGATCATTGTCGCGCAGGTCGGTGTCATCAAATTTGAAACTGCCGCTGTGCACCGGGTAATTCAGCGCGAAGTGCAGGTCGTGGTAAAGATTCGCGCCGGTCGAAACGATCCAATCCACGAAGCCGGCCTTGATCAACGGGATGATGGACGAACAGCCGAGGCCCGCCGGCGTGAGCGCGCCGGAAATGCTCATGCCGATGGTCACGTCGGGCGCGAGCATGCGGTCGGTGAAAAGCTGGCACGCTTCCCGGAGCCGGGCGGAATTGTAGGCGAGAAAAACTTCATCGACGAGGTACGTGAGCTTTTCCTTGCCGGTCAGGTTCTTCGGCATAATGCGCTTGCCCGACATGTATTTCTTTTTGTGCGGGCAATGCTTTTCTTTTAGCCAATCCGGCATTTCGGAAACGTCTTCGCGAGAGCGGACGTTCGTTCGTTCGGTTCGAGCCATAGGTCAGATAAAATCTTGTTGGCGCTCACGATACGAATGGATCGCGGCTTGCCAATCTCGAAATGGAAGATTCTCGCGGTGGCGTCCCTCCGTGAAACGGGGCGAGTGTCCGAGGCGGCGCCAATCGCCATTGCAATCACGCGTATCCATCGGTGAAGGTAGTTAAGGTGGGGCGAAGCTCCCGCTGAGCCAATGCCATCGAAGAACAGCTCCGCAGGAGCGTCGCTCCACCGTCGTTAACTGATGAGGGGTTACAATCGCGCTGCCTTTGCGGTTGTTTTCCAGAATCCTGCTCGTTAGTTTCCGCTGCATGACATGGCCGGCAACTTTTCGAGTTCGGGGATGGATACTGCTCTTCATGGTTCTCGCGATTCCTCTGCCTGCTCAGGCGGCTGCGGCTCTCCAGGAGCGCGCGGATCAATTCTTGATTCTCGTGAACGCGGGCTATCAAGCGCTCTATCGGGTCAACAGCGAAGCGCAATGGGCCGCCGCCACGGACGTCACGCCGGCGCATGATGCGGCTTCCGAGGCGGCCGGCAAATCGTTGGCCGCGTTTAACGGCAATCCGGCGGTGATTCGCGAAGCGAAGATGCTGCTCGAACACCGAAGCGAGCTTCGCCCGATCACGGTTCGCCAGTTGGAACGCGTCCTGTTGAACGCCGCGGAAGGGCCGATGACCAATCCCGAACTGGTCAGCGCCCGGATCGCCGCCGAAACGAAGCAGGCCTCCGTCCTCAATTCGTTCACTTTTCGCCTGGACGGAAAACCGATCACGGCCAACGAAATCGACAACCTCCTGCAATCCTCCACGAATCTGGCCGGGCGCCGCGCCGTGTGGGAAGCATCCAAGCAGTCCGGGCCGGCGTTGAAACCGGGCTTGATCAAGTTGCGCGACCTGCGCAACGGCGTGGCACGCGAGTTGGGTCATCAGGATTATTTTGCCCTCCAAGTCGCTGGATACGGAATGACCACCGAGGAGATAGTCAACCTTCAGCAAAGTTTCATGCGCGACTTGAAGCCGCTGTATCTGCAACTGCACACCTGGGTGAAGCACAAGCTCGCGCGGAAGTACGGCCAGCCCGTGCCGAAACGCATTCCCGCCCATTGGCTCAACAATCGCTGGAGCCAGAATTGGGTCGGCATTGTTGAGGGCGCCAACCTCGATCCGTATTTCAAAGACCGAACCGCGGAGTGGATCGTGAAGACCGCCGAGCAGTTCTACGTCGGCCTGGGCTTTTTACCGTTGCCAGCGAGCTTCTGGAGGGCGTCCGACCTTTATCCGGTCCCGGCGGGCGGCTCGCGAAAGAAAAACACTCACGCTTCCTGCTGGCACCTGGATTTGGACAAAGACATTCGATCGCTCATGAGCGTGGAGCCCAACACGCAATGGTTCGAGACCACGCACCACGAATTGGGGCACGGCTATTATTTCATGAGTTACACGCGGCCCGAAGTTCCTCCCTTGCTCCGGTTGGGGGCGAATCCCGCGTTCCATGAAGGGATGGGCGAGTTGATCTCGCTGGCGTCGGGGGCGGCGCCGTACTTGCAGTCGGTGGGTATTTTGCCGGCGGATTACAGAGTCGATCAAACGGCGTTTCTGTTGAACGATGCGCTGGCCAACTCGGTTCCGTTCATCTTCTGGAGTTCAGGAACGATGACGCATTGGGAAGCGGACATCTACGCGCGCAACCTGACTCCAGACCAGTGGAACGCGCGCTGGTGGGAATACGTCCGGGAATTCCAGGGCGTCGAACCGCCGTCGGAACGGGGCGAGGAATTTTGCGACGCGGCGACCAAGACGCACATCAACGACACGCCGGCTTATTATTACTCTTACGCCGTGGCCACGGTGCTGAAGTTCCAGTTCCACGATTACATCGCGCGGAAAATTCTCCGCCAACCTCCGCAATCCTGCAATTACGCGAACAACAAAGCGGTGGGCGAGTTCCTGCGCAACATCATGGAGAAAGGTGGAACGGAAGATTGGCGGAAGGTTCTGCGCGAAGCAACCGGCGAAGATCTATCGACGCGTCCGATGGTAGACTACTTCAAACCGCTGCTGGCCTGGCTACAGGAGCAGAACAAAGGCCGGGCGATTGGATGGGATGACTGATTGCGGATTGCAGATTCCTTATCGCCTCGTCGGTTCCAACGCCGGATCACGGACCACGGACCACCGACCACTGACAACTCACTCATGGCTGCTCGTAGAGCACCACCAGGAAAATGTCCGATGGCGGGTGCGGGCCCTTGGAAATCGCGAACGCGCCTTCGTCCGGCGGCGGGACTTTGCGGGGCGATGTTGCCAAACATATTGACGACGCGAACCTTGGATTCGGCCAGCCAGGCGTTCACCTGTTTCTCCAACTGGCCAACGTCCGTTTCAAGCGCCTTGAAGATTTGATTTGATGCACGATTTGATCCTCGAATGAGCTGCAATCAATATCCCGAGACTACCGCCGCCAGCGCGGTTTCAGTTTCAAGTCGCACTCTAGTCAGCGCGCTATCGCCGGGCAAGAGTTTTGCCGCAGCGATGCTCGTTTTGCGACTTTGGGAACGCCGGCGTCCCCGCGGGCATGTCGGATTGCTGAAAGATAACGGGAATTCGCCAACAAGGATGTCGGCGCTCCCGACAAAACAAGCATTGCTGGTTCTGCCGGGTGACGTTGCATGACTTGTTCGATCATCATTCCGGTCTTTAACCAACTCCCCTTCACGGAGGCTTGCCTGAGCGCTGTGTTCCGCACGCTCCCGGCCAACGTCGGCGTGGAGGTGATTGTGGTGGACAACGGATCGACGGACGGGACCGCGGAGTTCCTTCAACGAGCCGCGGCGGAGAACGGCTTGTTGCGAATCAGGTCCGTGGGATGCAATGCCGGATTCTCCAAGGCCTGCAACCTCGGCGCCGAGGCGGCGCGCGGAGATTACTTGTTGTTTCTGAACAACGACACCATTCCGCTTCAAGGCTGGCTCACGCATCTGCTCATCACCGCGGCTTCGGCTGATGTCGGAGTGGTCGGCCCCAAGCTGGTGTATCCTCAAAGCAACACGATCAACCACGCGGGCTACGTGTACAACGCAGACCTCCACGCGTTTTATCCGATCTACCACCGCGAGCCGGCGGACTTCCACGGCGTCACGAAAGAACGCCATTTCCAGGCGGTGCTGGGAGCGTGTCTGCTCGTGAAGCGCGGCGCGTTTGTGGCCGCCGGGAAGTTTGTGCATTACGGGTTGGAGGACGTAGATTTGTGTCTCAAGATTTGCCAGCGAGGATTGCGCGTTGTCTATAATCCGCTCAGTGTCGTGCTGCACCACGGCTCGGTGACGCTGTCGCAGAGTCCACCGGGGACCATTCCGCTGGCGGATACGCGCGGGTTTGAGGAACGCTGGCCCCGGCATCTGTTGGAGTCCGATGACGAACGGTTCTATCGCGAGGATGGTTTTTCGGTCCGGAGCATGCGGGACGGCCAGGTTGAACTGGACGAGAACATCACCGAATCCGACCGCCTGGTGCATCAAGCCCTGGCGCCTGGCTCGCTGTCGCCGGCCTCGCCAAACGAGAATGCCTTGCGGAAGGCGCTCGAACTTTACCCGCACAATGTTCGCGCTCTGCACGCGCTCATGACTCTGCACCGGCGGCGGGGCGACTGTGAAGAGGCGCTGCGCTGCGCCGAGATCTTGCGTCGCGTGGAACCGGGAAACCTGGAGCGCCACCTGACCGCGGTTGAACTGGCTTTCCTTTCAGGCTTGCGCGAGCGCGCGGCGCAAATCCTGGAATACGTCGGTCGCTTCCCCCATTTGCCTCAGGCCATTTCCGAACGGGTCGGCTTACTCCGGGGGAAAATCACAGAGCTCCAGCAACTAAAAGTTGGAAACCACAGATGAACGCAGATAGACAAGATAAGAGAGCCGCAAAGCTCGCGAAACTTCACACGGCCCGTGAACCGATCGCCGGTAGGGCGAGTCCGTCCTGGCGAGCCGCTCGCCGTGTTTGGAACACGTCCGGACCGGCTCGCTGGAGACAGGCTCGCCCTACCGTCAAGCCTGCTTGATTTTAGGACCATGCACACGGCCCGTGAACCGATCGCCGGTAGGGCGAGTCCGTCCTGGCGAGCCGCTCGCCGTGTTTGGAACACGTCCGGACCGGCTCGCTGGAGACAGGCTCGCCCTACCGTCTGGTTCATGGGAAGTTTCCTTGCGCGGACCGCGGTTTTGCGGTTCCGATATTCGCTCGAAGCGCGGACCTACTTGAGATGATCTCAACCATTGCTGCCGAATTGCCGGACCGTATCGAATCCGAGGACCAGTTGGACGAAGTCATGACGCGCCCGCGGTCGTGCCTGATCGAGTCGGTCAAATCACTTCAAAGCCCGCTCCTGATTCTGGGCGCCGCAGGCAAAATGGGCCCTTCGCTGGCGGTGCTGCTCCGGCGTGCGGCTGACGCGGCGGGCCACCAACTGGAAATCGTCGCCGTCAGCCGCTTCAGTTCCAATGATGCCAGACATTGGCTTGAAACGCGCGGCGTGCGGACCTTTGCCTGCGATTTGCTGGAGCGCGAGTCGCTGGCCAAACTGCCGGACTCGGCCAACGTCCTGTATTTGGTCGGCCTCAAGTTCGGCACCGCGCAGAATCCATCTTTGACCTGGGCCGCGAACACGCTGGCGCCGTCGCACGTGGCGGAGCGCTTTTCGAAAGCCCGCATCGTAGCCCTCTCCACGGGTAACGTTTATCCCCTGACTCCGATCGCCCGCGGCGGTTCGGTCGAGACCGATGCGTTGGCGCCGTTGGGCGAGTACGCCAACGCCGCGGTCGCGCGCGAACGGCTCTTTGAATTTCATTCCCGCAAGAACGGCACTCCGGTCGCGGTGTTGCGATTGAATTACGCGGTCGATCTGCGCTACGGCGTGCTGTTGGAGATCGCGCAGAAAGTGTGGGCCAATCAGACGGTCGATGTGACCATGGGCTACCTCAACTGCATCTGGCAAGGCGACGCCAACGAAATGATCGTGCGCGCGCTTCCCTTGTCCGCCTCGCCTCCCTCCGCGTTCAATCTGACCGGCGCGAAGCTTCTTTCCGTTCGCGACCTGGCGCAACGTTTTGGCCAATTGATGAATCAGCCGGTGACGATTACCGGCGCGGAAGCCGACACGGCGCTGTTGAGCAATCCCAGCCGGCTTTTCGGAATCCTGGGCGAACCGCCGACCTCCCTGGAAGCGATGCTCCGCTGGGTGGCGCGCTGGGTGATGGAGGACGGGAGGACCCTGGGCAAGCCCACCCGGTTCGAGGTGCGCAACGGGAAGTTTTAGTGGCAGCGATCAAATGGCTCGGCCACTTTCAAGCCCGGCTGCTCAAGCAGATCGGGTTGGATCAATGAGCGGGCTCCGCAAATGCCTTGTCGCTTTGGAATTGATGAGTATTTTGATGGCATGATCGTAACAGCGACAGAACTGGCGCACGACAGCGAGCGCGTCCTGGATCAGGTGATCCAGCGTGGTGAGATTGCGCAAATCCAGCGGAACGGAAAGACCGTGGCCGAAATTCACCCAAAAGTTGGAGTCTCCAGAGAGGAAGCATTGCGTATTCTGGGTCCCATTCGCTGGACAGAAGCCGAGAGCCAGGAATTGAAGCATGCGATGAACGGGAATGAGAGAAGAGCTTTCCAGAGGTCTTCGCGTCCATGGGAGTTGATTCGCGGCTTCCGACTGAAACAAACAACTTCACTTTGCCGGGTACGCCCAGTGGAAGGACTCCGAGCCGCTCTGGAAACGCCCGGTCTCGCCGCGCCGGACAATCGTGAGGACGAACTTGCCGTCCTCCGTGACCCGATAAGTCAACGGCTCGTTGCCCGGCGTATCCGCAAGGAGTTCGGCGCGTTGCGACGGAACCAGCATTTCCAGGCGTTCCGGAAAGTGCCCTTGCGCCAGGCGATAGCGCTCCAACGCGCACGCGACTCGCGCCAGGTTCAATGAGATCTGCGTGCGGGGAAACTCGAAAAGGAATCCGTCCAGAGCCCACCGAAATCCTCGGTTGTCCAGGAAGGCGCCGGTCCGGTCCATGGCTTCCCTGACGGCTCGGATCTCACCGGGCGAAAGGCCGTCTCCTTCCCGCGTGGCGAATTGTTTCGCTAACTGCTCGTGCAACCGATAAATCTGAATCTGCCGGTCGTACGTCCAGCCCACGGAATAGAAGAACTTCAACCGCCTCCAGCGGCTCTCCCAGTATCCTTCCGGCGCCGGCGCTTCCCCGGAAACCACGGCGCGGAAGCGCGCCCACCCCGCAATCTGCTGCAGCATTTCCCCGCGCACGGCCTTCTGGCTGTCCGCGAACAGGTCGAAGCGCTGCAGCAGTTTCTCCAACTCGGCCAGTTGGGCCTCCGACCATCGGCGCTGAGCCAGGCCTTCCCAGATAACCTGGATCGCCGAGTTTAGAATCGTGATGCGATGCTGTTGGGCCTGAATGAAAGGCTCCAGTCCCAGCGCCTCGGCAAATCGGAAGATCAGTTTGAGATCCTGGAAAGCTCCCACGGTTCCCGAACCGTGCGCCCGGTCCATGAACCGACGCGAATCCCCTTTACCCGTCCTGCGGACACTCTCTCCCCCACGGGGGGAAAGGGAAAGGGTGAGGGGGTTCGCTTCATGAGAAGCCTCGTCAGTGCGCTCCAGATTCAAGCTGGCGATCGCCCGGAGCGCGAGCACGTCAGCTATGTTCCGGCAAATGGGCCAGTGCTGCATCATGCCACTGCGCGCGTTTTCGTAAGGCACAGGAAATCGGCTGTGGGGGCGAAGACTGGCCTGGTGCATTTCCTCAAGTTTCGAGGAGAACTTGGTCAAGGCCACGAGGACATCTTCGGCCGGTTCATTTGTGCCCGTGGGCTGCGGGAACTGCGCCAGAGCGCGGAAACGCTTTTGCCACGCTTTGAGATCGGCCAGCTCCGCGTTGCGCCAATTCCCGAGCAGGCTCGACCCGAAGGCCCACGGCCCGCCGCGCGTCTGGCCTTGTAGCTCAATGGACTGTAGCTCGGTGATGCCCGATCCGCGCCAGCGAATCCCGCCATGGGGCGCGTAATCGTAAGCGAACAACGGCGCAAAAACTTTCGCCGCGCCGAAGTTTTGATCGGCCGGGACTTCCGGAGGAATCATGGAAGCCAGATCAATCGTTTCGCCTTTGGCTTCGATCTCGCGTTTGAATTGGTTCCACGCGCGCTGGCCGCGCCAGTTTTCTTCGAGATGCCAGAGCTTCAGCAGCCCCAGCAAGGCTGCGGTGGCCAGGACAAAACGAAGAGCCAGCCGCGCGCGGCGGCGCCAGGAGCGTTTCTGTTGCAGGAACAAAAACCGGTCCGTCACCGCCAGGCGAAAATCCCGGCGCAACCTTCGCCAGGCCCAGATCGAGAGCAAAAGATCGTTGGCTAGGTTCAACGCTACGGCGGTTTTCAGTCCCAAATGAAGCAATTCGTATTCGGACCAGAGGAAACTGAAGTGGTCCAGCAACATCACGGTGATCGTGAAGAAGGGCCAGGGAGGGAACGCCACGAGCGCGAGCGCGACCCAGGGCGCGTTGCGCGCGCGCCGGGTTTTCAGTCCCATCCACATTCCCACCCACGCGACCGCGATCCAGTGCGCGACGAGCAGTCCGCCCGCGGTGAGGACGACCTTCATGATGAAGAAGAAATGCCAGTCCAAATCGACCAGGGCCGCCGGGTCGCCCTGGAGGATCGCGCGCAGCACGTCCAACCCGGTCCGGCCCTTCAGTTCCTCGGCGGCGATCAATTCGAGCAAGCCCCAAAGAAAAAGCACGTGCGCCAGCAGCGCTGCGATCATTGGTCCCCAGACCTGGCGCAGCAACGCGAGCCATTGGCCGCGCACGATCTGGCGGACACGGATCGGCGTGGCCAGCAGCAATTCCAGCGCGCCGCTTTTGCGGTCCTCGGCGAATTGATGCGTCGCCGTCATGGCGATCCGGAACAGAACGATCAGGTGCAGCAACGCCGTGGCCCAAAACCAGGCGAAAACAAATCCACCAATAGGCTTGGCCGGGCCAAAGAAATTCAAGCCGACCTTCCACGCGACCCAGACCGCTAACACCACGAAGACCGCCACGAACAGGAGCGGAGCGATCCAGCCCAGGCGATCTCGAGACCCCAGCCAGAAGAACGGATTCCAATCGAGGAGCCGCGCGCGAAGGCCCTGGCCGCGCTTTGTGGCGCCGAATTTCCACCGTTGCCAGCGCCGGCGCCACGTGAAGGATTTCTTGCCGCCGGCCTTCTCCTTCCAGACCGAAGGCAGGATCCAGCAAGCGACCGCCAGGCACGCCAGCGCCGCCAGGAAAAGGGTCAGCGACGCCAGCCAGAATTGATTCGCGCGCGTCCCGGCTGTATTTGAATCCGCGACGGTGTGCATGAAAAACGGGCTCGCGAGCTCGACGCGGCCCGCCCATTCGGGAGCTTGATACTGGACGCGCAGCAGTTCGCCCAATCCGAAGAGGCCGAAATCCGCGACCGCCATGAGGAGCAAGGCAAGGCTGGTGGCGCGGACCGAGTGTTTGCTCAGGCTCGAAATGAGCATTCCGACGGAGAGCGACAGGAACAACGTGTTCGTCAGGCCAATCACCACGCGCGCGAAGTCGGCAAACTGCACGCCCCCCATGAGCAACGGAATGGCCAGCACGGGAAACATGGCCAGCAGCCCAAAGAAACAATTCAACGAACTGGCCATCAATTTCCCGAGCACGATATCGAAGCCTTTCAAGTGGGTGAGAAAGAGAAGGCCGATGGTGTTCTCGCGCTTTTCCACGCTCAGGCAATCCGCGCTGATCGCGGCGCCGGCGAACAAACAATAGAAGTGCGCGATCCAGGACAACGTCTGGAAAAGGGTGGAGCCGGAAATCCCCTGCCCGTATCGGGCCAGCAGCCACACCATCCAGCTGAAAATCAAAACCCCCACGCCCGCCATGATCAGCCGGGACCGGTAGGTTCTCGGCTGGCGCGCGGCGACCCGCAATTCACGCTCGGCGATAGGCAGCATGGCGAAATGTCTCTTCAGATTCGATGGGGAGCGCACGCGCCCTCGCGTGCCGTGGTCGGCGCCCTCGCCGACCACAAAACTGCGATCGAACAACTCACTGTCGGATGGAATTCGCCGGCGTGTCCATTTCGACCGGTGAGGCGCCGGTCGATCCACGCGAGGGCGCGTGTGCTCCCCAAGCCCAACTGCAGACGTACGACGAGGTTCACAGCTTCAACCGCGGCGCGCTGGGCCAAAGAAAACTTCGAAGCGAAAACAGTTCCCAGGCAAACGGCAGGTAGCCCAGGAAGCCCAGCAACGGCATCTCGAACACATAAAGGAACTCGGCGCCGGGGGTGTGGTAAATCCATTTTGGGTAGGACTTGAAATTCCACATCTCCCAGAAAAAACCGCAGATCAATGCGCCCAGCGCAAGTGCAATCACGGGCCGCCAGTCGCCCTCCCGAAGCCACTCCAGGAAGTGCTGTCGGCTCAGCCAGATATTTACCGGTTCAAGAATGAGAACGATCGATCCCCAAACCAGCGGGTAGAAAGCTTTCGGCCAGGCCATCGTCAACGCGAGCATCACGAGGCCGGCGGCCAGAAAGCCCAGGCAAACCGCGTTCGTAGGTTGGACGCTTCGTCCGGGTCTCAGCCGGTCAATCCACCGAAACGTGCGCGCCAGTTCCGCGGTCTCGAACACTGCGGGCATGACCGTCGAAAACGAGATGCTGGAAAGGAGAAAGTACTCGAAGCCGCTCAAAGTTTCGCCACCGAGGTATTCCCAGTTTTTTGTTCGCCAGTTGATGACTTCAAACAACCACCAGGCCGGCGCGGAGATCACGAAGAGGCCCCAGAACTCCGAGCGCGATCGCGTGTAGAGCGAAGTCCCGCGGCGGGTGAAAACGAGCGCATCCACGAACAGGATGTAACCGAGCCAGAGCGGGAGGAACAAATAGGCGGTGCGGAAGCCCGGCAGGAACCAGTTCAGGGGCCAGAAGACCGCGACCAGCAGCAGGCCGATAAGGCCGTGCAATTTTCCCGCGAGCCGAGCAGCCATAGTCTGCAGTCAGTTCGTCGGCCCGTTCCCCTCACCCCAGCCCTCTCCCTTGGGGAGAGGGAGCATTCGTGGCCACACGCGAACATGCCGGCACGCGCCGACCAGACGGAGACGGCGGCCACGAACCCTCTCCTGGGGGAGAGGGCAGGGTGAGGGGAAAGGGAGCGCCGTCTAACCCGTTGCTCAACGATTGATTTGCGCCCCCGTTGGCCATTTTAGATTCTGATTTTCGGATTTTGAAATTTGTTCGTCGAATTTTCCAACCACGGATGCGCCCAGATAAACACGATCAAGAAGTCTCAGCCTTATCCGTGTGAATCCGTGTCCATCCGTGGTTGAATCAAATCCTCGAATTTCTTTGGTTAGGATTTGTTTCGCTTCTTCCGCTGCAAATCCCGCAGGGCGCGGTAACCGATCCGCTTGACCTTCTGGGTTTCGAGGAATCGGCGAATCTCCGGATCACGCGTGAACAAACGATACTCCGTCGCCCGGTCTTCCCAGGATCCCGTGATCTCTTTCATTTCGTCGGCCGGCAGCGCGGCGTGGATGTAAAGCTCGGTGACCCCCGGCTTGAGGTTGTTCAACATGCGTTTCCAATAATCCGTGATCGGTTCGCCGGGCTTGCGCTGGCCGTGAATCAGGTAATCGGGACAGACGATGCCGTCGCGTTCGAGTTCGCCGCGCAAATGGCCGGCGCCCGCCGCTTCCAACATCTCTTGTGAAGCCATGCGAATCGGCAAGTCGAACTCGCGGGCGAGTTTCCGATAAACTCTGTAGTAGCGGAGGTCGTATTGCAGCGCGCCCATGTGGGAATCGAGGTGCGTGACATCGATACCCATGGCCAGAGCTTTTTGGATCTGCGCGCGGGCCTCGATTTCCGCCTGGCGCGGCGAGGCGTGCTGGTAGACGTCCTTGATGGCGGGCCAGAGATAACCTTCAGGATCGAGCAGGCCCCGCACGTCATTTCGATTCGCCACGGGTCCCCAGCGATACTTTTTCCATTCGCTGGTGTGCGTCAGATGAAGCCCGAAGTCTGCCTGAGGATGCGCCCGCGCGTAGGCCGCGATTTCCGGAACCCACGGGCAGGGCATCATGATGGTGGCGCAGGTCATCAGCCCGTTTTCCAGCGAATCGATCGTGGCGGCATTGGCGGCGTGGCTCATGCCCACGTCATCGCCGTTAATGATCAAAATCTTGTCTGAGGCTTGAAATCCCAAACGCTCGGCCAGTGTGGGGCGAGCTGCGGCGGGCGCGGGTTCAGTTCTCATCGAAGGAGTGCCCAAGCCGAAGAGCGCAGTCAGCAGTATCCAGTGCTTCATAGTTGGAATCGTGTGCCGAGACAATGCGCAGTCCGCGCGCGGCATTCAAGATCAGAGGGGTGCAGGCAGTCCAGCGATGGCCGCTAAACCTTGGCTGGCAGGCCGGGCTTGACGGATTCGAGCAGGCGGTCGATCACGCCCTTGACGGTGATGCCTTCCGCTTCCGCGCGGTAGTTGATCAGGATACGGTGCCGCAAGGTCGCGTGCGCCAGCGCCTGAATTTCCTCGAAACGGACGTGGGATTTTCCGTGAAGGAGCGCGCGGGCTTTGCCTCCCAGCACCAGATATTGCGCTGCGCGCAATCCCGCGCCCCAGCTCACCCATTCGTTGATGAAGTCCGGCGTTCCTTTCTGGCGGGGGCGCGACGCCGAGGCCAGCCGCACGGCAAAACGGATCACGTCTTCCGCGATGGGAACCTTGCGAACCGTTTCTTGAAAGCGAAGCACGTCCGCGGCGGTGAACAGCGCGGCAATCGGCTCCGGTTGGCGCGCCGTGGTCTGCGCCACGACATCGACCTCCTGGTCCTCGGGCAAGTAATCGATGACCACATTGAACATGAACCGGTCGAGTTGGGCTTCGGGCAGCGGATACGTGCCTTCCATCTCGATCGGATTTTGCGTGGCCAGAACGAAGAACGGCTCCGGCAACGGATGCCGGACGCCTGCGGCGGTCACCTGGTGCTCCTGCATCGCTTCGAGCAGCGCGGCCTGGGTTTTGGGCGGCGTGCGGTTGATTTCGTCGGCCAGGATCATGTTGGCGAAGATCGGGCCGTTCACGAAAGTCATGCGTCTGCCGTCGCCTGTGTCCTGAAGAATCTCCGTGCCTGTGATGTCCGCCGGCATGAGATCGGGCGTGAATTGAATGCGCTGAAATTTGAGGTGGAAAACCTGCGAGATGGATTTGATCAAAAGGGTCTTGGCCAGCCCCGGCGCCCCGGTAATCAAACAATGTCCGCCGGAAACGAGCGCGATGAGCAATTGTTCGACGACTTCCTTCTGGCCCACGATGACCTTGGAAAGCTCGCGGTCGATTTTGCTGCGGCTCGCGATGATCTGCTCGACTGCTTCTTTTTCCGTCCGGTATGAATCAATGACGTTTTCCACGATGTTGTTTCTCCTGCTGTCTGGCGATTTAAGTCCATTGGGACAGGCTGGAAGCCTGTCCTACGCTGTTCAGTGCGTCATAGCGTAAAAGACGATGTTGATGCCCAGGGGGTAGGCTTTTTTTTCCGAGAATTCCCGGAAGTAATATTCATTCTCCCCTTCCCGCTCCCAGCCATCGCCGTTGTCGGTGTTATGGCAAATCATGGCCATCATCCGGCCTTTGTCGTCAAAGAGGGCGCGGAAGTGAACCTCCCGCGCATCCGAACGTTCCCACGTGACGCCATCGAACTGGCTGTAGTACCCACGATTGATGGCCGGAACCTGAAGCTGGTTCCTGGTCAGCTTAAGCGGGAACACGCAACTGAAGATCGGATGATCCGTCGGCAAGTCCACCGGCTCGCGATCCGGAAAGACCCGCTTGATGTTGCGATAGAAGTTGTCCCACTCGCGCTCGCCCCAGAAATCATCCACCATGAGGAAGCCTCCGTTCAGCAAATAGCGCCGCAGCGACGCCACCTCCTCATCCGTCAAATCCATGTCGCCGGGTTCGACGATGTAGATCCAGGGGTAGTCGAACAATTCTTTGTCGGTCAGCTCGAGAATCTTCCCTTCGGGATGGACCTTTAGCGAGGTCAGTTGCTGCAAGCGATAGGAAAAATTCAAATCGCTGTCCGGGTAATCGACCGTCCACTTCTCCCAACCCCACCCGCCGCGGTCGGACGGGTACTTGATTCGAACGAAAGTGAAAACGTCCTTCGCGAAGTGCGTATCCATCTCCCAATGCGGCAAATCGCCGCGGTCCACGGACGCCGCTCGCCCTCGGCTTCGTTGCGCGAACGCGATGGTCGCAATCAGCAGGCAGGCGACGGGCGCGATAAAGCGAAGGGACCGAAGTTTTCTCATGGCTTGGCCGTGTCTATTCAGTGGACTGGGTGAATCGCCCTCACCCTAACCCTCTCCCCCAGGAGAGGGAACGCCGATTTCCCACATTGAAAAAATGTCACTGATCGGTGACCGAACACTGGCGCAGACAAGTCTCTCCCTCTCCCTGGGGGAGAGGGCCGGGGTGAGGGCGATTGTCGCTTCACGTTGAATCGTTACGGCTTGGCAGGAGGGGCTTCGGCCGGTGGCGGCGAGGTTGCGGGCGATTTTTCCTGCGTGATGGCCAACAGAAATTTGTGCGCCTCCAAAAACCTGGGCGCTTCTTCCAGCGCTTTCAAGACATGGCGTTTCGCGGAACGATCCCCGGCTGCCTGGAGCATCTTGGCCAGGCGAAAGTGAACATCCGCAGGGTCGGGCGGGTCGAGCTTCAGCAGAATTCGATAAGCCTCGATCGCTCGCTGCGGGCGGCCCATTTCTTCCAGCGCGCGGCCCAAAAACCGATAGGGCGCCGGCACGAGCGGATTCACCGCCAGGAACCGTTCCGCATTGGCGGCGACTTCCGGCCAATCCCTCGTCCCACTCGCCAATTCCATCAACCGCAGAAACGCATCAATCGCGTCGGCGTCCAACGCGGCGGCCCGGGAGAGCGCCTGCCGTTCCAGGTTGGTTTCGTTGAGGCCGCGATGCGCCGCCGCGAGCATCAAATACGCGCTGTCCTGCCCGATCTGATCCGGATAGTTCTCGATCAAGGTTTTCAGCGGGGCCTTGGCTTCTTTCCATTTTTTCTGCTGGATGAGCCGTTTCGCTTTGAGCTGAAGCACCCAATAATTCCGCGGATGTTTCTCCATCCACTTGTCGTCTCCGTCATGGGGAATGATTTCGAGCGCTGCGTCGCCGCGGGATCGGGTCGCCTGGCCTTCGGGCCGCTTCCATTCCAGTTCAGGACCTAATTCCTCGGCCTTCCGTCTGGCAAAGGCTTCGAATTCGGATTCGATCTTCGACATCGCCGCGGTCCGCGCTTCGATTGCGGCGTTGATCTCTTTGCCTTCGCCCAGGTCCTTGAGAATGCCCTTGAGCGCGTCGAAACCAAAGCGTTCTACCAGGAACTCGACCACGAGGGAGGATTGGTAATAGGCAAACTGCAAGTGGAACGAGGTCTTGGGGGTGAGAAAGGCGGCGCTCAGATCGCGCACCGGAGTCAGCTCGCCTTTCATGATCATTTCGCGGTAACGCGGAATCATGGTCTGGCCCCATGTGGGATTGGCCCGCTTCTCCTCGAACACCGAAATGCCTTCGCTCAGCCACCGCGGCATTTTGTTTTTGGTCAATCCCAGCGTCACGACGTGACAGAACTCGTGCCAGAGCATCGCCTTCCAGTTGGACGGGTTCGCGGTTTGCGACGCCGGGCTGTTGGCGGTGATCACATTGCCGAAGCAAACTCCCAGGTAACCCTCGCCTCCCGGCATCATGAACGTCCGAACGGCGAAGTCCTTTTGCTCCGGGAAAATTTCCACCATGGTGGGTTTCGGAGCCTCGAATGCGTACTTCTGGCAAAGCGCGGCCTTCGCCTCGCCCAGGAGTTCGACGACCTGGTTTCCGTACGTCTCCGCCTCGTGCGGCGCCATGCGGACGGCGAAGTCCTGATTGGTCAGGAACCGGAAACTGGACAGGGTCTCCCGCAGCGTCACAAGGTTGTAAGCCACGACGTCGTAAGCGTCCTTCTTGTGGACTTCCTCGGCCAATCTCCAACCTTCTTCATCCTTGCCGAGCCGGAGCAAATCCTGAGCAAGCTGGATCTTGGCCGGCATGTAGTCCGGGTCCCACTGCGCCACCTGGCGCTGGTAGCCGGAGCCTTCGGTGAACCGGTATTTCTGCGCGAGCTTCTGACCGATCAGATACGGAACGCGCGGGTTGGTTTTCCAGAATCTCAGCGCGGTCTGCCGCGCTTTGGCTTCTCCTTCCGGATCACTGCGCAGGTGCGCCAGAACTGCGCGATACGCCCATGCGTCCGGGTGAACCGGGTTTACGGCGAGAACTTTCTCCAGCGTCTTCTCCGCCTCGGTGTAATCCTCCGCGTCGATCTGATGATCGGCCACGAGCAGCAAACTCGGCGTGTGCCGCGGATTGTGCTGAAGCGCTTTGTCCAGGTTCTCGATCAGGTTGGTCCGTTCCCCGGTCGTAAACGCCCGGGCCAGCCCGTAGAAAAGGTCTGGATCGGAATGAAACTTCTTGAGCCCTTCCTGAAACGTCTGCGACGCCAGAGCGTAGTCGTATTTCTCCAGGGCGAGCTGGCCGATGGCGAGATAGGTGTCGCGAAATTCCGGGTCGGCCTTTTTGGCCTGGTTGAAGAAATTCTCCAACACGAGCCGCGCGTCGGCGCCCAGCAACAACGCGGCCTTGCCGAGGGCGACGAAGCTGGCGGCGTCGGGGTAGTTCAAACGCCTGGCGCCGGCGAGTTCGTTGATCTCCTGGAGTGTGTCCCTCGCGTCATCGGTCCGTCCGTTTTGCAGGAAAACTTCGCGGGCCAGAAGCCGCACCGGGATGCTGCGGGAATGGCGGGTCAACGCGTTCGTGACGGTGGCCAGGGCCTCCCGGTAACGCCCCAATTCAAGCTGCGCGCGCGTCAGCAGAATCGGCCATTCCTCTCGCGTGAACCGCTCTTTCATCGCCGCCGTGGCCGACCGGATGCACTCGGCGTAATCGCCCTTCAGAAAAAGCTTCTGGGCGTCCGACAATTCGTCGGCTTGTGTCGCGAGACTTGAGAGCAGAGTGAACGCGAGGCACATCCACGCGCAGCCAGCGAGGCAAAATCGGCTCAATGGAGCGCAGACTCGCAGTCTCTCAGTATCGCTCGAAATCGTCGCAGCTTGCGACGATTTTGGACTGCGGTGGCAGAGCGTAGCGGCGACACCGCTTTGGCACGGCCAGCCATGGCGACCAAAGCGGTGTGGCGCTTCGCTTCCCGCCGCAGTCCAAGAAGTTTGGTTGCGGCTCCGCCGCGTTGCGCGGTATCGCCGATTTCCAATCAGCAGCGCTTTGCCAAGTTCCTGCGCGTTCGAACGATTCCAGAGCCTGCGGAATGCAATTCCGCGATACAGCAGACTGATAGTCCGCGCTACAAGGGAGGCGGGCGTGCGACAGAGGAGCGCGACGACATCGCGTGCGGCCGAGTGCGGCTGCGGGGAGTGCCTTCGAGCGATTCTCGCGGACGAGAGCATGGAGACTTCTAGCCTAATCGACATGGGGGCGCAACAGTTCCGTAAAAACTTGGATCGGTTGGATCGGAGAACGAGTTGAAATGCACGCCTTGAAGCCTTACCTGGATGAGAACGACGCTCCAATCGCCGCGGTCAGCAGCGCCGCCAGCACGATCCAACAGCCTCCCTGAAACCTCCGGGCGCGCCGCCCATCGGCCGGCAAAAGATTCAGCAAAGCTCCGAGCCCCACGCCGGCCCCGAACCCGCCCACGTGCGCCGCCACGTCGCTCGATGGATTCAATCCCAGTAAAACAAACAGCAGCAGCCCGGCAAACAACCCTTTCAACCAGTGGCGAACGTTGAACCGATTCGTTTTTCCGAAAACGAATCCCGGCACGGAAATCAAACCCAATGCGCCCATCACCATGCCAGACGCCCCCAAACCTTCGTATGGTTTCAAATGAATCAGGAGTCCGGCGATATTTCCCGCGGCGCCGGCGAGCCAGGCCGCCAGCAGTCCGCACCCCGGCCCATATCGTCCGAAAGCGAGGCCGAAAAGCAAACAGCCGGTGGTGACATTGGAAAGGAGGTGAACGAGATCGCCGTGCAAAAACTGCGCGGTGAAAATTCGCCACCATTCGCCGGCGGAAAACGCGGCGCTGTTCAGAACCCACGCAGAATGAAGCAGGGGAAATCTTGCCTGACTCCAGTCATAGATCACCGCGAGCAGCCCGCACCACACAACGCCGCCCCAGTGCAAGGTGAGATCGTAGCCCAGAACCTCCTTGCGCCAGCGCCAGCCGCGGTTTTCCAGCCGGTACTGGCGAATCGAATCGAGCGCGCGCTCATAGTCGCCCGGCGCAACCAGGAGCCACCATTCGCGATCCGACGCGCGCTCGATGCGGGTGGGAATATCCTGGCTCGCCAGAACCAGGCTCCAATCCATCGCTTGACGCTCCGAGCGGGCGGAGATGGAGGCGGACTCGGTTTCATTGCCAGTCGCTTGCACGCTCTAGTCCTGTGACATGGAATTATCGATACCTGTGTTGCGCCGCATTTGGCATGGGACGAGGCGCGACGAAGGAGCATAGCCGTCAGCGCTCTGTGACTGAGGAGCAACGACGCCCCAGGCCAAACGTGGCGCAACCCTCCGGGCGGACGGCCTTTTTCGCGCTGACTTCGTTGCTCGCTCCTTACAGACCGCTGGCGGGTATGCTCGTCGCTCACGCCTCGTCCGCCCGAAAAATTCCTGGCCGCGCATGTATCGATAATTCCGTGTCACAGGACTAGGTTCGATGCGGCGGCCCAAATTGTCCAGTCTCACTCCACAAACTGGAACTCAACCTGCTTTGATTTGACATTGAGAGAACGGGCTTGCTAACAGAGCAAGCAACTGAGCGCTCAGGTCGTCCGCGCACGGCGTCAAAGCCACGAATTATGAAAGTAATTCAAGCCAACTGCAGAATTCAGTTCACTCCCGCCGACATCGACTTCCTCGTCTCAACGCTGGGCAAAAAAGCGACCGATGCCCAAAATCTGGTCAGCCTGCTCGCGGATGACGACAGCCGCGACGCCATTTTGGACGACGAATCTTTGTTTCGCGCCGTGACGGAGTACCCCGGCTGTTTGCGGGTCTCGGATCATCTCTATTTCTACGTGATCGTTCGGCGGGTTTTGCGGCGGACGGGCATCGAGCGCCGCACCGTGGCAGATTACGTGGCGGAGGTGCTTTGCGAATTCTCCCGGCTCGAACGGACGCGCTGCGTGGTGCGGGGCCGGGCTGAGCCGGTTCATTACTTGTTTGAAATGATCGCCGCCCTGGAATCGGCGGACGAGCGGACGAGCTTTTACATCCGCACTCACATCGGCAATCATTCGCTTTTCTGGTCGGGTGTCTTTCCGGAACACATCCGCCACCGCGCGGAGTCGCGCGGCGGGCCGGGCATGAAATACTATGAAACCCTTGGCCAAACGCATTTCCGGGCTGCGAGCGATCATCGGCTCGCCGAACGCTACGCCCTGGGGCCGGTCCTGGCGACCCTGGCGGAGCAGTTCCAGGCCACGCGTCTGGCGTTGAACGATGCCGCCCAGCGCATTTTTTCCCTTGGCGATCCGGACCTCCCCCAAGAATTGCTTTTCCAGTCATAGGACATGGACGGATTCAGCCGTCTTCGGGACTTGCGCAACCGCAAATGTAAACCCGGCAGTGAACTGCCGGGCTATTATCAAATCTCCCTCCGGGAGACTGAACGAAATGTCCTAACTGCCGACGAACTAAAACGCCTCGGATCTCGGCAGCACCCTGAAGGGCCTTTCCCGTTCATTTTGCGTTTGAACGCGCCGAGGCTCCAGATAGCTTTTGCGAAAAGTCCAGCATGAAGAAATCTCCTCTCCTCAAAGCACGCCAGGCCTGTCTGGTGGCCAATGGCGACCTGCGTTTGTCCGCCAATCAAAAGTGTTGGCCCGCACAAGCGAAGATGGAGTCCGCCCTCTCCAACGCCTTGCGCGCCGAAGGCTGGTCCGCCGTGCGCGCCCACCCGTTCGATCGGGAGAAGAAGCATGGCTTCATCGATTCGCAGAAGATGGGGCTGGCGGTGTTTCGGTCGGTCGATCCCGACGCGCCGCTCATCGTCGCCGAATCCGTCTGGCAATACAGCCAGCACGTCCTGCCCGGACTTTACACGCATCGCGGCCCGATTCTGACCGTGGCCAACTGGAGCGGCACGTGGCCGGGATTGGTCGGCTTGCTGAACCTGAACGGTTCACTGACCAAGATGGGCGTGAAATACAGCACGCTCTGGAGCGAGGATTTCTCGGATCACTATTTCAAGCAAGGCCTGCGGCAGTGGCTGAACGAAGGCGTGGTCACGCACGATCAAAGCCACGTTCGGGATCTGGCGGTGCTGAAGTTGCCTCTGGCTGATGAACAACTGGGCAGAGACTTCGCGCGCGAGTTCCGGCGTGGCAAGGCCATTATGGGCGTCTTCGACGAAGGCTGCATGGGGATGCACAACGCGATCATTCCCGATGAACTTTTGAATCCCACCGGCGTGTTCAAAGAACGCCTGAGCCAGTCCGCGCTCTTCGCCGCCATGCAACTCGTGCCCGGCGCCGAGGCGGAGGCGGTTTATGCCTGGCTGAGCAAGAAGGGGATGAAGTTTGTGCTGGGCCAGGACGAAGCGACTGAATTGACCGAGAAGCAAATCTTGCAGCAGTGCAAAATGTACGTCGCAGCCGTCCGGCTCGCGGACGAGTTTGGGTGCGCCACAATTGGCATCCAATATCAGCAAGGCTTGAAGGATCTCGCGCCGGCCAGCGATCTGGTTGAAGGGCTGTTGAACAACGTGGACCGGCCGCCGGTGCGTAGCGTCAGGACTGGCCGAACCTTGTTTGCAGGGGAAGCCGTTCCGCACTTCAACGAAGTCGATGAATGTGCCGGGCTGGATGGGTTGGTCACGTATCGGCTTTGGCGGGAATTGGGATTTGCTCCGGAGAACACGCTGCACGATCTGCGGTGGGGACAACACTACAAAGGCGACGGCATCGACGATTACGTCTGGGTTTTTCTCATTTCCGGCGCCGCGCCGCCGGCGCATTTTGTTGGAGGATACAAAGGGGCCAGCAGCGAACGCCAGCCGCCGATGTATTTCCGCCTCGGTGGCGGCACCGTCAAAGGGATTTCCGAACCGGGGCACATTGTCTGGAGCCGCGTGTTCGTCATGGATGGGCGGCTTCATTGCGATCTGGGCGTGGCGAAGGTCCTGGCGCTGCCTCAGAAGGAGACGGAACGCCGCTGGCGCGAGACCACGCCGCAATGGCCGATCATGCACGCTGTCCTCAAAGGCATCACGCGCGACCAGATGATGGCGCGGCATAAGTCCAATCACATCCAGGTCGTCTATGCGCCGAGCGAGAAGCAAGCGCACCGCGCGTGCCGCATCAAAGCCGCCGCGCTCGCGGCGCTGGGTCTGGAGGTTCATGTGTGCGGTGAAGTCGCATTAAAGTAAGCCGTGGCCGCAAGTCCGATCACTGACGCCGCGCTGGCGAAGGCAACGGCTTCGTTTCAGAGTGGGAAACTGGCGGAGGCCGAGGCGTTTTGTCAGGAGGTTTTGAAAGCCGATTCACGCCACGTAGAGGGGCTTTGTCTTTTGGGCAACATTCGGCGCCGGCAAGGAAACGTCGCGTCAGCTTTGCAGTGCTTTCTCCAGGCTTTGCATGCCAATCCGCAGTCCGCCCGGACGCATCACGAGGTCGGAGTCGTGCTCGGAAGTTTGAACCGATTCGAGGAAGCCGTCGCTTTCCTGCGCCGCGCGCTCGCGATGCAACCGCACTTCCCGGAAGCCTGCCTGAGCCTGGGCGAACTCTACTTGTGTTGGGCGCACCTGGAAGAGTCGATCCAGTGGTTTCGCCAGGCGCTGGCTCAGGACGCGCAACTCAGCGCCGCGAAGCACGGGTTGGAACAAAGCGACCGCGAAAGCCACGCATTGGATGCGCTCGCCGCAAGACTGCAAACGTTCCGAAACCCGGAGACCCGCGCGACTCTTATCGGTCAACCGGAACCGCTGAAACTGCCGCGGCGCGAATTGTTCCCGCGCCTCTTGAACAAACTGGGTTTGACCGGCGCCGGCGTGGAGATCGGCGTCCAACGCGGGAGTTTTTCGGAGTTGCTTCTGCGCCAGTGGCGAGGCGGCCTGCTTTATTCCGTGGACCCGTGGCGCGAATTCCGGGCGGCGGACTACGCCGATGTCGCGAACGTTTCGCAGGCTGAGCACGACGAGTTCTATCGCACCGCGCTCCAGCGTCTCATGCCATTTCAAGCGCGGTCCGTAGTCTGGCGGATGACGTCCAAAGAGGCCGCCGGCTTGATCCGTGATCAGGCGCTGGATTTCTGTTATCTTGACGGCGACCACAGCCAGCGCGGTGTTCGCGATGATATCGAGCTCTGGTATCCGAAAGTGAAGCCCGGCGGGATTCTGGGCGGGCACGATTACATCCCGGACGGCAGTTACGCGGTCGGCGTGTTTGGCGTCCAAAGCGCGGTGGACGAATTCGTGAGAACGGCGGGTTTAGCGTGTTTCGTTTCCGCAGAGCCCGACGATCAGTTTCCCTCCTGGTTCATTCCCAAGCTGTGAGAGCTGTGAGAAAGGCCGATATCCAGTTGTTGTTTTCGGGCTTCGTTGACAGCACTATGGCGCCAACTCCGCGGGTGACCTGCTGGGGCATCCGAGTTTGCCATGCGGCGGTGGCTGTGACTTACATCTAACCAAAGTTGATGCGATGCACCTTCTCCATTGGATTCGATTCCGTGGACGCATTCATTGCCCATTGGTCGTCGAAATACGACTACGCGTCTGAACCTAAGTACGAAAGGAATATCGGACATCCTCTTACGATTGAGTCCCGGCTCGAGCTATTCGAGTGGAAGAATGGTTCACGGATCGCAGCCAAAAAGCGCCGGAGCATTGAGAAGCATTACCCATTGACGTTTGACGGCAGTGTTGAAGAACGCTACCTACAGCCCGGTCGGGGAGGCGGCGCAATCTGGAACATATTCTACGCCCACTGCCTGTTTCCTGACAGATGGCCGATTTTCGATCAGCACGTATGCCGCGCAATGTGGTACATGCTCAAAGCAGAGTTTCGCGAGATTCCAGACAAGGACAAGGAGAAGCTGAGAGTTTACCGGGAGATCTATCTCCCATTCTATTCGTCTTTTGGGCCTATCCCCGATCGACGCCTTGATAAGAGCCTGTCCGAAAATTGCGCGGGGTCCTGCGGCGAGGGATTTTGGCTGTGGCCAAGGCGGCGAGGTCCGAGCATCCCCAACGCGGGCTGTAAGGACC
>Ga0194126_10001994_pt1 | contig 33491 bp, 27 predicted proteins | sample TA2KigC150mmetaG_FD_148641 | JGI IMG/M metagenome (GOLD analysis project Ga0194126, IMG submission 148641) | Freshwater microbial communities from Lake Tanganyika, Tanzania - TA2015035 Kigoma Deep Cast 150m | ecosystem: Environmental > Aquatic > Freshwater > Lake | place: Tanzania: Lake... | reverse complement strand
CCTGATCGCTCACGAAAAAGGATCCAAGACCCGTCCGCGGGTCGCCCGGGGACGGGCTCCTGATCGCTTTCGTGAACTACGGAGTATAGTTCATAGACCGGGAAAAGGCAACGACTCGGTTTCCTCTTGACTCTCCCCCTGGAGGAGGCTGTATACTGTAAGCGAAGATCTTCGAGGATAACCCTACGCGTGGAAGGCAGGAATGTTGAAGATAGGCGACTTTTCAAAACTCAGCCGGGTTTCGGTCAAGACACTGCGATACTACGACGGGATCGGCCTGCTGAAACCTCTCCAGGTAGACCGTTTCACCGCTTACCGCTACTACTCTTACGAGCAACTGCCCCGGCTCAACCGTATCCTGGCATTGAAGGATTTGGGGATGGCGTTGGAGCAGATCGCGCGTCTGCTAGATGAAGAGCTGCCCCCCGAACAACTGCGGGGCATGTTGCGCCTGAAGCAGGCCGAGATCGAAGGGGAAGTTGCCGAAGCCCAGGCGCGCCTGGCGCGAGTCGAAGCCCGGTTGAGGCTAATCGAACAGGAGGACGTTATGTCGAAATATGATGTGATTCTCAAGAAGGTGGCGCCGCTCGAGGTGGCGTCCGTGCGAGGCGTCGTGCCTACGCCGCCCGATCAGGGCATGCTTTGGCAAGAGCTGGAAGAGTATCTGGCCGCGCGTCGCGTTCGGGCGACAGGGCCGTGTCTCAGTTTGTACCACGATGACGAACACAAGGAAAAGGATTGGGATATCGAGGTCTGCGAACCTATCGAGGCCGAATTGCCCGAGTCTCAACGAGTCAAAGTATACAAGCTCCCTGCTGTAGATGCAATGGCCTGCGTGGTGCATCACGGACCGTTTAGCACCATTGGCGAGGCCTATGACGCGCTGATGAAATGGATTGATAGCAACAGCTACCACATCACCGGCCCGGCGCGTGAAATCTACCTGCAAACGCCTGCTAAATCCGGGGATCAACAAGACCCCAACACGGTGACGGAGGTGCAATTTCCAGTAACGAGGTAGGAGTTGCGAGTGAGGAGTGAAACGTAATGCGTATTTTACGTTTTACGTTTACGTTTCTCATTTACCAGTTTCCGGGAAACAGGAAACAGGCTTCGCAACTTCGGTACGCTCTAACCCGTTTCCCGGAAACTTCGTTTTTCCAGCGTCACCTGCTCCAAAGCCCAGTGGTTGATGGTCACACCCAGGCCGGGGCTGTCAGGCACATCTATGGTGCTATCTTCATTCAAGCTGAAGATTTCATTGGTGATATCTTCCCGATAGTAACGCTCGGTCGCGGAGATGTCACCAGGTAAGCTAAAATTCGGCAGTGAGGCCAGCGCCAGATTCGCAGCGCGGCCAACGCCCGTCTCCAACATGCCGCCGCACCAGACCGGTACGCCCCGCGCCTGGCATAGATCGTGGATGGCGAGGGCCTGGCTGATCCCGCCCACCCGCCCTTGCTTGATATTGACCACCCGGCAGGCGCCCATCTCGATGGCCTGGCGGGCGTGACGCGGCGAGGTGATGCTCTCGTCCAGACATAGAGGGGTGCAGAATTGTTTTTGCAATTGGGCGTGATCCCAGAGGTCATCCTCGGCCAGGGGCTGCTCGATGAGCAGTAAATTCAAATCATCCAGGGGGAAAAGCGCGTCAGCCGTTTCCAGCGTGTACGCCGAATTGGCATCCACTTGCAGGCGCAGATCGGGGAAAGCGCTGCGCGCCGCGCGGACGTCGCCGACATCGCGACCGGGCTTGATCTTGAGTTTGACGCGGCGGTAGCCCTGGGCCAGATAGCTCTCCACCGTGGCAACCAGCCCGGCTGGGGATTCTTGCAGCCCCACCGAAACGCCGACCTCCACGCAGTCGCGCGCGCCCTCGAGAAGGCCGCGCAGCGGCTTCCCTTCGGCCTGTCCCTGCAAATCCCAGAGCGCCATCTCCAGCCCGGCCTTGGCCATCTGGTGGCCGCGCACGTGGGTGACGCGGCGTTGGAAATCATGCGCGCCCTGAACATCTTTCCCCAGTATCTCAGGGATCAGGAAATCAGGCAGGATGTGCCAGGCCGTGCCAACCGTCTCCCAGGAATAGCCCGGCTCGCGGTCGGCTACGCATTCGCCCCAGCCAGTCAAGCCTTCGGCTTTTACTTCGATCAGGATACAATCGCGGGCGTCCGTGCGCCCGAAAGAGGTTTCAAATGGGGATACAAGAGGCATACGAAGGTGGTGGAGGGTAATGCAATCGGCGATCATAGAAAAGCTCCCTTTGTGAGATATGGTAGAATATTATCACGATGACCCCACAAGAAAAGCAGATCACAATCCAACAAATCGCTTCCCAGAATCTGCTTGATCCCGAAGGAATCAAAGTTTTATGGTCGCGACACAGTATACGAGAATTAGCCCAGGAAGGATGGGATCGTGGATCAGTGGAGCGGGGCTTGCAGAACTGTACATTTATCGAGGATTATCCTACGATACGCCGCCCATTACCTGATTGTCTGGTTCTGTCATATCTGACAGAAGATAAGCCGTTCCACGCAGTAATCGCGATTGACGAATACAACCAAAGGATTTTTATTGTTACCGTGTACAAACCATTACCAGAGGATTGGCACAATGAATGGCAATTACGAAAAAAATAATCGCTGCCCTGTATGCGGTGGATGTTTGGAACCAGGACGATCAACTGTGCCCTTTCTCCTAAAGAATATTACTGTTCTGGTGAATGATGTTCCGGCCGAGATCTGTTCGAGCTGCCATGAACCTTTCATGAGCGGGAAAGTTACAGATCAAGTCAATAATTTATTGCAACATGTGCAAGATTCGAAAGCGCAAGTTTTCATAACATCATACCCAAAAACGCAATCCGAGAAAACTATTTATATAGATCAAGAAGATATTGAAGACAAACAAAATATTCCATTAGCCCAAAAGATTGCCGAGACGAGAGAGGCTTATTCGCGTGGTGAAGGCCGAGATGTTAATTCCTTGACGACGATATCAATACCCCGTAGCGCCGATGGATACACCTGGCCGCCCAATCAGGGGAACTGGACGCTAGACGATTGGCTGAAACTTCCCGAGGATGGTTATCGCTACGAAGTGATCAGTGGAGAATTATATATGTCCCCTCCACCCCGAATTGAACATCAGAGAGCATCTTTACGACTGGTCACAAAGCTCAATTCCTTTGTAGTCGAACACAACCTGGGTGAAGTCTTTGCAGCCCCTATTGGCGTCCAACTCCCCAACCAGGAAGTGCCGTTACAGCCAGATATCATCTTCATCCAGGCCGCCCGGCAGGAGATCATCGGCGAGGAAACTGTGGAGGGCGCGCCAGATCTGATCATAGAAATCCTGTCTCCTGGCAACTGGCTCTACGACCGACGAACGAAAATGCGGGTCTACCAGGAAGGAGGAGTGCGCGAATATTGGATCGTGGAGCCGCGCACCCAGACGATCGAAGTCTACATCCTGGAAGAGGGAACTTTCCTGCTCACTGGCCAATATCAAGCTGGAGAAAAAGCCGTTTCGCAGGTCGTGGCCGGGTTCGAGATACCGGTTGCGGATGTTTTTTCAAGTTAAATTTCTGTTGCCATCACTCAGCACATAGAAGCTCCGCGGTTGGACTCCTGGCTCGAAGACAAAGTCTGTGACGATGTAGCCGGCGGCAAATAAACCCAGAAATATCCGCCGCGTGTGCAGACGCCAGACCAGAGCCAGGTCTGGAGAGGCCGATTTGAGGGCTGGAAAATCGGGAGGAATCTCCACGATGAGCAGGGGGGCAGGTAAGCCAGGGAGCAAGGGAGAATCGGCAAAGGGTTCTAATAAACCATCTTCACGGAAAGTTGCCGGGTTGACGATAGATGCGCCCGATTTCGTGAAATGCTCCAGATCCAAACGAGGGCGTCTTTGTCGCTGCAACCGCTGCTCCACGCGCGGGGTATTCAGCCACCAATCCACTTTGAAGCGGTCGGATGGCAGGCCTACATTCAAGCCGTCGCGCATCTCGCCGTAATATTCAGGGAGGTAGGTATTGCAAACCGCGCCCAACTTGGCAATATTGAGGTTGGCGTTGCGGCTCTGCAGTGGATCATAAGTCCAGACGATATGATCTAGTCCCTGGCCGCGCACGACTTGCCATTGGGCGCGCTTCAGGGTAAAGCCCAGGCCCTGGTCGCGATACTCGGGGTGGATGCCGGCCATGTGGGAGGCATGTTTCGGGCGAGGTCCCGAAGGCGTCTCTTCGATGCCAGGAAAACCGAACACGAAGCCCACCAACTGATCCCCATCATATGCGCCAATCAACGCCCCCCCATTGTTGGTAACCGCCCGCAGCATGTGCACAGGCACGATCTCGGTTTCGTTCCCTGGCCAGACCAGTCGCTCCAGGGCCTCCACCGCGGCCATCTCCTCGGGGCTATCTAATAGACGAATATCCATGTCAACCTCGCCGACGAAAAGCAGTGCGCAACAAGTGCAAACGCCAATCACATCCCTCGAGATACTCCAGGCGATGAGAGAAGCGCGACGGCATGAGGTTGAAAAGCCGTGGGATGGTATCCAGGGAACAGGTACGATTGGCAGCCATGTAATCTATCCAATAAACTGATACAGGCGATGCGGGCAGAATATATTCGAGGGACACGACCAATGCGCGCAAATAGGGGAGCGATATTGAGAGGATCGTCCTCCTGATTCCCAGGGCATCCATAACGGTCGTGACAACATCCCGCAGAGATAGATATTCCGGCCCCCCAATCTCGTAGACCTGCCCGCGGGTAGCATCATCCTCCAATGCCCATGTCAAACAGGTAGCCAGGTCCTCCACCCACAGCGGCTGAATGAGGGTATCGCCATTTCCAGGGATAAGAAAAACGAAGGGGGTCGAAGATACCAGTTGGGCCAGGCTGATCGAAAAGCTATCATTAGGACCGAAAACAACCGCAGTGCGTAGGATCGTGTAATCGACTCCGCTGCGACGGATATGCTCTTCGGCGATCGCCTTGGCTTTGAGCACCGGGTAGGCAGAAGCCCGGTCAGCCCCCAGATGACTGACATAGAAAAATCGCTCCACGCCGGCATCCAGGGCGGCGGAGAGAACGGTTTGGGTGCCCCGGACATCAATTTCCAACAGGTCGGCTTCAGCCCCGCGGCGCTCCACGCCAGCCAGATGATAGACCGTATCCACCCCCACCATGGCAGCCCGCAAACTGCGCTCATCGCGCAGCCCTGCCACCGCCACTTCCACAGGGACGCCGCGCGGCAAACGCGGCGATTTTCTCGCAGGACGGATCAGGGTGCGCACCTGATGACCAGCCCCCACAAGATGCCGTATCAAAGCCTGACCAATAAAACCAGTTCCACCGGTAACCAAGATCATGGCTTGCATTATAGCACGTCAATCCTGGCACGAGCCTTGCACTGAGGTAGTCATATAGTCTGATAGTCTATTCGTCAGCGTACTTCTAAACCATTCGACTATAAGACTATTGACCATTCGACCACACGACCATTCGACTACATGAATATGAACCGCATCGGCTTCCACTACTTCCCCGATTGCCAGCACTACCAGCAAAGCGACCTCGACGCCTGGCTGCCCAGACTGAAAGATTTAGGCGCGGGCTGGCTGGTTTTGGATACTCCTGTCGCCCGGGCGCTGCCGGAGAATTTTCTCCAGAGGCTGCTCGAGGCGGACATCGAACCAATCCTGCGCTGCCAGTTTTCTCCTGTAAGCCCCCCCTCCCTGGAAGAATTCTCCCTGCTTCTCGGAGTTTACGCTCGCTGGGGAATCAAGTACATCGTCCTATTCGACCGGCCCAATCTTCGGCGAACCTGGAGCGGGGCGTCGTGGGCACAGAGCGATTTGGTGGAGCGTTTCCTCGACCTGTTCCTGCCATGGGGGGAAGCCTGCTCGAAAGCCGGGCTGACTCCCATTTTCCCTCCCCTGGAGCCAGGCGGCGATTATTGGGATACCTCCTTCCTCAAAGCCGCTTTAGAAGGCATGAGCAGGCGCGGGCATCAGAGCCTGTTGGACACCCTCGTCGTGGGCGCGTATGCCTGGGCAAATGACCAGCCGCTCGACTATGGCATCGGAGGCCCCGAACGCTGGCCGGGGGCGCAGCCGTATATCACACCAACCGGCGAGCAAGACCAGCGCGGTTTTCGGATTTTCGACTGGTACCAGGCCATCATCGAATCCGTGCTGCTCGAATCGCGGCTGATATTCTTGTTTGGATTGGGAAATCCAGGCGACTCAGAGGGGACTTTGCAAATCGCCCGATTGTTAGCCGGAGAAGAGATCGAAGGCGTAGCGGCCACCCCTGATGCAGTGCTGGGAGGCGCTTTCTGGCTGCTATCCGCGCCCGAGGGGAGTGAACATGCCCCTCGAGCCTGGTATCCGCCCAACGGCGAAGCCGCCCCGGTTGTGGAGGCAATGCTCCAATGGCAGGCATCCAACCCTAAAAACGCCTCACCCACCCCCGGGGAGTCCCGCCCCATCTCCCACTACGTCTTACTCCCGACGTACGATTGGGGCATCCCCGATTATCCCCTGGATGCCCTGCGCCCATATATCAAGAGCCACAAACCGACCCTGGGCTTCTCACTGGAAGAGGCCGCCAAAGCGCGCCGAGTCACGGTGATCGGCTCGGAGGGAGTATATCCCGAAGAGGTCCTGCGCCAGTTGCGCTCGAATGGCTGCATCGTAGAACGGATCGACGCGACCGCAGATGGCACAACTCTTGCATCTCGATTAACCAGGCTGTCTTAGTCTTCTATCGGAGCAAACTATGTATACGAACCCCCATACCGCCCCCACGAAACCAACCCGCATCGCCCCACAATTGCTTCAGCCAGTGATCAAAGTCCTGGGCCTGGGCGGCGGCGGCAGCAACGCCGTTGATCGTATGTTGGAACTCGACCTGCGAGGAGTCGATTTCATCGTCGCCAACACCGACCTCCAGGCTCTCCAAAACAGCAAGGCCCCCAACAGGATCCAGCTTGGCCCCAACCTGACGCGCGGCCTGGGCGCCGGGGGGCAGCCTGCGGTGGGAGAAGAGGCCGCCATCGAAAGCCGGGATGAGTTGGCCGCCGCGCTTCGAGGCGCAGATATGGTCTTCCTGACAGCGGGCATGGGCGGAGGCACAGGCACGGGATCTATCCCGATCGCCGCGGAGATCGCCAAGGCCCAGAATGTGGTCACGATTGCCGTGGTGACGACGCCCTTCTCTTTCGAGATGGGCCGTCGCCAGCTCAATGCCATGGAGGGTCTCAAGAAATTACAGCAGCATGCCGACACATTGATCACCATCCCCAATGACCGCCTGCTCTACGCCGCCCCGCAGGATTTGCCGCTCGACACAGCCTTCAGACTGGCCGATGATGTGCTGCGCCAGGCTGTCCAGAGCATCACCGAGCTGATCACAGAACCTGGCCTGATCAACGTGGATTTCGCCCATATCCGCCGCATGATGCGGCTGGGCGGCGGCGCGCTCATGGCTATCGGCTACGGCAAGGGAGAGAACAAAGCCCTCAAAGCGATCCAACAAGCCCTGGAGCATCCCCTGCTCGAAACGGTGTCGCTACGCCGGGCCGCTGGCGTAATCGCCAATTTCACCGCCGGCGACGAGTTGACCCTGATGGAGGTCAGCGAGGCGCTGCTCTACTTGCAGGATCAATCTAACCCCGACACAGAGGTGGTATTGGGAACAACCCCCAGGCAGCACATGGGGGACCGTGTGCAGGTCAACCTGGTGGTGACCGGCCTGGGCGCGCCCACCCTCGAGGAGGCGCTTCTGGGTGTAGAACAGCTCGCGCCCCTGCAACAGCATGCGCTTTCTCACCAGCATCTTGCGCATGGGACTCCTGTCCCGCTTCCCATCCCATCAATCACTTCGTCCGATCTGGATATCCCCGCCTTCTTGCGGCGGCAAAGCCGGGTGGCGGGCGTGCTGAGTTCCAGATAATAGGGTTCAGGCTGTGGATGCAAAAACGATCGAAACGATCACCAAGAAAGTCTCTCGGAAATTTCCCGAAGTGGTTGATGTCGAACCACAGGTGAAGAAACAGCCCATTCCAGAGAATGCCAGAGGAGAAAATACGCCGAACTTCCTGCTCCTGTATAAAACCCATATGCAAGGCCCCAGAGGTAAATCCATCCCTCGGGTGGTGCGAGTGGTCGTCTCACCCCAGGGGAGAATCATCAAGATGACCACATCGAAATAGAGCCTATGAGTGTATTACAACGAATCGAACTCAACTTCTGGCATCTCGTCATCCCGCTCATCCGGGAATCGAGGCTGATACGCTTTCTCCTCCAGCGTCTGTATGCAGTTATCAGCGATACGCTTTTGGGCAGTTTTGTCATCCCTGCCATGATCTCGGCGCTGTTCGGATTATTCCTCGGATATATCGGTGGGTTGGTCAGTTCACTTTGGTAGAACCATGAGGACGAGAAGGTTCTTGACTGGCTGTGTGGCAATCCTGATCGTTCTGATAGCAGGATTGCCGACGACGGCCAAAGCCCAGGATGGGCTGCCAGGGGAACCGGGTTTTGGCTACGGGGCTTGCCTCGACCTGGAGGGCTATCATTTCGAAACCGCCATCCAGATTGCCGACCAGTATGGGGTGGATTGGCTCACCATTGATTTCGATTGGGCGGATTATTGGCCCAATGCGGACGTCTCCCCCAATTGGGAGGCATTAGACAAGGTGATGGAGCAGATCGAGGATACACAACTGGCAGTGATGATCTCCATCACCCATCCGCCAGACTGGGCTTTGGACTCTGCTGGCCCCAATGGGGCGTGGACGAGCGAACTCGCTCTGAGGCTGGCGCGCCGTTACCCAGGGAAGCTCCTGGCCTTAGAGATCTTCCCAGCCGCCAATACCCCACAAGGCTGGAGCGCGACCCCCAACCCACAGGCCTATGCAGATCTGCTCAGAATGGTTCACAGCAAGTTAGCAAATGAAGGTTTCCACGACACCCTCATCGCTGCCGGAATCGACCCATCCTCTGGCAAAGCCGAGGCGCTGGATTTCCTGCTCGACCTGTACAATGCCGGAGGGACTGACTTAAGTCCGGTGATCAGCCTGCGTTTGCCAGCCCTGGAGCATAACCCGATAACTCCTCCCAGCGCAGTCAGCGATCACACCCTCAGGTTCTACGAGGAAGCCCGCCGGGTGATGCTGGATAACGGCCACCAGAACGACCTGCTCTGGATCACCCGATTCGACTGGTCGCCAGGAGGATCCTCCGACGCCGATGAGCAGGCGATCTGGCTGCAACAAGCCTATCTGAGGATGCGTTCACAGCTATATATTGGCGTGGCCTCCTTCTACTGTCTCAATGACCCCTCGACCCCCGTCGCTTTGCTCTCGGCGGATGGCAAACCGACAGCAGCCTTCGACGCCCTGGGAAAGCTGATCGCGGCAGAGAACAACCACCTGACGATCACCACGATCATCGAACGAAACAAATCTATTCAGAAAAACGACCCCGAGCTGAACCAACCATGAATACATTGCGATACCTTACCTTTTTCCTGATTTTCGCCTTCTCATCGCTCGGCGGCTTCACCTTTGGCGCCGAGCAGGGATTTGCACCATCCGGTCGGACAGACGCCAAACAACCCGTCGTCGAGGAAGAGGTCCCACAAGTCCCTCCAAGCACCCCTACGCTGGATATCCTCCAACACCGGAATATCCTCTTCATCGGCGTGGATCAGGTCACCAACCCGGTCGTTCAGCTAGAAGCAGTCTGGTTACTGTTTTTCCATCGCGACAACCCCCAGATCGAAATCATCCCCATCTTCCCAACCGTAGCAGGGGACGATCTGATGCGAGATTACGAATTGGCCGTCAACTTCGAGCTGACCACGGAGGGCGCGCCAAGCAATAACTTTTGGAATACGCTCCAAAGGAGGGAGATCCTCTGGCACAATTATGTGTTACTCGATGAAAGGGCTTTGAACGCCATTACCGACCTGCTCGAAATCCCCAGGGGTCGTGATCAAAGCTACCTGCAGCATTGGGATGATAACGCGGGCGCCTCGATCCATGGTCAATTGGCGTTATTCGATCAGGCATGTAAGAGCTTCGCCCAGCACGAGCTTGTCGAAGATATCTCCCCCTTCCTCAACAACCTGACGCCGTTTCTATCCACTGACATTCCGGTAAACGAGATCTTCACCGATTGGCGGCTGCTGAACATCTACGGAGAGAACCTGCGCTGCGATTTCCCGACGCTGACCGCTCTCCAGGATTAACTCGACTCGATATATCTATTTCTGAGTCCACTGAGAAAACTACAAGTAGAGGATTTGGGGCGGCATATATGGGGGTGCGTGCTGCGCACGCACCCCCATATATGCCGCCCCACCCCTCTCATTCATGAGTTTTTTCAGTGAACTCATTGCTCTATGGGGCGCCAATCAGGGTCGAAATCATCTGCAGCATCGAAGGTCAATTGGTAGAGGTTCTCACCATTTGGATTCATGATATAGATGTCATGAATAGCGCCATCCGGCCAACTCTCGAAGACCAGCCAGTTTCCATCGGGAGAATAGTTGGCCTCGCGCATGGGAACCGCCCCCGGATACGGATAAACCTCGAATTCAGCAACACCGCCATCGGGGTAGCGCGCCGCCATCAACCCTGGCACGCCGCCCTGTTCCCGTTGTGTGTACAGGATAACCTGTCCATTGGGAGAAAATACCGGGTAGGTATTCCATAAGCCGCCGCTCGCCGAAAAGCGCGCCTGCCCGCTGCCATCGTCATTCATCGTCCAAACCTGGTATGGCCCATTGCGCGTGGTGATGAACACCAGCTTCGAACCATCCCAAAGCCACTCCGGCTGGTAGTCCCGATTATCCACCATGGAGAGGCGATGCACCTCTTTCGTCTCCAAATCCATGAGATGCACCTGGGGGCGAAAACCATTTCTCAAAGACGTGAAGGCGATCCTCCTGCCATCGGGCGACCAGGCAGGGTCGAAATCTCCCCTGCCAGTCGTGGGCAGCGGTTCTAATCCGCCGCCATCGGCATAGATGATATACAGGCTGGCGGTGTCATAAAGTTCCTGGTTCTCCCCGCAAGGGGAGATGAAGACCAGGCGAGCACCATCCGGGGACCAATCTGGCTGACATGCGCCCAATGGAATATCCGTCAACTGCCGTAAACCCAGTCCGTCCGAATTCACGATGAAGATCTGAGGAACACCGGTTCGCAGGGAGGCAAAAGCAATCTGACCGTACCCACCCCCGGTTGGAGTCGTCGTGGGGGGCGCTGCAGTTGTGGGCGCTGGGGTTGGAGTCATCGTCGGGGGTAGAGTTTTCGTCAACGTTGGCTCTACAGTCTGCGTGAACGTCGAAGTACCTGTCTGTGTGGAAGTGTTTTTGGGAGTAGATGAATTGGTAGGCGTAAGCGTCAGGGTTGATGTAAAAGGCAAGGGGGTTGCTGTTGCAGTCGGCTCTGGGGAAGCCGTCCATGTCTCCGTCGCCCGGAAAGAAACGCTTACCGGCAAAGCCCCCATGATCTGCTCTGGCATTGCTGGATTCAGAAGATAAGCGACGCCCCCACCAACGATGAAGAACGCCACGAGAAGTAGCACCACCATCGAACAACCCCGCCGTCTCTTCGACCTAGGAGGCTGCGCGCTCGAAGAGTCAAGCTCTGCGATTGGCGCGCTGATTGGAAGAGGTTCTGCAGCCGGCTGCTCAGGCGGCCGTCGGTCTGGTTGCGCGGGCGGTTCTGGCTGTTTGTCCCGAGCTTTTTCGCCGGCAGGCAAGGGATCGAGAACGGCGCCTTCGAGCAGGCGGCGCCTGGAGGTTGAGCTAGAACCCAAAAGCGCCTTTTTGAACTCCTCGGCAGTTTGGTAACGATCATCTGGATGAACAGCCAGGGCTTTCTCGATCACCTTCGATAGGCGGCGCGTGATCTCCGGGTTGCGATGACGCAGCGGGGTAAGTTCAGCCTGTTCCAGGGTGCGCGCCAGACTATCTTCCGGGATTGCGCCCGCCATGGAAGCATATAAGGTTGCCGCCAGCGAATAGATATCCGAACGGCGATCCGTGCGCGCCCCGCCATACTGTTCAGGAGGGGAATAACCCGGGGTCATTGCCCGCGCGCCGGTCGTCGTCTGTTGATCGGTAAAGGCCGCTTTTGCCAGTCCAAAATCAACCAGAAATACTTTCCCCTCTGGGGTGATTTTGACATTGCCAGGTTTGAGATCGCGATGCAAGATGGGCGGTTTCTGATTATGCATATAAGAGAGCGCATCACAAATCGCCACCCCGATGATCACAGCCTCGGCCTCTGGAATGACTCCGATCCGATCTAAGCGCTCTCGCAAATCTTCCCCCTCGATATAGTCCATCACCAAATATTGGCCCTGGCCTTCGATGACGAAATGATCCGAGACGCGCGGCAAGTTGGGATGGCGCAATCCTGCCAGGATCGTTGCCTCACGACGAAATTGACGGCTGTACTCTTCTGTTGTGAAGAGATTCTCCTTGACAGCGACCTCTACGCCCAGGTTGTCATCCACGGCGCGATAAACCGAACCCATCCCCCCCTGACCAAGGATTTCCAGGATGCGATAACGGTTATGTAATAATGCGCCGCGCTCAAGGGCCATAGGGCTATTCCAAATCCGCAGGAAACCATAGCACCAATGATTGTACTATCGGAGACCCAATCGACAACCTACATTATTGTCAGCCCAGGAACGGATCGTTTCGAAAATGAGGGGCGAGGGTGTAGCGTAACTAAATATCCAAGTTGCGGACCTCGCGGGCATGGGTTTGAATGAAACGGCGTCGAGGGGGAACCGCAGAGCCCATCAACATATCGAAGGTGCGATCGGCTTCCGTGGCGTCTTCGATAGAAACCTGCAAAAGGGTACGCTGCTCGGGGTCCATCGTTGTTTCCCAAAGCTGCTGAGGGTTCATCTCGCCCAAACCTTTATAGCGAGAGATCGTGGCTTTGTCGTCCGTTGCACCCATTTCTCTCAGGATCGCATCTTTTTCAGCCTCGGTATATGCGTACTGAGTCTTCTTGCGATAGCTGATGCGATATAACGGAGGTTGAGCGATATAGAGATGTCCGTTCTCGATGAGAGGTTGCATGTAACGGAAAAAGAAGGTCAATAACAGGGTGCGGATGTGGGCTCCATCTACATCGGCATCGCACATGAGGATAATACGCCCATAACGAAGCCCTTCCAGATCGAAGCTTTCCCCAATCCCTGTGCCTAGCGCAGAGATCAGCGCTTTGACTTCATTGTTGTCGAGGATCTTATTCAAGCGGGCGCGTTCGGTGTTGAGGATCTTCCCCCGCAGCGGCAAGATCGCCTGGAAGTGCCGGTCTCGGCCTTGTTTAGCGGAGCCCCCTGCCGAGTCGCCCTCGACGATGTATAGCTCCGTCTTTTCGGGATCGCGGTCGGAACAATCGGCCAGCTTGCCCGGAAGCGTGAGACTCTCCAAAGCAGATTTGCGGATGACCAGATCTCGGGCTGTCTTTGCCGCCCGGCGAGCACGCGCCGAGGTAAGACATTTTTCCACGATGGATTTTCCTGCGCGAGGGTCTTGCTCCAGGAACATCCCGAAGGCGTCGCCGACTACCTGTTGGGTGATGGTTTGCACCTCGGGGTTCATCAACTTGACCTTGGTTTGACTCTCGAACTGGGGGTCGGGGTGTTTGATGCTCACAATGGCGGTCAACCCCTCGCGCGTATCCTCCCCTTTGAAGCTCGAATCCTCATCTTTGAGTAATTTTTGTTTCTTGGCGTAATCATTGATGGCGCGGGTGATCGCCGAGCGCAAGCCGGTCAGGTGCGTGCCGCCGTCTATGGTGTTGATGGTGTTGGCGAAAGCGTAAATCGACTCCGCATAAGCATCTGTATACTGAAAGGCGACATCAACTGTTATCCCTTCGACTTCTTTTTCGATGTGAATCACAGGATGCAATGTCTTACGATTGCGATTCAGATAGCGCACAAACGAAGTGATGCCTCCTTCGAAGTAGAAAGTCATCTCGCGGTCTTCGCGCTCATCGCGCAGATGGATATTGACTCCCCTTGTGACAAAAGCCATCTCCCTGAAGCGCTGCATAAGCGTGGAGAAACGGTAATCCAGGTCGCCCACGAAGATCGCATCATCGAACTTGAAGGTCTGACGCGTCCCTGTTTCCGCCTTGGGCGCCTTGCCCACCACTTTCAGATCGCTCACCGGGTGGCCGCGTTCGTAGCGCTGATGATAGATCTTACCATCACGTTTGACCTCGACCTCGAACCACTCCGAGAGAGCATTCACCGCTGAAAGCCCTACTCCGTGCAAACCACCAGACACCCGATAACTGCTATTCCCAAATTTCCCGCCAGCATGCAGCATCGTCATCACAAGCTCCAGGGCGGATTTGCCTCTCTCGGGATGGATATCTACAGGGATGCCGCGACCATTATCGGTTACTGTCACACTGCTGTCTGGGTGAATGACCACATCAATGGCGTCGCAAAAGCCAGCTAACGCCTCATCAATCGAATTATCCACGACCTCATAAACCAGGTGATGCAAAGCCTTGATGTCCGTACCGCCGACATACATACCCGGCCGGCGGCGGACAGCTTCCAATCCTTCCAAAACCTGAATATCTTTTGCCTCGTATGACAGGTTGTTTTTTTCTGCCACAAAAGCCTCCAATTCTTAACTTGAGTTCACTGAAAAAACTCATGTACGAGGGAGCAGGTCGGCATATATGGGGGTGCGTGCTGCGCACGCACCCCCATATATGCCGACCCAAATCCTCTATTCATAGTTTTTGCATTGGACTCTTAGCTTGATTTTTTGTAACTACTCAGCCAAACGGAGAAATTCCCGAAAAAAGGGTGTGCGTGGGGGGGCTGCGCCCCCCCACGCACACCCTTTTTTCGGGCTAATCCGTTCGATGACTGAGCAGTTACGATTTTTTCTCCAAAATACTTTCGAGCCATTTGTCGGCCTGATGATAATAGATGAAACTGGCCGATAACAAGCCCGTGGACACAAAGGCGTGTCCGACAATACCGATAAGCGTCAACCACGAATCCTCAGGGGGGATCCTCCAGAGCATGTCGAATCCCTGGTTCAATAGCATCACCGCAACGAAAAAAGCCGCTGTCGTCGGTAACGTCATCCGTGTGATCTGGATGCTTTTCCTGATCGAGGCCCAGGCAGCATCGCGGTTCACGAAGATGCCATGAGGGGAAAACATAAGTGGAAAGGTGATCCAGAGCAGCAAACTCCCAAACAATATGACGGCCATTGGCCCGGCGGGAATACCGATGAGGGCCAAAAGGGAGATGCCGCAGCTCACCGGGATGCTGATCCCCACCAGGAGGCTGATCCACACAAAGGTCAGCAGGATCACCTGCCCACTGGAACGGGGCCACTCCATGATCGTTTTCAAGGGGCGGACTTCATTGTGAACGGCTGCCATGCTCACGATCCCAAAATAGAGCGTCCCCAGCAGGAGTCCCACGAATGTAAAACATCCTGCCAGAAGAAAAGCGATCCCTACAGAAGATACTTCGATCAAGACTGGTTCGCCGCCAGGGATCTGCAGAGGGAGGGTTGACACAACCAGACTTGGCACCCCTACAGGGTACGAACGCAACGTAATCGCCAGATTGAAGCGTTCGGCCATAAGCGTCCACAGGGTTTTGGCGGCTTCGACAATATCTGCCATATCGGGCATGTCATTGACAGGTTGGAACACGACTGCCATCCAGGCTTCGATCAAAGTTTTCAGCCGATAATGCGGCGACAGCCAGATCAACACATCCAACCCCACCGGGAACAGGATCAGGCCGATGTGATTGGTAATCGCATCGAAACCGGCGATCAGGGTTGCGATGATGCGCGGCGGGGCTGGCGCAGTTTGAGTTTTATGTGTCTCCATCAAAAAAGCAATTTTACCTTTAATTTGACTTTTCATCAATTTATGCTATGCTTTTCCCCAAGAGGCGTCGCATGACTCCCAACATCAACTGGTGTATAATTTAGCAGCCGATCTTTCCCTGAAAATCCGCAATACAGATTTGCGAATCCGTGAAGAATTGCCGTACAGCCATCGGTTATGAAAACCTATACCGAGGAGAAAAACATATGACTACGCGAGGTCTATCTGCCTTCGCCTTGTTCGTTGTAGTCGGTCTGATAACGACCGCGTGCAGCTCGAAATTCGAGTGCACAGATGCTCTTGGATGTGTGACCTACGCGCCGGATGAGCCTATCCACATCGCTTCCGCCCTATCCATCTCTGGCCCTGATGCAGACTTGGGACTCGACTCTCGATACGGTGTAGAAATCGCAATCGCTTTGCGAGGCAAGCTTCTCGATCATGACATCATGCTTCAGGTGGAGGACGAGGGATGCTCCCAGGAGGGTGGTCTGGCTGCGGGCCAGAAGATCGTATCGGACCTCACGACCGTGGCTGTGGTTGGCACGAGCTGTTCCGTCGCTGGGGTGCCAATGTCCGAATTGATCTCCGAGGCTGGTTTTGTGATGGTATCCCCCTCGAACACCTCCCCCATACTGACCGATCCCAACCAGGCATGGAATCCCGGATACCTGCGCACAGCGCACAATGATAAAGTACAGGGCAAGGCGATGGCCAGGTTTGCCTATAATGTCTTAGGGGTCACCACCGCTGCCGCCATTCACGATGGCGATCCTTACACGGAGGGATTGGCGCGAGTCTTTGCCGACTCCTTCGAGGAATTGGGCGGCGACATCGTCACCTTTGCCTCGATTAGCAAAGGCGAGACGGATATGCGCCCCGTCCTCCTGGCAGTGGCTGAGGCGGGGCCGCCTGAGCTGCTCTTCTACCCGGTCTTTACCGCAGAAGGCGGCTTACTGACCAAGCAAGCCAGAGAGATACCCGAACTCGAAAAAACCATCCTGGCCGCTGCTGACGGTTTGATCTCGGATGCCGCGATCAAGGTTCTGGGTGTGACGGGCGAGGGGATGTACTTCTCCGGCCCCGATCTGACCTTCTCCGGCGACCTGTACGAGCAGTTCATCGCCAGGTACGAGGCGGATTACGGCACGAAACCGATCTCGGTCTACCACGCCCACGCATTCGATGCCGCCAATATGATCTTCACCTGCATCGAAAAAGTCGCCATACAAGAGAATGATCACACCATCCATATCGGCCGAGAAGTATTACGAACCTGCCTGTATGCCACTTCAGGTTTCCAGGGCATCACTGGCGAATTGACCTGCAACGAATACGGCGACTGCGCCGATCCAGCCATCAAGGTCTACCAGCTTCGAGAGGGCGAATACACCCCTATATGGCCTTGAGTTCTCAGGAGATCTAATTTTCGCACCTTCTCAAAAAATGGGGAGCAGCGAAAGTCAGGTTGACAACCTGACCTGCATCCCCCGAAATATCGAGAAGATGCCAATATCGTACCTTGACCAATTCGACTTACTTATTGATGATTACCCGCATTATCGGACGGGGAAAGGGGGTCGCAAAGGAGAGAAGACTCCATTGCATTAGCTGCGACTCCGATTTATAATAGGAAGCTATATCAGTAAAGAAAGGAGGTGACCACGGCCAAAAGTACATTTACACAACACAACCAACAGCATTTGATATCCCAATTTAGTTCATTTCAGAGGAGTGAAGAAGCATGAAAAAGAGTATATTTACAATCCTGGCTTTGATCGTTGTAGCCAGCATGGTACTTGCAGCTTGTGGTCCAAAAGTCGTACCTTTCGAATGCACGGATGCAATAGGCTGCGTGGATGTCGCTCCAGGTGAGCCGATCCACATCGCCTATGCCCTGGTGATCTCAGGCGCTGATGAAACCCTGGGCGTCGACTCACGCAATGGCATCGAGGTTGCGATGGCGCTCAAGGGGCAGCTACTCGGCCATGACGTTCAATTGACTGGCGAGGACGACGGTTGCTCCGCCGAAGGTGGCCAGGCGGCAGGAACAAAACTTGCTGCTGACCCGACCATCGTGGCCGTTATCGGCACCTCCTGCTCTAGCGCAGCCCGCGTTGCTCTGCCGCTGCTCTCGGGCGCCGGGTTCTCGGTCGTCTCACCCTCCAACACCGCCCCAGACCTGACCCTCGAGGGGAACGAAAACAACTGGCCCGGTTATCTGCGCACCGCGCACAGCGACCTGCACCAGGGCGCGGCCGCGGCCAGGTTCGCCTTCGAATCCCTGAAGGTCACCAAAGCTGCCACGATCCATGATGGCAGCCTGTACGCCGAGAAACTGCAAGAGGTTTTCGCCAATTCCTTCGTGGAATTGGGTGGCACCATCACCGCGCAGGAAGCTGTAGATCCCAATGGTACTGACTTCAAGTCGGCGTTGACCTCAATCGCCGCTGGCGAGCCTGAGATGATCTACTACCCGATCTTCGTCAAGGCGGGCAGCCTGATCACTCGCCAGGCCAAGGAAGTTCCCGGCCTGGAAACCACGTACTTGATGGGCGCTGATGGTATGTTCTCGCCTGATGTAGTCGAGGGCGCCGGCGAAGCGGTCGAAGGCCTATACGTCTCCAGCCCTGACCTGGCTGCATTCGCTGCGGAATATCAGAGTGTATTCCTGCCGAAGTACGAGGAACTGTTCGGCACTCAGCCGATTAGTATCTTCCACGCTCATGCTCACGATGCGGCCATGATTATCTTCGCCGCTATCGAGAAAGTAGCTGTTCAGGATGAAGATGGCACACTGCACATTGGCCGCCAGGCGCTGCGCGATGCCCTGTACGCTACTGCGGATTTCAAAGGTCTGACCGGCAACCTGACCTGCTCGCCAACTGGCGACTGCGCAAATCCGGTGATCGCCGCATACCAATATCATGTTGGCGAATACCCACCCACAAAGGTTTGGCCTTAATCATCGCAGATTCTGTGGTTATACCAACGAGGGGAGCGGGCGTCTTCGCCCTCTCCCCTTTTTAAATTTTTTTCGAACAAGCCCTTTTAGACGGAGAAATTCCCGGAAAAAGGGTGTGCGCAGGGGGCGTAGCCCCCTGCGCACACCCTTTTTCCGGGTAAATCCGTTCGATGGCTGAGCAGTTACGAATCATGCAATTATGTAAGGATATCGAATCTTTATCACACAGGAGAGGCAATATGTTTCGAAACTGGATGCAACGAATCACACTGACTGACGTCGTCATCTGGGCAATCGGGTTGGCCATCCTTATCGGTGTGATCTGGGGATCAATCGTCACGCTGGGCACAGGAAAATACTCCACAGCGACCTGGATTGACCTTACGCTTATTGGCCTGGCTTTGGGGGGCGTGTATGCTTTAATCGCACTGGGATATACATTGGTGTATGGTATTCTGCGCATGATCAACTTTGCCCATAGCGAGGTGTTCATGAGCGGGCCGTTCACCGCCACATTTGCAGCATGGGCGCTTGTCGGCGCGGGATGGTGGAACAAATATCCAATACTCAGCCTTCTCATCGTATTGGGGGTTTCGGCTGTCGTTTCCTCTATCATAGCTGTCCTGCTCGAGCGAATCGCTTATCGCCCCTTGCGCACCGCACCCCGCCTGGTACCGTTGATCACGGCCATCGGGGCTTCGTTTTTCCTCCAATACGTATTCCGCGGCTTGTACGGCTCCGGGCTGAAAGGTTATCCTGAAATGACTATCCTCCAAGGATTCTGGATGCTTGGAAGTATACGCGTCTTCAAAACCCAGGCCGTGGCCATCGTGGGCGCGGTAATTATGATGCTGATTCTCTATGGGATCGTCCAATGGACCAAGCTTGGCAAGGCCATGCGTTCAGTATCGGAAAACAAAGAAGTCGCCGCGCTGATGGGCATAGATGTGGACAAGACGATCTCCAGAACATTCGCAATCGGAGGCGCGGCAGCCGGGATGGCAGGGATTCTCTACCTGCTGCTGTTCCCGGTGGCCCACTTCTTCATGGGCTTTTTCCCCGGCCTCAAGGCCTTTACTGCCGCGGTATTAGGCGGCATCGGGAATGTCCCGGGCGCTTTTCTTGGAGCTATGATGCTGGGTCTGCTCGAATCCGTTGGCCCCAGCCTGTTTCTGGATGGGCTGGGCATCCCCGCACCCTACCAACTCAAGGACGCCATTGCCTTTAGCGTTCTGGTGTTGATCTTGATCTTCCGCCCAACTGGCATCTTGGGAGAACGCCTGGCGCAGGCAAAGGCATAAAGAGGCAGAACCATGCAAACTCAAACTCCTTCACCCTGGAAACAGGCGACTCGATATGGCCTGATAGGCGGCGCCGTAGCCATCTTGATGTCCCTGGTTGGTATGGTGGCGACTTTCGGCCAACGCTATATCGTGAGCGGGATTTTCACGATGGGGCAAGTGATGTTCTTGACTCCCATTCTGATCTTCGCCTACATGACCATTCGCCGCACTGCCCCACAGCCTATCAACAAAGTAATTCTCTTGGGAGCGCTTTCGGGTTTGTCAACCAGCGGGGTCATGGCAGCATTGGTGTTGACGGGGCAATTCCTCAACCTGCGGGCGATGTTCCCCAACGCCTCGCCGGAACTCTATGGAATTCTCACTTTCAACCAGGAATCTGCCCTCGGCTTATTGCTCTTGCTGGGAACGGGTTTAGTCATCGGCGGCATCGCCGGCGGCATCTACCTGCTCTCCCCACGCATGCGTAGTACGCTCCTCCAGGCGACGACTTGGGTAGTTCTGGTCGGCCTGTTGCGCGACCTGATCGTAACGGTGTCCTACCGCTGGGGATTCCTCGGAAATGCCGTCAAAGCGCTCTTTGCAATCAGCGGCCTCACACCCCTGAGCGCAGTGATCCTATTCATCCTGGTGGGTGCGGTTCAATATTGGCGCTTGGAAAGAAAACAGTCAGCAGCGTCTCGTCCAACAACCAATCAAAAACCTTACACTCGCTGGCTCAAACTGGGGGGCTCAGCCTTGATTCTTATCCTGCTGCCCCCCGTTTTGGGCATCTTCTTCAGCGAGATCCTGGATAATGTCGGCATGTACATCCTGATGGGATTAGGCCTCAACATCGTAGTAGGCTTTGCGGGCTTACTCGACCTGGGATACGTGGCTTTCTTCGCCATCGGCGCTTACACCATGGGCGTGCTCACCTCGCCAGAGTTGGGCTTTTTCAGCTTGACGTACTGGGAGGCCTTGCCCTTTGCCATGCTCGCCTGTGTGCTGGCCGGTATCTTCCTCGGTCTTCCGGTGCTGAAAATGCGCGGCGATTATCTGGCCATCGTCACCCTGGGCTTCGGCGAGATCGTCCGCCTGCTGGCTCTCTCCGACTGGCTGCGCCCCTGGTTGGGAGGCACACAGGGCATACAACGCATTGCCCAGCCGCGTATCGGCGACTTCTTATTGAATACCCAACAGGAACTCTATTACCTCTTCTTGATTGGCATCGGCATCGTGGCCTTCATCGCCTGGCGACTGAAAGACTCGCGCATTGGTCGCGCCTGGATGGCCCTGCGAGAGGATGAGGATGTCGCTATGGCGATGGGCATCAACCACGTGTCCACGAAACTGATGGCCTTTGCCGTCGGCGCGCTCTTCTCGGGGGTAGCTGGGACGATATTCGCCGCCAAACTAACCTCGGTTTATCCGCACAGTATGAACTTCCTGGTTTCTATCAACGTGCTCTGCCTGATCATCATCGGCGGCATGGGCAGTATCCCAGGCGTTTTCGTCGGTTCGCTGGTGCTGATCGCTTCTCCAGACTTGCTGCGGGAATTCGCTGAGTTTCGCTACCTGGCATACGGGGCTTTACTGGTGGCTATGATGCTGACAAAGCCAGAAGGCTTGTGGCCTGAAGCCAGACGCAAGCTCGAGTTGCACGAAGACGAATTCGACTCAGGCCAAGAACCCCTGATGGCAATGGGAAACCCTGACGGACGGTAGGAGATAAAGAATATGACCGCTGTTTTAATCGCAAAACAAGTGACCAAACGCTTTGGAGGGCTCGAAGCCCTTGCCAAAGTAGATCTGGATGTCAAGGAACACGCTATTCATAGCATCATCGGGCCTAATGGCGCAGGGAAGACCACGTTCTTCAACTGCGTAACCGGATTCTACAACCCTGAAGAAGGCGAAACGCTGCTAGATGGCAGAAACATTACCGGTCTCTCCCCAGATCGCGTTACGCGACTGGGTATCTCTCGCACCTATCAAAATATTCGTCTGTTCAAGAACATGACCTCGGTCGAAAACATCTTGGTAGGGATGCACCCTCATATGAAGTCAGGTCTGATCCGAGGCGTTGTGCGCGACCCAGGCTCGGTACGGGAGGAAAAAGAAGCGGTCGAAGAAGCAAGACGTCTGCTCCATTTCGTCGGCCTGCGCGGAAAAGGCGACATGATGGCCATGAACCTGCCTTATGGCGATCAGCGGCGTCTCGAGATCGCTCGCGCCCTGGCTAGCAAGCCTAAGTTGCTCCTCCTTGACGAACCAACGGCCGGCATGAACCCCAGCGAGACTCAGGAAATGGTGCACTTTATTCGCCATCTGCGCGACGAATTCGGGATCACCGTCCTGCTCATCGAACACCAAATGAGAGTAGTGATGAGTATCTCGGAACTGATCACCGTGCTAGATTTTGGAGTTAAGATCGCCGAAGGCACGCCTGCCGAGATCCAGAAGAACCCGAAGGTAATCGAAGCTTACCTCGGGCGTGGTGCAGCTAGCGGGCTTAGCCAGGAAAATACGATGGTTGCCTCCGCAGCCTGATGATTAGGAGTTACGATCATGGCAATGCTTGAAGTCGAGAATATTCACTCATATTACGGCAATATACACGCTCTCAAAGGCGTTTCGCTGACCGTAGACGAGGGCGAGATCGTCACATTGATTGGCGCGAACGGCGCGGGCAAATCTACCACGCTGCGCACCATCACGGGAATTCTCAAGCCCCGCGACGGTCGCGTCCAACTCGACGGTGAAGATCTGTCTCACTACAAACCACACGAGATCGTCTATAAAGGTATCGCGATGGTGCCCGAGGGGCGGCATGTCTTTGCACGTCTCACCGTCTCTGAAAACCTGGATATGGGCGCATACAGCCGCAACAGCAAACAAGAAATCGCCGATGACCTGGAGCGCATGTTTACCTTGTTTCCCAGGTTGAAAGAGCGCCGCAGCCAGGTCGCCGGGACGCTCTCCGGTGGCGAGCAGCAGATGCTGTCAACAGCACGCGCCTTGATGGCCCATCCACGCATTCTGCTGATGGACGAGCCTTCCATGGGGCTTGCTCCTGTACTGGTGGAAGCCATCTTCGATACAATCAAGCAGATCAACAAAGAAGGTACCACCATCTTACTGGTAGAGCAGAATGCCTTGATGGCGCTTTCGGTTGCTAACCGTGGCTACGTATTGCAAACTGGCGAGATCGTGCTCAACGACACAGTGGATAAGTTGAAGAAAGACCCCACCGTGCAGAAGGCCTACCTGGGCATGGAATGAACCGGATTTTCAAGGAAGCAAGCGCAGAGGTAAAATTTCCCCTCTGCGCTTTTGTTTACAACGGTGATATATGCAGGCTTTGAAGGTCTTACCTGCCAAATGAAGCGCTGAATTTTTAGAAGATTCATGCCCGAAACGCTTTTCTCACTCCCGAGGAGACCTTTAGGGTTTTGGCCACTTGTTTTCACTCTGACCATGTTGTTAGCTGCCTGTCAGACGAGCGGATCCGCCCAGCAATCTGCCCATTCGCTGGCGAACACCTACACACCTGTCGGCACGACCACGCAAACTGACATTTGGAATGAGCTATTGGGGCACACGCCCGTGCCGTGGACGACGCCACTGCCACCTCTCGAAGCAACGCCGCTTGATGCGACCTACGTCAAGGTTGACCCGCGCCTCGCCACCCCCTTCCCCTGCAAGCGCTGCCCGGATTACGCCCTGGAAGGCGGCCTGTGGAAACTGAACCTCGACAAAGGAATCTACAGGATTTATTACACCGTCAACGGCTGGCGCAGCCTCGGCTCCTACACAGTCTCTGAAGGCCGCCTGTATCTCTTCAATGACCCATACTGCCATCGAGAAACTGGCATTTACGCCTGGAAGCTGAAGGATGGTGTCCTTACCCTGGCGGAAATAGATGATCCCTGCTCACAGGGCCTCAGGGCCGCCAACCTGACTCATCAACCCTGGCTTTCATGTAGACCGCGAAATCTCGAAGCTATGATCAGCGATCACTGGCAAAAACCCCAAGGATGCGACCCGAATGAATAGCAAACGAATGAAGGAAAGGAGCATGATGATCCTGACCGCCAACGATGTGTGTAAAGCCCTCCCGATGAAAGAAACCATCGAGGCAATGAAACACGCCTACGCGGCTCTTACGGGGGGCAAGGCTGAGGTTCCACTGCGTACCCGGTTGCCGGTACCCCCCCAGGAAGGCGTCAGCCTGATTATGCCCGCATTCATTCAGGCGGACGAGGAAGCACTGGCCATCAAGGTTGTCTCGGTGTTCCCCAAGAACCTAGAACAGGGCCTGCCCATCATTAACGCTGTCGTGCTGGTTTTGGATGCCCAAACCGGGGTTCCTCGAGCGATCCTCGAAGGCGGCGCCTTGACGGCCATCCGCACTGGCGCGGCCTCAGGGGCAGCTACGGAACTTCTCTCTCGACCAGACAGCAAAACTGCGGCCATCTTCGGCGCCGGGGTCCAAGGACGCACACAACTCGAGGCGGTGTGTACGGTAAGGTCAATCGAAACAGCCTGGGTGTATGATCTGGATACCGAGCAAGTCTCCACATTCATCGAAGAGATAGCCGGACGTGGGCCAATCCCTGACGACCTCAGGGCTGGCCGGACGCCCGAGGAGGCCATTGCTGAGGCGGATATCATTTGCACAGCTACGACCTCGTCTACGCCGGTATTCCCAGACGAAGCCATCAAAGCCGGCGCCCACATCAATGGTGTTGGTTCATACACGCTAGAGATGATCGAAATCCCACCCGAGACGGTCGGACGCGCCATAGTGTACGTCGATTCGCGCCAGGCCGTCCTGGCAGAAGCTGGCGAAGTCGTCGCCGCGATCACCGCCAGGCTCATCAGCGCCGGGGAACTCATCGAGCTGGGCAGTCTGGTCAATGGCGATGTCAGTGGTCGTACTGACGACGAACAGATCACCTTTTTCAAATCCGTCGGCGTCGCTGTCCAGGATGCGATGGCAGCTCGCCTGGCAATGCACAATGCCTCGGAAATGGGGTTGGGACAGCGAGTGGAATGGTAAGGACGGATAATCGCCTGGAAGAAGGTGTGATGCGTCTCTGCGGTGAAAAAATCTGGCTCGAGCCAACAGACACCCCCCTCCCGGAAGGATTTCGCGATTCGATTGGCGGCCACCCCCTGGTCGCGCAGACCCTGGCCCGGCGCGGCGTCACCGACCTCGACGCCGCCCGCGCCTTCCTCGACCCCGATTATTACTCCCCCACCCCCGCCAGCCAACTCCCCGGCCTGACCAGGGCCGCCGACCTCATCGAGCGCGCCATCAAGGCAGGCGAGAACATCCTTGTCTGGGGCGACTTCGACGTGGATGGCCAGACTGCCACGACCCTGCTCGTCGTATCCCTGCGCGACCTGGGAGCCGAGGTCTCTTTCCACATCCCCATCCGCTCCACCGAAGGCCACGGAATACAGGTCGAGAAACTGGCCGACCTCCTAACCCCTACCCCCCTAACCCCTAACTCCCTCCCCCCTAACCGCCTGACCCCAACCTTGCTCCTCACCTGCGACACCGGCATCGCCGCCCACGAAGCTGTCGAGTACGCCAGAGCGCGCGGCCTGACCGTCATCATCACCGACCACCACGACCTGCCACCCACGTTGCCAGCCGCCGATGCCATCGTCAACCCCAGGCTACTTCCGGAAAGCCATCCACTCTCGACGCTGCCCGGGGTGGGGGTGGCGTACAAGTTGGTCGAGGAGCTGTACGACCGACTATCCTTCGACACTGCTCAGGATAAGTCGCATACCACAGACCGCGGTCAGCCGTCTGCCATAGGCAGTCGCTATCTCGATCTCGTCGCCCTGGGCATCGTCGCCGACGTGGCCTTACAAACCGGCGAGGCGCGTTACCTGCTGCAACGCGGCCTGGAGGTCCTGCGACGCACCCAACGCCTGGGGCTGCAAATCCTATTCGAGACCGCCGGGTTGACCCCCGACCAGCTCACCGAAGACTCCATCGGTTTCTCCATCGCGCCGCGGCTCAACGCCCTGGGGCGGCTCTCCGACGCCAACCCCATCGTCGAATTCCTGACCACCGACGACCCGATCCGGGCGCATGTCATCGCCGCCCAGCTCGAGGGCCTGAACGAGAAACGCCGCCTGCTCACCGACCAGATCTATCAGGCCGCCCTGAGCCAGATCGAGAGAGAACCCGAACTGCTCAACTTCGCTGCCCTGGTGCTGGCGCACCCGCAATGGCCGGCTGGGGTGATCGGCCTCGTCGCCAGCCGCCTGGTGGAACGTTTCGGCAGGCCCGCCATCCTGCTCTCCGCCCCCGAAGGGCAACCCGCCCACGGCTCAGCGCGCTCGGTCGAGGGCGTGCACATCACCGAGGCCATCGCTGCGCAAAGCGACATGCTGCTGGGCTACGGCGGGCACCCCATGGCCGCAGGCCTCTCAATCGCCCCCGAACGCATCCCCGATTTCCGCCAGGCGCTCTCGCGCACCATCCGGGCAGCCGCGAAAGACACTCCCCTGCAGCAAACTCGATCCATCGCTGCCTACCTGTCGCTCCCGGCCCTGACGCTGGATTTCCTCGAAGACCTGGAACGCCTCGCCCCCTTCGGCGCCGGCAACCCGCCCCTGACCCTGGCCTGCCGCGACCTCAAGCTGGTCAGTCACACGCCCATGGGGCGCGCCAACCAACACCTGCGCCTGGTGGTCGAAGACCCAGATGGGAACAGCCAGGAGATTCTGTGGTGGCGCGGGGCAGGGGAAGAGCTGCCCCAGTCCACCTTCGACCTGGCGTTTCACGCCCGCGCCAACACCTTCCGCGGGGAACGCCGAATTCAGGCCGAATTGCTGGATTACCGCCCGAGCGCGGCCGCCACCCTCGAGGTAGTCCCCGAGCCTCCCGCTTTGGAGGCTGTGGATTACCGCGGCGAGAGGCATCCGCTTCCTTTATTGGATCAACTGAAAACCCAGGACGATATCCTGCTCTACACAGAGGGAGAGGCCAAACGACGTTTGGGTGGGCGCGACCGCCTGGGGCTTGTCCACGCCCCGAAGCTGATCCTGTGGACTCCGCCGCCCGGCCCCAGGGAATTGCGTGTGCTTCTGGAAGCCGTATCTCCGCAGGTGGTCTATCTCTTCGCCGTCGCTCCAGGGGTAGCCCGGCCCGAAGAATTCTTGAAGCGGCTGGCAGGATTGGTCAAACACACGTTGAAGGCCAGAGATGGGATCGCCCGACTCGATGAGTTGGCCGCAGCCATGGCCCACCGCGAGACGACGGTGCGCCTGGGATTAGCCTGGCTGGAGGAGAAGGGGCATATTTCCGTGGAGCGAGGCGAGGGGGGCGAGCTGCGCTTGAGGACGCCCGGCCAACCCGGTCACGCGCTGGACGACGTCGCCATGACCCTCGAAGCCCTGCTCGACGAGACGGCTGCCTACCGAGAATATTTCGAAAAGGCAAATCCTGCCACACTTCTGACGTAATGGCTCAAATCCCAACCCTCCCTCCGAAACTGATAACTGACGACTGTTCACTGGACGCTGTCCCATGATCCAATACCTCGCCAAAGATTACACCGGCGACCCTTTCGTGCTCTTCGACTCTGCTCATCTGACCGCCTTGGGGATCGTGGCGCTGTTCATTCTCTCGATATTCTTCCTGCGCAGGGTTCAAAACCAGAAACTCCGCAAGGCGATCCGTTATGGACTGGCAGGTCTGCTGATCGTCAACGAGATCGCCCGTCATGCCTGGCTGATCTATTACCGGCAATGGAGCATCCAATGGAATCTCCCGCTGCACCTGTGTTCGATTTTCGTGTGGCTGAGCATCATCATGTTGATCGCCAGGAACTACGCCATCTTCGAGTTCGCCTATTTCCTCGGCATCGGCGGCGCGCTGCAACCCCTGCTGACACCGGATGCTGGAATCTACGGCTTCCCGCATTTCTACCCCATCCAACTTTTCATCTCCCACGGGAGCATCATCGCAGCCGCGGTGTACATGGCGGTCGTCGAGGGGTATCGCCCGCACTGGTCTTCGATCAAGAAAGTGTTCGCCTGGGGGAATGTGTATCTCGTCTTCGTGACCGTCATCAACCTGCTGATCGGAAGCAACTACCTGTACACGCTGCACAAACCCCACGTGGCGACGCTGTTGGATTACCTCGGCCCCTGGCCCTGGTACCTCGTCAGCGCGGAGATCGTCGCCCTGCTCATCTTCCTGTTACTCTACTCGCCCTACCTGATCGGCGACCGCAGGGCGATGCGGCCATCGTGATCGGGCCCGTCGCCTGGCGGGGAGGCGAGAATCTTTCACCGCAGAGCGAGCGTAGAGCGCAGAGTTTGTTTGCGATGGGTGATTGACTTGCGGGGAACAGCTTCGCCTGCGCTCAGAGCACGCTTTGGCTTCATCCGGCTCTTCAGTTTGGGGGTTTTTGTCACAGCCGCCCAGGTCGGTGGACTCGCATTTTACGATTCGATGTCGAGTGAACGGGTCATACACACGGTATGCATGTAGCCGGGCTTCGCCCGCAAGTACGCGGCGCGAAAATCGGCAAGTTGTTCTGAGCAAAGCGTGGTCAGGGTCAACAACGCCTGGCGCTTGATGCAAACGTTAGGCGCTTTGCGATCAAGAGCAAAAGAGGTGGATCGCGCAACAATTACCCACTTCGACAAGTCAGACGTGGCCTACGGCTTGACAATTATACGCCGATGGCGTATATTGTAAGCGTCTATGGTCATCATCGAAACCTCAGTCTTCACCCGGCAAATTCAACGCCTGTTGACCGATGATGAATATCGGCAGTTGCAGGAGGCTTTGGTAAATCGCCCTGATACAGGAGCAATCATTCCGGGCAGCGGCGGATTGCGAAAAGTGAGATGGTATCTTCGAGGCCGTGGAAAACGCGGCGGTGTCAGAGTCATCTACTATTGGGCGATCAGAGCAGAACAAATTCTGATGTTGTTGGTCTATGCCAAGGGTGCGCAAGAAAACCTGACACCAGACCAACTAAAGATTCTGAAGAGGATCATCGAGAGTGAGTATCCATGAAAGAAGAACTATTCAAGGAATTATTGGCTAGTGTCCAGGAGGGTGGAGCAATCCTACGGGGCGAAATCACCCCGTCGCGCATGTTCACCCTGGAAGGGCCGAATGTCAAGCTCATTCGGGCCAAATACAACTTTTCACAGAGCGAGTTTGCAGCCTTGCTGGGGATCAGCGTCAAGACATTGCAGAATTGGGAGCAAGGTCGTCGAAAGCCAGAGGGAGCAGCAAAGGTGTTATTACAAGTAGCAGCGAAGCATCCTGAGGCGGTATTGGACGTGGTGAAAACGGCGCCAGATATTTAATTGGTTGTGGCAGAACCTACAACCCGGATGAACTGACCGAGTGGGATATGGTCTATATCAGCGATTGTCACTTCGCGGACAAAAATGTACCAGGGATTTTCGGCCAATATGCGCCACTCATTTGCAGCCGAGTTGTACCACCCTTCGTTTGCGGTCAGAGCATGCTTCGGCTTCATCCGGCTCTTTGGTATGGGGGTTTTTGTCACAGCCGCCCAGGTCGGTGGACTCGCATTTTACGATTCGATGTCGAGTGAACGGATCACGCCACTGCTAGCACGTGACCGGGGCTAACACCCCAAAGGTAAGCAGCGCGATTTTTTCAATTTGGTTGCAAGCAAAGTCGCGTCAGGGTCACACCCGCCCCAGCAGCTAAGCCAAACGTTGGGCGGCCCCTCAAAAATATATGTTGCGTTTTCCTGTGATATACTTCCATTACCAAAGCGAAAGAATGAGAGGCTTCTATGTTCGTTGAAACCCGTTACGAGCACATAGGATTGAGTAAAGCGCAAGTTCCAGTAATACTTGGCACAACGATGAGAAGAACTTTTCGAAGAATTGGTGAATCAGGGACAATGAATTTCGATCGCTTCGTTTCTTCGCGGTGAATCTATACGGAGCGGCTGGAGGCCGCGCGGTGGATAGAGAGATAACACATATCCGCAAGCGCATCATCGAAAATATCCTTGCCAAACAGGATGATTCTTTCCGGTGGGGGTTCAGCGAGAAACAAGCCCGCGAGCGCCCCAAATATTTGTACTATTCGCCAAATTTCAAATCCACGTTATGGACCTTGCTCCTGCTCGCTGACATCGAAGCGCCTGGCGATCTCCCGCAAGCCAAACCATCCCTCCAACTGATCACCGAGCGTTTCTATGCTCCAGAACACGGGGTCTTCCGGCTGCCGGGCATGAGCCATTTTCCCATCCCCTGCCTGAACGGCAACATGATCTATCTCCACCATTATTTCGGGGCCTCGAACTCAGGAGTGCTGAATGAAACCATCGCTTTTTTCGCTGCATACCAACGCTTCGACGACGGCGATTTCAAGACTCCGAAAACCTATCCATACTGTTCGAACACTTCCTGCTACGGAAAGCATACCTGTTATTGGGGAGTGATAAAATTGTTCAAAGGAATTTCGTTCATCCCCAAAAGCCAAAGGACCCAAGAAGCGCAGCAATTGATCGAAAAGTGCATCGAGTTCGCCCTGCGCCACGAGGTGTGCTTCAGCTCTCATAAGCAAGACGCATTCCTTCACCGGGATATTGGCAGATTGACATTTCCCAACTTCTACAAAAGTGACTTCCTCGAAATCTTGTGGCTGCTGGCAAGAGAAGAAGTGCGCGACAGAAAAATGTCGCGCTCCCTCGAGTTGCTGCAATCCAGGATGAAGGACGGCGGTACCTGGGAACTCGAGAAACCCATGAACATCATCGTCCCGATCGGTCGAAAGGACTGCGCCAATGCCTTCATCACGGAAAGAGCAACCGGCGTGCTCGATTACTATAAACGCTGATCTTTGACCTGGTGATGATGACCCAAAAGAGTATAGCTCTGTTCGAGCAGATAAAGGCTCAAAGGCGCCTCAGCGAGGGGGTCATCGAGGCGGTGAAGCCGCTCATCCAGGAAGCCTACTTCCCAGATCGTCCCCTCGCGGAGATCCAATGTGGGGATATGAGTTCTTTCAACCGCGGCACGAACAACGATCTGGCACCCGATGTGGACCTGATCTTCCTCGACGTCCCAAACGATGAATCGAGGGGATACAAAGATTGGACTCCGATCGGGGCCCGCGAGTTGACCGGAAGGAAAGACGGGTTTACTACACTCGAGGAAATAGAAGGCCACGATCCCCGTCTGACGGCATTGGTCCCCAGGCTGCTGAGGACCCTGGAAACCCATTTCCACATGCCGATTGGCAGCGCCCGCTTCGAGTATTTGCGCACCTGGGTGGGCTACCCTGGCCTGGTATTCGATATTGCCTTGCCGCACCCGGCGTATGGCGAAATCTCGTTCGATATCAATCTTGCCTACACATCCAACCATTACGGTTTGGAACATAACCGGCGTTTCATCCGCTACTTCGAGCGCACCGTCGCCGAACTTGGGCCGGAGGCCGCGGTGCAGTTGATCGAAGACATCCGCCTGGTCAAACAGAAGGGCAAAGACAACGCCCGCGATGCCGAGGGCTGGATTGACCGCTCCAGGAAGTTGTTCGGTTTCATCGTCGAGGGGCTGTTCTGCCAGCGTTTCCCGCCCTATTCCTATGCTGAATTGATGGAGCAAATTCTGGACCATGAATGGGCGCCGGATGTCGAATTGAAGGATCACTGGGTCGGCGATCAGATCAACCAGATCATCAACGCCGGTTTCAGTTTCAGCGAGCTATTGCATAATATGGCGCGCGAAAATTACTCCCTGCCCAAAGGCGCCTGGGAGAACCTTCTGCAAATAGCCAGGGAGTATAATTCAACACTGTAGATGAGACACCGATTTCTTGGACACGGATACTTCGGCTTCGCTCAGTACAAGTTTCACGGATAATCACGGATGAAAAATATCAAACATCCGTGCAATCCGTGTTGATCCGGGTACAGAATCTCGATTAACTGGTGATTGCCCACAAGTGGATGAGAAGAGGAAAAGCTCTGCCAACTGTGGTAAGGTTTGTTAGCCCACAAACCAAACGCAGGAGGCAGAGCCATGTTGAATATACCGCTGAAGGAAATCATCGCCAAGATGCCAGTTGCCGAGTTGGAACAGACGATGAGCGACTTTCTTTTGCCTGTCACAGAGTTGCTGCCGGAAGAACGCTTGCGGCGAGTAGTGCCAGAAGCGGTACGCGGCATTCTGGCACAGGAGACACCAGTAATTGCCGCGATGGCGCAAAGCACACCGCGGCAGGAGAGGAGTTGCTATGCGGGGGCGAAACGCATCTATCGGTTCGTGTGGAATGAGCGGTTCAATCATCATCGGCTTTTCAAAGGTCTATACCGGGTCGCCCAACGGACAGTAGCGGGAGAGAATCCAGAGCGTCTCGTGGTGGCAGTGGACCCGGTGAACTTCGAGAAGCCATACACGAAAAAGCTGGAGGGGGTAAGTACTGTGCGCAAGAGTACGCCGCCAGATTTGAAAGGCGAAGCCCGTTTGGCGCATGGTTATCCGGCGATCACGGCCACGGTGGTCAACACGGTCGTGCCGGCCACATCGTATGCGAACTGGTTTTCGTACAAAACAGCCGACTTCATCAGTGAGAACCGTGAGATTCAACGTGCGATCCGTACCACGCGCTGGGTCTTTCCGGGCCGAAAGCTGCGTTTTGTGATGGATTCTGGTGGAGACGACCAGAAAAACTTCGCTTTTTTGGAACCCGATGAGTTCATCATCACTGCGAAACACATGAACCGCATGGTGGAAGTGTACAACCCCCGCCTAGACCGTTGGGAGACCGAGCATCTGCAAGACCTGGTTGACTGTGTTCCTTGGCAGGTCACCTATCAGGTTGCCTTCCACCATGCCGGGCGCACTCGCCTCGCCAACCTCAAAATGGGCTGGTTCCTTGTCCGGCTACCGGAAACCCACCAGCAACTGTGGGTTCTGGTGGCCGAAGACGATCTGCATCCCAACACGCTCACTTTGCTGACCAACATCCCCATCCTCGCTGTGACCATCGCTCAAGAGGTCTACTCCGATTGGCGACTGCGCGGCCGCATTGAGCATGGCTATCGCTTTGACCAGGAGCAAGGCTTGGATGTCGAAGACCTGCGTGTCCATACTGTCGAGCGCATGCGCCGCATTTTTGCCTTGGTCCTCTTGGCCGCTCAGTACGTTTTCTCCCTGGCAAAGCACTGGCCACCCAAAGCCGTGCTGTGGCTACGAAAACTCGGCGGCAAATTCGGCTTGAAAACCGATCGGGATGGCCCCTACATCCTACTGCGTGGCCTGAGCGC
>Ga0194126_10001992_pt1 | contig 33523 bp, 17 predicted proteins | sample TA2KigC150mmetaG_FD_148641 | JGI IMG/M metagenome (GOLD analysis project Ga0194126, IMG submission 148641) | Freshwater microbial communities from Lake Tanganyika, Tanzania - TA2015035 Kigoma Deep Cast 150m | ecosystem: Environmental > Aquatic > Freshwater > Lake | place: Tanzania: Lake... | reverse complement strand
GAACCGTTTTAATTGGTAAAGGGGCTGGCGAGAAAATTTCTGTACCACAAAGCAAGGGTATGAAGCCCTTTACGAAAATATTTTCAGGATCGAGAAATACTGCCATAGGAACAATGGCTTTGGGGTCCAATAAGGTGGATAATAATACTGCAGTGGGCTATTTTTCATTAGCATTAAATATAAATGGTGAGCAAAATACGGCTATCGGATATGAAGCTCTTAAATGTAATTCGGATGGAGAACAAAATACTGCATTGGGTTATCAAGCCTTACATTCAAAACTAAATGGTGATTTTAACACGGCATCCGGATGTAAGTCTTTATATTCAAACACAAGTGGTACATACAATACGGCCGTTGGCCTTAGAGCATTGTTTGGGAATACATCAGGAAGTTATAATCTCGCGGCAGGTTTCTATTCATTACTAAACAATGACACTGGAAGTGAAAATTCTGGTCTGGGTCATGGAGCGTTACAAAACAATGTTGCTGGAAACCAGAATACGGCAACTGGAGCTTTCACACTTTATCAAAACAGCACAGGTAGCAGGAATACTTCTATGGGTTATATGTCCGGAGCATCAAGAACTTCAAACGAAAAATGCACTTTTGTAGGTTATGAGGCTGATGCAAATGGTAATGTGATAAATTCAACGGCAATAGGGAGTGGGGCAATGGTTAATGATAACAACCAGGTTCGTTTAGGCAATGACTTAATAACCTCTTTATTTTGCAAGGGTGCCTATGCTGCAACCACAACGAATTATCCCAATCTTTTTGTGGATGCAAGTGGCCAGATCATGAGATCCACCGCTTCTTTGGCTGAGGTTGATGGTGTTATTGGGAATGAAGTATTATCTGCAACCACTAACGGTGGGCTTTTAAGAAGTGGCTTAGGGACTTCAGGGGATCCTTTTACTTTGGGAATATCCTGGGGTGGTAATGGATTGGCAACAATGGCTTCCAGAAGCGATCATACCCATTCAAATTCCTGGGATTTATTCGGAAATTCAGTAATCTCCGGACAGTTTCTGGGAACTAACAATAATTTACCTTTGGAAATAAAGACTTATGGATCTCTTAGGGCAAGGATTACAACCAAAGGTCAGTTAGAAATCCTTAACACTGGGCAGTCTGTATTTATTGGTGAAGGAGCTGGGGCTAATGATAATTTGACCAACAGTAATAACGCATTCATGGGTTTTCGATCCGGATTCATGAATTCCACAGGAACTGGTAACTCTGCAACTGGATATCAGACTTTACTTAACAATACAGGCGGGTCTTTTAACAGTGCATATGGTTATGTGACTTTACAAAGTAATTCAACTGGAAATTACAATACTGCGTATGGGCATTTCTCATTAGTGTCTTTGTCAAGTGGTTCAGGAAATACAGCATTGGGGTCATATTCTGGTTCTACAAATTCTTTTAACACCTATTCCAATTGTACATTTATCGGATTACAATCTGATGCAGGTGGGAATGGTTGTAGTAATTCTACAAGTATTGGTTATTATTCTATTGCTGAAGCAAGTAATTATGTTAAAATTGGAAATTCCGCCACCACCCTTATTGGAGGAGAGGTTGGTTGGAGTACTTTGTCAGACGAAAGAGTGAAAAATAATGTATTAGAGAATGTCGCTGGCCTGGACTTTATCATGAAATTAAAGCCTGTAACCTATAATCTGGATAAAATCAAGCAGGATCAGATCATTGGCCGGGAGGATAAATCAGATTATCCTGAAAAATACGACATCGAAAAGATCAGGTTCAGCGGTTTTATTGCACAGGAAGTAGAAAAGCAGCTCAAGAAGTGGGATACGATTTCAGCGGGGTAAAAAAACCGGCCAATGAGAAGGATCTTTATGGATTAACGTATGGTGAATTTACTGTTCCGATTGTGAAGGCAATCCAGGAGCAGCAGAAGATAATTGAAGAACTGAAGAAGGAAATTGAAGCTTTAAAGTTGTTGGTTGGTCAGAAGTAGATGTCAGAAATCAAATTTCAACTGTGTGAGTTTCGGCGGATAGAAAAGTCCGACAATAATAAATGGATTCTTTGCTTTGCTAACGTGGTGGATAAAATCGGCTATTAGCGCTTTAAGGTCATGCCTAACATCTCTTAGTACAAATTGCCTTCTTCTTTCCCAATCTCCCGAAGGATCGAGATGGTCAATGATTCGGATCGAATCAGGTTTATCGATATTCAAAGGCGAATGGCTTTCAGGTCTGAAATCCTTTTTGTTCTTTTTCAGATCCACTTCAATGATGTCATATTTTCTATACTGCTTACTGTATTCGAGTCTTCTGAATGGGATAGGATAAATTCGGATCCATTTTCCATCTTCAGTTATACCGGCTGTACAAACAACTTCCTCCTGCCTCATGGAGGAAGGAGTAGGATAGGTTTTTACAGTGATAAGGATTCGAAATAATGCCATTAAAGGTGTTTAACTGGGATATTCCATCCGGGCCGGTTGAGAAGAAGTTTGATAATGCTGCTTCTGTGGCACATTTCAGGTTGTGCTTCAAAGCAGGTTATGGCTATCCGCCCGGATCTATCAAGTTCTTTGATTATTTTATTAAGGTGGTCTGTCTGTCCAGAAGAAATCTGAGCTTCATAAGAAGCAAAAAGACTCCGATAGTCATCTATATCAACCAGTCCTTTTCTTTCGTTGGATTGTATACCCAATTCAGGCAGGTGGATGTAATTGATCCCAAGATTTTCACAGGCATGTTTCAACTGGGATTTTGAAAAACCAAACTTCTTGCTAATGGCATTCCTTCTGACATCAACCAATGTCCGGATATTATTGATAATAAGTTGGTTCAGGAAAGACTCAATACTCTTTCCTTCATAGCCAATAGTAAAGAGAACAACCTCATCGATATTCTTCTTCTCGTCGGTTACCAGCAGTGTTTCTTTCTTACTCAATAATTTTAGAAGGATCGTACTGTTTATCGCATAATAAGGGTATTGTAGGTAAACATACCTTATCAACTCGTCTTGAGTATATTCATCGAACCGGCTTTTTAAATCCAAAAGGATTTTTCTGTCCGATTCAGTCAGGCTTTGCACGTAATCATTGTCATCCTTTTTATTCCAGAACTCATTGTGTTCATCCTCCAACTGACCGACAAGGTTATATCCTGATAAAACCTTGAGGTCATATGCGGCAGTAAAGGAATAACACCCGAACTTATAAGGTACAAAATCATACGAAGGCTTATTTTGATTTCGGGTAAACAGGAATAGCAACTTTTGCAAAGACATCTTGCTTAACCCGTTATCAAATGTCTGCAGGAGAGATAACAATATTTTCCGGCGATAATACATCTTCAAGGTTCAAATTTACATATAAAATGGTTTGATTGTTCAAGGCAATTTTAATTTGTAAACAGTGCTGTGTTGATTTCATTGTCTGTTTGTTTTTATGCTTTCTTTGAGCTATTGTTCTCTCACGGAAAATGATAAACCATCCGAATAATCTGCGTCCTTCTGCGCCGTTCCGCGGGAAAAAATCTCCAGCTCAAAAGCGCTGATACGCGCAGGTATCAGTTACATTTGCTGGAATCTTTGCAACCCCGGAATTCTTGCAGAACAGGTCGAGAAGGATTTCTTAACGAGAATAATTTTTATTTCATATGTTTGTATCGTATGGTTTAGTCATGTATTATACGTTTTTATCGTATATTTGCAAAAATTTTTCAGATGGAAACAGTTCTTGCCCGCTACAATCCCTGGTGGGATAAAAATCCGAAGCCTGAGAATTATATTGTAAGGGAGGAGATTATATCCCAACTCCTCCGTCAGATCGACAACAACCTGGTTGTTTTTATCACCGGGCTTAGGAGAGTCGGAAAAACAACCCTGATGAAGATGCTTGTTCATCACTTGCTTGCGGTGCGCGACATTGCTCCGGAAAAAATCCTCTATGTCAGCCTTGATGATTATCTGCTCCTGAAAAAAACAATCCTTGAGATCATTGAAGAGTTTAGGAAAATTCACCGTTTGAGCTTCCGGGAGAAGATCTGGCTATTCCTGGATGAGATCAGTTATAAAGAGGATTTTGAACTTCAGCTGAAGAATCTCGCCGATTCACATAACGTAAAGATATTCACAACATCCAGCAGCGCGACCTTACTGACAAAAAGAAAACATCTGCTGACCGGAAGGAGCTTTACCTTTGAGGTCAATCCGCTGAATTTTTCTGAGTATCTATTGTTCAAGTCCATGAAAATATCAAAGGAGGATCATCATCTTAATGAAAAGCTGTTTGAAGACTATCTCAAAACAGGCGGGATCCCGGAGTATGTTCTTCGTGGTGATCCGGCATACCTTCATGACCTCGTGGATGATATCATCTATAAAGACATCGCAGCGGTGAATAACATCCGTCATCCCGAGATTCTCAGGGACATGTTCATTCTTCTGATGGAAAGGAGCGGCAAGACTGTCAGCATCAACAAACTGGCTCGAATCCTGAACATTACTCCGGATACATCAAAGAGATTCCTTGAATTCTTCAGGAATACCTTCTTGATCTTTCTTGTTCCCAGGTTTGGTAAGCCGAACGAAAGGCTTCTATCTCCGAAGAAATTATATGCTGCTGACCTGGGTATCAGAAATTTCTTTACGGGTTTTCGCGATATGGGAAGCTTATTTGAGAATTTTGTTTTTCTGATGATCCGTAATCAAAAGCCGTCATTCATTTTAAAAGATGGTATTGAGATCGATTTTTATACCGAAAATAAAACGCTCATTGAAGCCAAGTATCACCAAGAACCTCTGTCGGAGAAACAACAGATGTTGTTTGATCAGTTCAAGGCCAGTGAAAAAGTGATCATCCGCTCTCCCCAGGAGATTGATCATTTCTTATCATAGCATCAGAAATAATATTTCTATCTTCACCGCATTAATACCCACTTTTATGACCATCGGCATCATTGGCGGCACGGGGCTGGAGAAGCTCAACGTGTTCAGCGAACCGGGGGAGGTTAATGTTGACACTCCCTTTGGACCCCCATCTTCAACCCTGTTTCACGGCGTCCTGGAGGGGCAACATGTGTATATCCTGAGCCGGCACGGGCGGGATCACACCATCCCTCCTACCCAGGTCAATAACCGGGCGAACATCATGGCGCTGAAACAGTTTGGCTGTGATTGTATCATCGCAACCACGGCCTGCGGCAGCCTGCGGGAAGAGATCGGCAGGGGCGACGTGGTCATACCGGATCAGTTCATCGATTTCACCCGCCACCGGGCAGTGACTTTCTTCGAACATTTCGAGCCGCATGGGATGAAACATACGCCGATGGCGGATCCGTTTTCCGATAAACTCCGGAAGGTACTGATCAATCAGGCCGGGAAGCTAAACATCCCTTTCCATCCCAAAGGCACCGTCATTACCATTGAGGGTCCCCGCTTCTCTACCCGCGCAGAGTCCCACATGTTCCGACTCTGGGGGGCGGATATCATCAACATGAGCATCGCGCCGGAAGCAATACTGGCCAACGAAGCCGGCATACCTTACGCTGCCGTGGCCTTAAGCACGGACTACGATTGCTGGAAAACAGAGGAAGAACCGGTGGTGTGGGAGGAGGTGCTGAGGATTTTTGATGAGAATGTTCACAAAGTAACGGAGTTGCTTATTCATTGCATTTGTGAACTGTAGAAAAGACTTTTCTGTTTTATCTATTCTCTTCTCATTGACAACTTTAGTCCTTTCACTTTACACTCAACTCATTGAAAACTAATGTACAGTAAAAAGACTATAGAATTGAGTGAAAAGTGAACAACGAATAAAGAATAATCATTCCAGATCACTGTTTTCCTTTTGATGTTTTGATGGATGAAACCAGCATTTTAATAATTTCTGTCAACAACATCTCGGCATCCGCAACTGATTGTTTATGAATATTTTGACTCTCACACAATAAATCCATCCAATACCTTGTCTCATTGGCTTCTTTTAATGCTATCGAGAGTTTATTGATAAAGTCTGCTTTTGACTGAGCAAACTCCGATTCTGCTATCGATGCCCCGATCGCGGTTCCGGACCTCAATAACTGACGATGCATTGCATAATCAGTGTTTGAAACTCTCAGGCAACGGCAGATTTCAATCACCTGCAGGCTGAAGTGGAAACTTTTTTCTTTTAACACAGACTTTGAATTCATAACTGGTATTTTTTCTTAATCAGAAAAAATAGAAAAGGTCACCTGTTTGAATTAAAAAAAGACCATAATAACCCAGAATACTAATCACTTTTATCTGTTCATTACTCACTAAAAATTATAGTCCTTTCACTATACACTGGTTTTCAGTGATTTGAGCGTACAATGAAAAGACTATAGTTTCCTGTGAAAAGTGAAAAACGGAAAATGAAAAGTTGTGATCAACTTATAATTGGGTCGCAATCCAGTTACGTGCATTCACAAACGCCTCCACCCAGGGGGTTATCTCGTCTTCACGGATGGAAGGATAATGTGCCCACTGCCAGGGAAGCACGGAGTCTTCAATATGCGGCATGATGGCCAGGTGGCGGCCGTCGGCAGAGGCAATGCACGCGGCATCGAACATGGAGCCGTTCGGGTTGCCGGGATATTCATGGTAGCTGAACTTGGCCGGAATATGATACTTTGACTCTTCCAGGGGAAAGTTGAATTTCCCTTCACCGTGCGCAGACCACACTCCCAGCCGGCTTCCTGCCAGCGAATGGAGCATCACTGAGTTGTTCTCAAAAATGGTCAGGTTGATAAACGCACACTCATATTTGTGCGAGTCATTCCACGACATCCAGGGTTGTTTCTCATGTTCCGGATAAAGCACGCCCAGTTCAACCATCAGTTGACAGCCATTGCAAACCCCCAGGCTCAGCGTGTCTTTGCGTTGGTAAAAACGATCGAGCGCCTCACGTGCTTTGGGATTATACAAGAAAGCTCCCGCCCAGCCTTTGGCCGATCCCAGCACATCTGAATTGGAAAATCCGCCGGCAAAAGCAATAAAATGGATATCCTCCAGCGTTTCCCTGCCGGAGATCAGATCGGTCATGTGCACATCTTTCACATCAAAGCCGGCGAGGTAGAGCGCCCAGGCCATGTCACGGTCGCGGTTTACGCCCTTTTCGCGGATCACCGCCGCCCTGATACCCGATGGATTCTTGCGGTTCAAGTCAACCCCATACGTATCAGCTTTTCCTGAAAATGATCGGGAAAATGAAATTTGAAGCGGTTGGGATTTGAAATTCAGAAACCTCCGAAGTGCCAGGTCTTCTCCACTTTGTTTTCGATCCAGAAGATATGATGTTCTGTACCATGCATCCCGCCATGCATCAATATCCAGATCCATCATCTGCCCCTTCAGTTTGATCTGTACCCGGCGATCAGCTTGCGGATAGCCAATTTCCAGGGCAGAGATGCCTTTGGCCTGCAGAAGCTCTTTCACACAATCTTCCTTCTTAGTTTGAATGATAATCCCGGGATTTTCGGCAAACAAGAGGTGGATCATATCCTTTGCCATCAAACCACTCAAATCCGCAACAATCCCTCCCAAAGTATTGGGAAATGTCATTTCCAATAGGGTTGTTATCATTCCACCGGCTGAAATGTCGTGCCCGGCAAGGATCTGTCCCTGAACAATAAGATCCTGTATCTCCCGGAAAACCTTGATGAGATAACCGGACTGACATACATCCGGACAATCAGATCCGAGGCTGTTCACAACCTGTGCAAAAGAACTTCCGCCCAGGGAATATGAATCACCGGAAAGGTCAATATACAACAGTACGGTGTCTTTTGCATGCCGGATGACCGGTGAAACAATTTTCTTTACATCGATCACTTCGGCGGCCGCAGAGATGATCACGGTTCCCGGGGCATAAACCACTTGCCCATCGGGGTACTTTTGGGTCATTGAGAGCGAGTCTTTACCGGTTGGAATGTTGATCCCCAGTTCAATGGCAAAGTCGCTCAAGGCTTTCACGGCCTCATACAGGCGTGCATCTTCTCCCGGGTTTTTACACGGCCACATCCAGTTTGCACTCAGCGAGATGCCTTGGAGGCCATCTTGCAAAGGAGCCCAGATGATGTTGGTCAGGGCTTCGGTAATTGCGAGACGGCTTCCTTTTGTTCGGTTGATCAGCATGGCTGCCGGTGCATGGCCGATGGCGGTGGCAATCCCTTTTTCACCGGAATAGTCGAGGGCAACGGCTCCCAGGTTGTTCAGGGGGAGTTGGATCTCTCCGCAGGTTTGCTGCATGGCGATCTTGCCGCTGACGGCCCGGTCAACCTTGTTGGTAAGCCAGTCTTTGCAGGCAACGGCTTCCAGTTGAAGCACATAACTGAGATAGGATTCAAACTGATCTATCTCGTAGGTGGGGTTCAGGAAGACCTGATCAACTGTCTGATCGGTGATGATGGTCTTCGGCGGGCTGTGGAACATCGCCTCCAGGGGGAGGTGGATCGGTGAAGTTTGCTTTTCCTTGTTACAAAACACCAGTTGATGGTCATCCGTGGTTTTTCCGACTTCATACAAGGGTGCCCGCTCGCGATCAGCAACAGAACGGAGAAAATCAACATCTTTATTGTTCACAATCAGCCCCATCCGTTCCTGTGATTCGTTGCCGATGATCTCCTTGTCGGATAGGGTTGGGTCACCAAGCGGAAGTTTGCCCATGTCAATTTCTCCACCTGTTGCTTCCATGAGCTCCGACAGGCAATTCAGATGGCCACCGGCACCATGGTCGTGGATGGATACGATGGGATTCCTTTCAACTTCGGCCATGGCCCGGAGGGTATTGAAAACCCGCTTTTGCATCTCCGGGTTGGAGCGCTGGACGGCATTGAGCTCAATGGCATTGCTGTACTCGCCGGTAGCCACGCTCGAAACAGCACTACCACCCATTCCGATCCGGTAGTTGTCGCCACCCATCACAATGATCTTCTGCCCAGGCTCAGGCGTCTCTTTCAAACTGTCGCTCACCCTGGCAAATCCAATTCCTCCGGCGAGCATGATCACTTTGTCAAAGGCGAAGATCTTCCCGTTTTCATGATGTTCGAAAGTCAGTACGCTGCCGCAGATCAGGGGTTGTCCAAATTTGTTCCCGAAATCACTGGCGCCGTTGGAGGCCCTGATCAGGATCTCTTCCGGAGCATGGTAGAGCCAGGGACGGGCGGGGATGTTTTGCTCAAAGGGCTGTCCTGGTTCCAGCCTGGAATAGGAAGTCATGTACACGGCTGTTCCGGCCAGCGGAATGCTGGCTTTACCACCGGCCATCCTGTCGCGGATCTCTCCTCCACTGCCGGTGGCAGCCCCATTGAAGGGTTCGACAGTCGTAGGGAAATTATGGGTCTCTGCTTTCAGAGAGAGCACCGTCTCAATGTCTGTCAGTTGGAAATAATCGGGTTTATCAGGAGATTTCGGGGCAAACTGAACAATGACCGGTCCTTTGAAGAAGGCAACATTATCCTTATAGGCAGATACCAGCCGGTTGGAGTTGACTTTCGATGTTTTCCGGATCAATGCAAACAGGCTCTCCGCTTGTTCTATGCTATCAATGATAAAGGTGCCATTAAATATTTTATGGCGGCAATGCTCCGAATTGACCTGAGAAAAACCAAATACCTCACTGTCAGTAAGTTTCCTGCCCAGTTTTATGCTGAGATCATTAAGAAAATTGATCTCTTCGATGCTCAAAGCCAACCCTTCCTTTTGATTGTATTCAGAGATGTCATGGATAAAAAGGACCGGATCAGGTTGATGTTCGATGGAAAAGATATACTGATCAAGACCCTTGTACACCTGCTCCAACATCCGGTCGTACTTCGTACTCCGTACTTCGTGCTTTGAAAACTGCTCAATTCTCCTGATACCCATGATCCCCATATTCTGTGTGATCTCCACCGCACTGGTGCTCCACGGAGTGATCATTTCCCTGCGTGGCCCTATAAAGGTGCCGGGAATCGAATCTTCATTCAGGTAAATTGCATCCCCAAAAAGCCAAAGCAGTTTTGCCAACTCCTCTTCAGAGAGAGGAGATGCTTTATCAACAGCGTAGCATTTGTCAGGTGTATTGAAAAAAAGAATCATGCGATAAATAGTTGCCCCATCTCATGGAGGTTTTCTTAAAAGCATTTAACGGCAAAGGTCACTGAGTTTGATGTAAAGGACGCAAAGAATGAGTTAGTTAAAGCATGGCCTTTGTGCACTTCGTGCAATCACTTTGCGAACTTCCTGGTTAAAAAAAATCAAATTGAAAACCAATGCAAGGTATGGAATTAAGCGATTATTATTTCTCTGATGAAAGATACCGTTCTGCTTCAATGGCCGCCATACATCCTGTTCCTGCGGCGGTGACTGCCTGGCGGTAGTAGTGATCCTGCACATCACCGGCTGCAAATACTCCTTCCACACTTGTCCTTGTGGAACCAGGAATTGTCACAATATACCCATTCTCATGTATGTCCAGTTGCCCGCGGAAGATATCCGAGTTGGGCTGATGGCCAATGGCTACAAAGAATCCGGTCACTGGCAGGTCTCTCTCCTCCCCTGTTTTCACATTTTTCACCCGCAAGCCATTAACGCCCTTGAAATCACCGAGAACCTCGACAGGTACATGACTCCATAGCATCTCAATGTTGGGTGTATTGCGCACTTTATGCTGCATGGCTTTCGAGGCACGCAGCTCATCCCGGCGATGGATCATATATACTTTCCGGCATAACTTAGCCAGGTAGGTAGCTTCTTCGGCAGCGGTATCGCCTCCGCCGACGATGGCCACATCCTGACCACGGTAGAAAAACCCGTCGCAGGTAGCACAACCGGAAACGCCCTGTCCCATGAACTTTTTCTCCGACTCCAGCCCCAGCCATTTGGCGGAAGCACCGGTGGCAATGATCACCGCGTCGGCACGGATCTCTTTCCCGTCATCAGCCCAGGCTTTCAAGGGTTTTCCTGAGAAGTCAACCCGGGTGATAATCCCAAACCGAACATCGGTCCCAAACCTTTCTGATTGCTTTTTTAAATCTTCCATCATCTCAGGGCCTTTGACTCCTTCAGGATAACCGGGGAAGTTGTCAACTTCGGTCGTAATGGTCAATTGGCCTCCGGGTTGCAGACCCTGATAAACAATCGGTTTGAGGTCGGCACGGCCGGCATAGATTGCCGCTGTATACCCAGCAGGGCCGGATCCGATGATCAGGCACTTGTTTTTTTCAATGTTCTCGGACATATTTGAGGTGCATTTGGTTTTCGATTATCATTCATGATACACGCAGTAACCACTAAGTCACGAAGACACGAAAACCATTCTCTTTGTGACTCTGTGACTCTGTAACTTTGTGACTCAGTGACTTTGCGGTAAAAGAAAAATTTCAAGGGCAAAGGTACAAAAGTAGCCTGATCTGATCAAGAGAAGTCCATGAAATCAAGATCATCCTCATTGATCAACATCACGGAAAGGATCTTATTTTTCTGATGAAGCGGCAACAGGACGTCATTGCAATAGGTAACAAAGAACTTATGAAAGGCCATGCCGTTGATAAAATGGCCGAGCAGTTTGACTTTTTGTGCCTCTTTCGGAGGATCATCTGATTCGAAAATATCGGTATTACTCTCCTTATCCATCTCAGCTTCAATGGCATCCAATTCCTCATCGGAAATATCCATTTGAGGTTCAATGGGTTCTTTCTCCACTTCAACCTCAAAAAAATCCGCTTCCAGTTGAAACTCTTTACCGGTAATCCCGGCTGCACTGTTTTGTAGAAGTTCAGTATCAACCGGATCTTCAAACTCCAATGTAAATCCTGCATCTGCATATCTAGTCCCGGAATGTTTTGATGTGGTGGAAAACGTTGTAGAGATGAAATTCAGGTAATGGTTAGAGAATTTGAATGGAAGGGACGTCACCCATCCCGTCACTTGTTGCATATCTTTCCATGCGATGAAGAGTGCAATGAGCAACAAGATAACTCCAATGGCAAGACCGGCATAAACCAACCAGAAGTCAGGGATCCCCGCCAGGTTTTTTCCGGGGTTGTTAACGGTTTCACGGATATAAAGGTAGAAAGGGCCTCCAAGGAGAAGCATCAGGCTGATTCCGACCAAAACGGAACCTGAATTTCTCCACCTTATTGCTTTCAATAAGCTGGGAGAACGATTCTTCCGGATTTTATCCAGTATGGCTTTTTCTTCCTGAAGCTTATTATTCTCCTTTTTCAGCTGACGACCTTTTTCGGAGTGGTCATACATAGATGGCATAGTTTCTTGCTTTTTGTGAAATGGCTAAAAAAACGAACCAATGAAGAATATGGCGAAAATGATACAGAGCGCCAGTTTCATGAGCGTCCCTGCCAGAAATCCAAGGAAAGATCCAAATGCAGCTTTCAGTGCCTTATCGCTCTGTGCACCGGCAAGCATCTCTCCTACAAGTGCTCCGAGGAATGGACCCACGATCATCCCGAAAGGAGGAAGAAAAAAGATGCCGATGATCAGTCCGATGGTTGCACCCCACATTCCCTTGGAAGTGCCGCCAAACACCTTGGTTCCATAAACCGGAACAACATAATCCAGAATTGTCACGGCTACTGTAACACCCCCCCAGAGCACCAGAAATTTCACTGAGAAAGGTTTGAAAGAAGTAAATTGAAGCAGGATGAGAGAAATATATGCCAGCGGAGGACCGGGCAGAACAGGTAAAACACTACCTGCAAGTCCCGCCAGGATAGCAACAATGCCAAGGATGATCAGAATTGCATCCATTATCACCAATTGAGACTAAACAAAGGTAAGGATAATCCTGAATTATTTTTTATCTTTGCACCCTTGAATTCGGGGCGTGGTCCCGAGTTCTCGGGATTGGCTAGCGCATCCCGCCATGGGCGGGAGGGTCGGAAGTTCGAGTTCTTAAAATAAATATTCGGGGCGTGGCGCAGTTGGCTAGCGCACTTGCATGGGGTGCAAGGGGTCGGAAGTTCGAGTCTTCTCGCCCCGACCAATAAAAAACCTTTTCTGTTTATCAGAGAAGGTTTCTTTTTTTCGGGAAGGTCTGACAGAGAATTTCATTTTGAAATGAACGAGGTGGAATTGGTTTGACCTTCCGGAGGATAAAATATCTACTTTTGAATCCTAAGAAAACAATGAAGATTGCCTCATGAAACTTCAATTCCTGGGTGCTGCCCGCGAAGTGACCGGCAGCAAATATCTCATCAAGTCCAATAAAGGAAAAAAATTCTGCTCGATTGTGGGATGTTCCAGGGCAAGGGGCTCGAGACAGATGCCACGAACCGGGAACTGGGTTTTGACCCTGCTGAGATTGATCATGTCATCCTGTCCCATGCTCATATTGATCACTCGGGATTGATCCCCTACATCTATCGGCTTGGCTTTCATGGATCCGTGGTTTGTACTTCGGCTACAAGGGATCTTTGTGCGATTATGCTGACCGATAGCGGACATATTCAGGAAATGGATTACACCTTGAACAACTTCTTTAACGAAGGGCTCCTGCCAAAGGTGAATATATATATCGACAGTCCCCTGGCAGTCAATGCAACAGATATCTTTAGGCTCCACCTCGATAACCTGAACGATGCGGTGCACAAGGTCATGGAAAATGATCCGGATCCATTTGGATTCAGCAGTCTCAGATATATTAAAAAGGTTACCGAATCAAAAAAACTCAACACCCTGAGGACACCTTGCGTGATCATTTCCGCCTCAGGCATGGCAGAAGCGGGCAGGATCAAGCACCACCTGGCCAACAACATAGAGAATCCAGACAATACCGTTCTTTTTGTGGGCTATTGCGCTCCCGCCACCCTTGGAGCAAGGATCCTGGACGGAGAAGATCCGGTATCTATTTTCGGAGTCAAGCATCCGGTAAAGGCTGCGGTTGAACGGATTGAGGCCTTTTCAGGACACGGGGACTATCGAGAGATGAAGCAGTACCTCCATTGTCAGGAACCGAAACAGGTGAAGCAAGTATTTCTTGTTCATGGTGAATTTGATGCACAAGCATTCTACCGCGGTGAACCTGAAATGGCGGGTTTTAAAAATGTATCCATCCCTGACAAGGGAACAGAAGTAGTTATTTGAATGGTGGAAATATATATTCCACAGCGTTTTTATTACATGTGGTATGATGCGTTGCTCTTTGGTAGGGTGATGAGAGGGGTGTACATCAAAGCCCAGCCGCTGGCAATACCTAGCATTTAACTGATTCCTTCTTCCCGGAGCTTCCAATGATCCGGGAAATTTTCTGCGAAAATCAGCGGGAAGAAATTCTGCGGCAATCTGCGGGATACCTCCTATGTTCCCGCGAAGTCACGCAGAAAATGAAGAAAAAAATCGGAAAGTCAAGACATTTCTAATGGGAATGATGTGTTAATTCCTCAAGGGTTGCCGGAAGTGAAATGATGACTTTGGATTTTGCATCCAAAAGAACCAAAACAGGAGTGGACAAAATATAATAGGATTCAGCAATTGGGCTATTCACCCCTTCTTTGGCATTCAGGTGGAGCCAGTTCGGAAATTCCCGGATTTTTTCATTCCAGGCTTTGACCTCGGTAACGGTCTCGTCCAGGCTGATGGCTACCACTTTCAGTTCGTTTACATTTTCAGACTGCTGCTGCCAGGGGTATAATTGCTCGGTCAACTCTTTGCAATGGCTGCAATCGGCTGACCAGAAAACCAAAAGAAGGTATTTTGCCGGAGTTTTGAATTCACTCAATTTAAACAAGGTGCCATCAGTTGCCGGAAGAGAGAAATCAGGCGCAGGACTTCCCGGAATCAGGGTTTTAATGCCTTCCAACCGGCGCCGGATCTCCTTTCGCTTGGAAGTCAGGCAAGCCGGGTCATCGAGGTAAGGCAAGAGGATCTTCATCCCTGCATCGATAGCGTTGGCTTCATAACCCCGGTAGAAATAATCGACCATCCAACCATAAACCAGCGGATGGCCTTCCCTTGCCTTTTCAATGGATCTAACACCAGCCAGGGGGAATAAGGAGTCACGAAGGGCAATGGTGGTTACAAGCTGCCCGTAAAGGTTCACATAATTATCCATCCACTTACGTAGGTCTGATGTCCGGATGATCAGCGAGTCGGTGAAATCCATCTGATCCAGGTAATGGTCGATCAGATCATACGCACGGTCGGTTTCACTCCCTTGCCATGAGACCTTGGGAACGATCTGAAAATCATATAAGTGACTGACGAACAAACGCTTGTCCTTTTCCTTCTGCTGTTTAACCCAAAGATTATATTGTGCTCGCCTTTGCTCATATTCCGCTATTCCCTGCTGATAGAAAGCGGAACCCGGATCATCATAATTCATCAGGAGATTCTGAAGAAGCCCCAATTTCTCTTTTCTCAAACCATTTTCCTTCATAAATCCTGAGAAGGCAGCATTTTCCTTTTCATCTTCATGAAAATAGGAGCTGTCGGAGTTATTGCAGAACAATGGATGTACCCTCAATTCCAGGTTCTGATTATGGATGAACAGGTATTTTTCGGCAGGATACGGGGTGCTGCTTTCTTTTTCCCGATAATCAAAACGGAGGACAAACTCCCCGGGGAGATACTTTCCCGGAACCGTAAGTTGGGTAGTCTGGCGGTTCTTGATCCCGTCTTTCTCCAGGATCGGCTTGAAATGTTGATTATCTGACAAAGCCAAAAGGCTGATCTTGCTGTCATATACGCCCCGGAGATGGATGGTCAGGGAGATGTCCTGGCCAAATCCGGGCGCCAATTGCAACCGGAAGATGAACAATATGGAGAAAAGAACAGATGGATTGATGAGGGATTTCATACGAAATATTTGAGGGTAAAATTATCATTCTTCTTCTTTGTGAGGAAAAAACAGATGAGATATTCCGCGAAAATCAGCGGGAAGATTCTGCGGCAATCAGCGGGAAATTCTTTTTGTTTCCCGCGAAATAACGCAGATTTAGGCGGAATAGGGTGTAACATTCCGTCGAAAAAATTTGATCTGTTATCTATTCAGGATCATTTTTCCTGAACAGGTACTGCCATCAATGGTGAGCTTATAGATAAAGATATTTCCTTCAGTTTCAGTCAGGTCAACCGGAATGGAAACCAAGCCAGGGCCAACCTGATTTCTTTGCAATTCAAACATCATGTTCCCGAGTAAATCATAGAGAGAAAACAGGATCATCGATCTTTTCCGGATGGTAAATGTTATGGTAGCGGTTGAAACAAATGGATTGGGATAACACTTAATGTCAAAATATCGACCAGGTTCATCAAAAACACTGTGGATTTGTTCATACGCCATGGCAGCCGAAAAGATCTCATTGACAAACTGCGGGGCAATAAAATCCGTTGCATAGCCATTCGGATGGCTGTCATACGGTGCCGTCGCATATTGTGGCAGTTGATATCCATCCGCATCCGTTAACTTATCAAAATAGTCGAAAACATAGACATTCGGAGGGAAAGAGCCAAATACGGGATCAAGTCCCTCAGCCAGGGTATCCTTCGCCCAGGCACAGAACTCCCTGGAAAGCATGGCCTGGGTTGGGTTGGTCGATTCGAATCCCAGCGGAGCATTGGTCCAGATCGCAAAGAAGTTATCCGGGTTGTTTTTCATGACGGTGAGGATATGCCGCCAATGCCACTTGTAGTTGTAGATCGATTTATAGTAAGGATCCAAAGTATCAGACGCTTGCCCTCCGGATTCAATTGCAGAGGAAGGAAAGCACGATTTGATCACCAGGATCGGGAAATTGCCGAGGTAGTAGTTAATGTCGGTAAAGGCCGTATTCCCCTCAAAGAACTCGTGTTGGGTTGCCCATTCATTGTCGCCTGGTTCCCACCATTCCTCTTCCATGGAGATGGCATTACCGCCGGATAAACCATGGTTGATGTTAAAGAGGGTCATCTGGTCGGGGATGGTGGTGGTGGAGTTCCCATCCGGATTGGGCCCCCAAATGTATGCACCTGTTGAGTGATGGAGAAAGATACCACTGCGGAACAGCGTTTGCGAAAAGGTCATGGGAAGGATGAAAACCGACACCATGGCCATGATGTAAACCTTTTTCATAGGATAACGTTTTTAACATTCTCTCAAATATACGAAAAAATGATGCAGGTTGATCACTTTTTAATGTAATTTCGTAAAGAATTTCATTAATAACCAAAAACCATCAATCATGAAAAAACTATTCCTTCTTCTTATTGCAATCATTGCTTTTAATGGCGTCTGGGCCCAGGCAACCGATTTTGGCCCCATGTACCTGCACAGGAGTTCAGGATCAAATTGTTATTATACTTACACCCTGCTCAACCCTTTGATGGTCGGAGCTGATCCCATCGATAAGCTGATCATCACCCATGTCTATGGAACTCCGGAAGGAAGCCATGCTGCCTATATGCTGAACAGTTGCGGACTCTGGTATACCGGTTTCGAGTGGTCGATTTTTGATGAAGCTGAAGCTGATTTCGACACCAACTATGCCTTTTTTGTACTGAATGCAAAAAACAACGGTACTGCATTCACCCATACGGTTACCGTTGCCAATACGGTCTTAAACTGGACGGTCATTGATCATCCTTCCCTGAATAACAATCCCAATGCGGTTTTCTTTGTTACCAAAACCTGGGAGAACAGCATCTACGATGTCTCCCATGTGGGCGTTTGGTATGACGCAGTATCGAACAAGTGGACCATCTATGACGAAGATCCCCTTAATGCACTGGGCCTCGACCTCACTTTTAACATCTTCATTCCCAACTCAGGAACAACTTTCTTTAAGCATGTTGCATCTGACACATATTATGTTACCACTTTGGATCATCCCTTGTTGAATGGCAATCCGGATGCACGGCTGTTTGTTGTGCATGACTACACCACAACCTCAGGTACCCAGGGATACATCAACGATGAAATTGGCGTCTGGTATGATGGGAACAACTGGAACATTTATACAGAGAACTTTACCGACCTGTTTATCGGCGCCACCTTCAATGTACTTATCGCCTATGATGTTACTGCCGGATTGAAAAACCCAGGCTTACCAACCGATAAACTCCATGCATATCCCAGTCCGGCCACGGATCAGGTGACCCTTTCCTGGAACACGGAAACCACCGGAAAGGTTGAAAAGATTCTGTTGGCTTCATTGGATGGGCGTGTGTTGATGCAACAATCCATCACCGGCGGATCTGATGGTCAATATGAGATGAATACTTCAAACCTGAGGAATGGTCTGTATTTCTTAAGTATTGTATCTGCTGAAGGTGTGCAGACCGTAAAAATCCAGGTGATCCATTGATCTCCTGACTACCGGTAAGCCGCTTTATTAATATCCTCAAGGGTTTTAAGCTTAACCGGCGGATCGAGGAGAAAAAGTAGTTTCTTTGGCAGCTTAAAAGCGTATACCAAAGATGACTGTGTTACGGTTGTTTCTCAAACTGGCTGTTTTCTGGCTGGCGGTTTTTCTTGTTCACCACTTGATCTTTCTGGCTTTCAACGCCAATTCCCTTGTTCCCTTTCACTGGAATGATTGCTGGAAATCGATTTTATTCGGCCTGATCATGGATACTTCCGTGATCAGTTTTTTTGTGATGTCGTACATTGTTATTTTCCTGCTTTCCCTGCCTTTCCGCTCTTCTGTATTTCGAATGATAATGCATACCTGGAATGTGCTTCTCCTTATCCTATCCACAATCATCATGGTGGCCGATATCGGGCTCTACCAGGCCTGGGGGACCAAGATCAATGCGAAAGCCATTTCCTACGTTCTTTACCCTGAAATGATGGCAGATGCTGCTGCCAGTGCCAATTATATGGTGCTTATTCCGTTGATGTTGATATTGGGCGCGCTGGGCATCTGGCTATATCTTAAAATATTCAGCAAAGCCTATCCTGCCCATCACCTCAGTTTACCCGGAATCATTGTATCTATCCTGCTCATTCCTTTGTTGGTTATTGGCGCACGGGGAGGGGTCCGGAAATTTCCGTTGGGGAAAAGCAGGGTATTTTTCTCCGACAATTTCACGTGGAATTATGCAGCCCTGAACAGCAACTGGAACTTCCTGGAAAACCTTTTGAGTCTGAAAGAAAACACCAGCAATCCTTACCGGTTTCTTTCCGATCAGGAAGCTGAAGCCATTGTTGCGCCCTATTTCATGAAGGAGGAAACCCCCGACTCGCTTCGCCTGTTTAATTGCCACAGCCCCAACATCGTGATTATCCTGCTTGAAAGTATGAGTGCAGATAACCTGAAAAAGCTGGGAGGAATTGGCACGGCACCCGGGCTGGACGACCTGTGTGACAGTGCCCTTTCATTCTCGAGGTTTTATGCCAACGGACACCGTTCGGAGCACGGATTGGTCGCCTTGTTCAGTGGATTCCCCCCCTTGCCGACTTACTCTCTCCAACGGGAGAGCAACCGGATCGCTCAACTGCCGGTGATGCCGAAAATCCTGAAAGATTCCCTGAGTTATTCATTGAATTTCTACAATACCATCGATCTGGAGTACGCCAGGATGAACGAGTACCTGGCCCTGGCAAGATTTGACAAGATTCTTGGAGAAGCTGACTTCAAAGAAGCCCGGCAACACCAATGGGGCGCTTATGATGAATATCTTTTCGATCGGGCGCTCAAAGAGATGCGCAGTGACCAGGAGCCTTTCTTTACGATGATCCTTTCATCAGTAGCGCATGAACCCTTCAAAGCAGATGTACCCAGGCATTTCAAAGGCAATGATCCGGCTGACCTCTACAAGAATTGCACGAGATATACTGACAGTTGCATGACAGACTTTCTGGAGAAAGCTCACAAAGAACCCTGGTTTGACCATACCGTATTCCTGATCCTGGCAGATCACGGTCATCCCTTCCCCCTGAACCGGAAACATCAGGATCCGGAGATGTATCATGTTCCTTTTGTGATTTACGGCGGCGCTTTGAAAAAGGAATTTCGCGGAAAGACCATCGATCTACCCTGTTCGCAAAAAGATATTCCGGCTTTTCTGCTGGCTCAATTGGATATCCCTGCGGACAAGTTTCAGTTTAGCCGGAATATTTTCCGGTCCACCGGCAAGAATTTCGGCTTTTTTACTTTTGATGATTGCTTTGGAATGATAACAGATCATGATGCTTTCACGTATCACCTGGAGTTGCATAAGGTTATTCATTCCACCAGGGGAAGCCCGGATAGTCTTTCAGTACGTACCGGCAAGGCTTTTCTGCAGGTCTTGTATCAAGCATTTGCCAACCTGAACTGATGAAAAGAGACAGATGGTTATGGATTGTGATTGGGGTGATATTCCTGCTCCGGCTTGCTTCAGGGCTGGTATCGGAATTTTGGGAGGAAGATGAACTGCAGATATATCTCCTTGGATTGAAATTCTACACCACCGGATTATGGCCCTATTTTGGCCCGGATGTCGTGTACACCCAGACACAGATCCCCGGCGCCTTGCAGGGGCTCCTGGTAGGGCTTCCTTTCTATCTCTGGCCTATACCTGAAGCCCCCTTTCTTTTGTTAAACTTGCTCACTTTCCCTGCCCTTTGTTTGCTTTGCCGGTATGTAGAAAAACGGGTGACCGGATTTCCCCGGTGGCTGCTCTGGATTTGGATCCTCACCCTCTCCTGGGGTATTAACTTCGGCACCCGGATGGTGAATCCTTCTTATGTGCTGATCTTCTCCATACCTTTCTTTCTTGGCTTTCTCGAAATGATGCCAATCTATCAAGAGAAGCTCCTGAAACCCGGATTATGCGCCTTTCTCATGGGCTTGGCCTTGACCTGTATCATGCAACTGCACCTTTCCTGGGTGCTGCTGGTCCCCTTCATTCTTGCAGTCGTGATTTTCCTCCTAATAACCGACGCTTTCAAATGGAGATATATTTTTCAGTTTCTTGCAGGTACTTTAATTGGATTGATCACACTGATTCCAACCCTGCTACTTCATGGGCTATCGGTTTATACAAACAGCGCACAGAACGTGTCATTCCAGACGGATAACTACCTCAATTTCTTCACCATCCTGACCCGGTTGATGGCATTTGGTTCCTGGGATGCACCATACATGTTAAGCGGAAAAACCTGGCGCATGATGGTGATTCAGGACTATCCCTGGATGGAGCCGCTGATCTATATCATGGTCGGCTTTTGTTTCATCCTCGTTGCTTTTTTTATCATCAGCTTCTTCATCCGCAGAAAAGAAGTCCGGGAGTGGGGATGGATCAAATGGATCATGGCTGCAACGGTTTTGCTACTATATCTCAACTTCTTTTTCTCCATTAAAGGTCCTTCCCCACATACCTTTTTTATCCTGTTTCCACTGGTCGTATTATATACATTCTATTGCTTTCAGCGCATGCTGAAATACTCCCGCATACTCAGAACGGTCATGCTGATCGTTATCGTAGTGGGCATTGCTCTGCACATCGGTATTGGGATGTTCAACTACCATCATTTCTCCCTATACAAGGAGCGGGAAAAGATTGAACAGGCGATCGATAAAAAAGACTACAAAGTTGTAGGATTACGCAGGGCAGATCAGTGGGGGAAGGGGTATTAATGCCAGAATGCCGGACATTCTTCCAGGTTTCCACTGTCTCTGCCCCATCGAGAATAAGTGCCTGTTCTTCCGAATCCCCGCCCAGAACCAGATCGTCCCCCTAATCCAAATGTACTTTTACTATCAAATTCAAACACCAGGCTTATCTCATGTGCCCCACCTGTTCCTTGAAGGTTCTTTGACATAGGCATATCATAGCTGTATACGATCTGAAATCCAACTTCTTCGATGAAATTGTAATGGAACCCTCCAAGCAACACAGCCGATCCGGAATAAAAATCAGAGAGTACACTTTTATACCATGCCCCCAAGTAGAAGCCGTATTTCGAAAGGTTCAGTCCGGCAGAGATAGCATCAGATTTTCCCTGAAATTGGCATAAGACAGCCGGGTTGATTTGAAGACCCTTGTCCTGGTTATTTCGTGTATACGATGAGTTTCCTTCCACATCGATCACAGCATCAGCATGAACTACAAACCTTCTCTTAAGCTGATCATTCTGATTCATGAGAAAAGATTGATCAGGTTGAAATAAATGATCTGCAGCAAAACCGAGAGAACCGGAAACAATACCTTCCGAAGTGGAAAATTGTAAAATACCACCTGCTCCGAAATCCGGGTAAGAAACCTTGTTGTTATTGGGAGGAATAAAATTGCTGGGGAGGATATTCCCGTAACGCTTATCAAATTGATCTGTAAAAATAAAATCGTCCCAATCCACACTTTTCTGAACATACGCTGCCTTGATTCCAATCTGACTGATGATATAACTTGTGATTGGAACCCGCACAGCAATAGTCAATCCAACCATGGTGTTTTGGATAAACCCCATACCATCATTATCAGAATTGATCATCAAACCTATTCCACCTGATCCGGGAATCTGTCTCGCTCCAACATCAGCTGAGAAATGATATGATTTATAAGGTATCAGTAATGTCGGCCATTGGTTTCTGTATGTGAACCTGGCTCTGACCCCAGTATTTATACCAGTGAATGCCGGGTTATAGTGCAGGGGAGTTGCAAAATATTGACTATAATTTGGGTCTTGAGCCCAAGCTACATTCAAGAATATGGCTACGCAGAAGCATAAGCAGGTGATGATGACTTTTTTCATGGTGTGATCCTCCTACCTGATTAATGTTACAGTTCCCCTTGTCTTGCCCTTGTTTCCACCAGGTTTGATCGCAGATCCTTCCCACGGTGTACCATCTTTAAACATGGCATTGATCACCCACATGTAAGTACCTTGAGGCATAAGATCCCCGTTGTATCTTCCATCCCATTCTTCAACCGGACTTCCCTCGCTATCAAGTTTAGTTGATTGCCAAAGAACATGACCCCACGAGTCAAGCACCATAATATGGTATTCTTTGAGATTTGAACCGACAGGTTTGAATAATCTGACGCTTGGGACAACATTTGTAGGAGAAAATGCATTCGGCACATATAGCCCTTTGAAAAGAAGCTTGTACTCATGGAATGTTGAGTCATAACATCCATCAGCATTCTGCGCTACCAATGAAATAATATAAGTCCCATCGGTTGTGTACTCAATGAATGGATTTTCCAAGGTACTGGTCTCTCCGTTACCAAATGACCATTCGTAGGAGTTTGCGCCAGTTGACAAATTAGTGAATTGCACTGCTCCGGCCTTGTCACCATAATTATCCAAGTATGTGAAGAGACTAACAGGTGAATGAAGAACAGAAATACTATGACTAATCGTATCTATGCAACCAAACTGGTCCTCAACCCTGAGGAAAACGTCGAATGGACTGATGGAATCATATATGTGCGAGGGCTCCTGTAAGGTTGATGAGGGATATAATGATCCGGGATCACCAAAATCCCACCACCAGGATACAAGCGTCGTATCCCCCTCAGTAGATAAATCAAAGAATTGAGTATGATGATCAACGCATGGGATCGAATTTTCAAAAATGGCCTCCGGCAGCTTGTAAACCCGAAGGTCTTGTCTAATGGAGTCGACACAATTGTTCGCATTTTTTACCTTCAGCCAAACGTGGAAGACGCCATTCCTGCTGAAATCATGGGATGGTGAGATCATGGTGGAAGTATCATTAGTTCCAGTCGTTGGATCACCAAAACGCCATTTACGCCAAATAATGCTATCTCCAGCAACAGTATAACTGGAATCAATGAAGTAAGCGGTCTCTCTATAACAAACAGGGTTGGAATAAATCTCAGGCACGGGAGCAGCGTGGACTTGTACCTGTCGGAATGTGCTATCAAACAGGAATAATCCATTCATAGATGTCCTGACCAATAACTTCACCTGATAATTCCCTGGTGAAGTAAACCAATGCTCTATTGAATCAACCCGGGTGATGTATGTAGTGTCTGTTCCATCACCAAATGTCCAATGCCATTGATCGATCCTGGTCGGGGGGCCGGAACTGTCAATGAAATAATAAGGTTCATTCTGGCAATTATTGTTTCCAGGTTGTTCAAAAGCAGCAATAATACATGGGAACCGGGTAACAGATTTTGTAATAGAATCAATACAACCGTTACCATTATTAATAATTAGGGACGCGAGATAACTTCCAGGTAAGGTATACTGATGTGAAGTATCAGGATCATCGGGAGCGAGAATAATGATGGGTTGAGAGCCATCTCCAAAATCCCATATCCATGATTGAATAGAACTGTATGTGCTTGAGGACAAGTCATAGAAATTAATGACTGAATCACATGGGGATTGATCAAATGCGAAATCAGCCACCGGCGCTGGATTAACAACAACCTCTTTATAGATACTGTCAGCACAGTTATTTGAATTCCATGCTTTTAATTTAACAATAAAGGTACCTGGCGATGTGAATACATGCTGCGGATCATGTGATGTAGATTGGTTATTGGGGCCGGACTGTGGATCTCCAAAGTTCCAGATGACATAATATAATGAGTCACCTAAAGCAAGGTTGACTGCATGCAATTGGGTGGGTTTTCCGAAGCAAGTATCATTGGCAGCCACCGTAAAATTAAATCCCGGTTTGACGCAAACATCACTATGTATAGCCGTATCCTTACAGCCATGTTCAGTGGTTACGATAAGTGAGACCAAATAACATGTATCGGTGATGTTGTAAGTATAGGTTGGATTTGGTTGTGTAGAGAAGTACCCTGGTTCGAATGTCCAATAAAATTCTGAAATAGTAGCTCCATTCCCAGTTGCAAGGTTTTGGAATGCAACTTCTCCGGCAGGGCAGAAATAGCTTGTATAAGTAAAATCAGCTGTTGGGGTCTGGTGAATCATCACCGGAATAGTAATAGTGTCTGAACAGTTAAGGGAATTGGATGCAATCAGGGTGACATAATAAGTTCCTGTTGAAGCATAGGTATGGGTGGGGTTCTGCACTGTTGAAGTTCCGCCATCTCCGAAATCCCATATCCATGCTGTGATGCCACCCGTGGCAGTGGTTGATTCATCGGTAAACTGAGTTGAACTTTGTTCACAGGTATTTGAAAATGAAAACATGGCTTCCGGCTTATCCCTGACCTCAACCTGGATGGTTGTGTCATGCACACAAAAACCAGAATTGGTGACAGTGAGGGTAACATCGAATGTTCCAACCTCATTGTAAATATGGGTTGGATTTTGAAGGGTTGAATGGGGTGTTCCGTCACCAAAATCCCAGTCCCAGTTGGTGATTGAACCGTTAGAAGTGGTGCTTGCATCAGTGAATGAGGTTGGGCTGCCAAAACAAGCAGTATCGGAAGTAAACATAGCAACCGGCGCATCTCCGATGGTCACCTGTTTGGTGATGGTATCTTTACAGGTATTGACATTGGTTACAATCAGCTGTACATCAAAGATTCCGGAGTTACTGAAAATATGTTCGGGATCCTGTAGGATACTGGTATTGTTTGAGCCTGATGCAGGATCATCAAAGTCCCAATTCCAGGTTGATAAAGCCCCACCACCGTTGAGCTGTGTCTGGTCATCGAAGTGGATTGAAACGTCAGGACATTCATTTCCTGAATAGTCAAAATTAGCAATGGGAGCTGCTAAAATAACTATGGGTTTTGTTATTGAAGCGATGCAACTGTCTGAAGTTTTTACAGTGAGTGTGACGTTGTAATTCCCCGGATTTGAGTAGATATGTGTGACATTCGGAGAATATGGCAGGCTGACTGTAGTTGAAGTCCCATCCCCGAAAAGCCAGGTCCATCTCACAATAAATCCTGAGCTTGTCGAGGACATATTGGTGAATTGTACTGGCATCTCTTCGCAATTTCCTGTTGAAGCGGTAAAGTTTGCAACAGGGAGGGGAACTACTTTGACCGGAAGAATTGTATCATGGATACAACCCAGGGAATTTTCTACCGTCAGTTTCACATTATAAATCCCCGGTAATGAATATAGGTGAACGGGATTCTGAATATTTGCATGCAAACTCCCATCGCCGAAATCCCAGTCCCATTCCACAATGTTTCCGGAGCCTGGCAAGGAAATATCAGTGAAGTTTGTCAATGTGCCAAGGCAGGCTGTGTCAGCTTCAAAATCTGCCATGGGAGATTCATTGACCAAGACCGGTTTGATCATTGTATCCCTGCAGGTATTGGAATTGATCACAATAAGCATGACATCATACACACCAGAATTGGTGAAAAGATGTGTAGGATTCTGCAGTATGCTTGTATTGCTGACACCTGATACCGGATCGTCAAAGTACCATTTCCATTCTACCAGCGCAGAGCCTCCATTGATCTGGGTGAGATCGGTAAATTGAAGATTCATATCCTCACAACTTGCAGCGCTCCATGTAAAGTTTGTAACCGGTGCTGGAATGATAGATAATGATTTATGTATGGTATCCATACAGCCCAAGTTGTTCACAACGGTAAGGATCACCTCAAAAGTTCCTGGTGAAGAATACGCGTGGAAGACATCTGGATTATCAGGGAAGTTAATGGTATCATAAGTTCCATCTCCAAAGTCCCATATCCATTGGACAAGATAACTGATCAAGAGAGGATAGGAAACTGAATAGCTGGTGAAATGAATAGAATCACCCATACAGTTTGATACACTATGGCCGAATAATGCAAGAGGAAGTGGTGCAATATACACAGGATGAATTCGGGTTCTGATACATCCATTCTGATCGGTAGCGACACAAGAAATATTATATGTTCCGTCAACCGGATAAGTATGATCGGGTTCAAATGGGAAATTATACGTCACAAGAGGTGACCCATCCCCGAAATCCCAGACCCAGCTGACAATGTTCAAAATTTCTGTCCCAAGTAATGAGAAATGTGTTGGCTCACCAAGACAAGTAGTATCGGCATGGAAATCAATATTGGGTAACGGATTGACAATGACATTGATAGTGTCGTTCATATACGCATCGCAATCCGTTGCGCGGGTAGTATCAACGGCATAAACTGAATACAATCCAGGAGTATTAAAATATCCAAAGGAAGGTATTGGATTTCCTGTTCCGGGAATGAAATTACTTACAGGAACGCCTCCCTGATGAATCTGATAGCGTACACCAAGCTGCGAGCCATCAAGACCAATCGATACTCCCTGTCCTCCTTCACAGAAGGCGCCATTGCCAGTGGCTGTAACCGTAAAAGCAAGAGGCAGTGGATTAATGGTGATCACAGCCGTTCCGGTATACTGATCGCCCATGCAGCTGGAATCTGATACTGCCAACAGGGTATACGCCGTGGTGATATTCGGGCTGACCGAAAAAATGTAAGGACTAGAACCGATATTGTTCACAGTTGTAGGTGTATATCCATCCCAATAAGTAATGCTCCAGGGAGGTGTTCCAAATAGGAAAACCGATATGGAGGTTGCATCACCTGAACATATCTCTGTTGTTCCAGAAATATGAGCAGTTGGTAATGGCAAGATGGTTAGTTCAAGGGTATCAGAATTGGTAACTCCGGCACAGGATAGCGAACCATTGACCGTCAGGATCAGATAAACAAATCCATCTAAAATATCCTGAGCCCCGGGAGTATATGTTGGATTGAGGATGGAGTTATCACTGAAATTCCCGTCACCGGTTGTGCTCCAGTGAACAGATGAATAAAGAGTGGCAAAACCATTAAGCTGAACAGAAGAATTTGCACAAACTGAGGTGTCATTCCCGGCAACTGCATCCGGGAGATCCTGGAAAGTAATGACAATACTGGACGAATCATCCTCGCTACTGCATGCTTCGGCGCCATAGGCAATCAAAGTCAGGGTAGCGCTCCCTGTTGTTGTATCTGCAATGCCTGGATGATATACCGGATGAAGGGAATTGGGAGGATTAAATAATCCATCTCCTGAAGTTATCCATTGAAAGGAAGAATAGTTAGAGGCTAAAGCATCTGAAAGCAAAAGCGTGCTGGTTGAACAGATCGTTGTATCCTGACCGGCAGTTGCCTGAGGCAGAGGATAGATGAACAACAGCATTTGGTCGCTGTCTGATTCTGATACACATGGGCCTTCCCCATTGATGGTAAATGTAAGCGTAACAAACCCGTTGTTGATATCTTCCTGGCTTGGGGTATATAAAGGGTGTAGGATGGTCGGAAAATTGAACGATCCTGTTCCGCTGGTTGACCATACAATGTTCGAATAGTCTGAAGCAACATTCTGACTGACCAAATAGCTGTGTGTTGCACACACCGTGTCATCAGGTCCGGCATTGGCGTAAGGAAGTGGATGCAAGGTAACATGTAAGCTGTCAATGGCGGTGTCCTGAACACATTTCAATGTACCGATTGCATGTAAATAGATATCAACACCTCCGGCAGCTTTATCCGAAGACCCTGGAATATAATAGGTTGACAGCGAAGCAGGATTTTCAAAAAGGCCATCACCCATTGGCGCGCTCCATATTACTTCGCTGTAGTGATCGGCTGTTCCGCTGAGAAAGGCCGTATCATTCAAACAGACCAGCACATCCGATCCGGCATTGGCTTCCGGTTTTTTATCAATAAAGAGAGTCATGCAACTGGAAACCGACTCGTTGATACATCCTCCGGTCCCAACAACAGAAATACAAAGATCAACTGACCCAAACAGAATATCTGAAGTCCCAACATAATACGCTGGTTGCAAGACATATGGATTCAGAAAATACCCATCTCCCGATGTTGTCCATGATACGGATGAAAAGTTGCTGGCAACGGCATCCAAAACGTATGATGAATCAGTTTCGCAGATGGTTGTATCAAGACCTGCATCCACAAGTGGAAGGGCACTGATGACCACAGAATCTGGCATGAGCATCTCGCAGAATGGCGGCGTAGCCCTATTGGCGATTACATGATAAATCCCGGCCATCATTCCTGTCCAGTTGATCGACCCGGAATTTCCAGGAACAGTTACACCAAAAGGTAATCCATCTTTGAGAAGTTGATAGTCCACACCTGTTTGGGAACCATCCAGTGTGATTGTTCGGGGTTCACAAAGCGCTCCCTGAGGACCAAGGTTGAATACCAATGGATTTGCATATATCGTAATCATTCCGGTCATCTGAGCGTAGCAACTATCAGGGGTTGTATTGTAGGCAAGCACTGTATAGATTCCCGGCGTAGTGATATAATTGAATTTAAATGAATTACCGGTGCCATTGAATGTCTCAACCGGACTGCCATTAATCCTCAACTCGTAAATTACATTCACCTGGGATCCATTCAAACCAAGCTGAGCGCCAGCGCAAGTATCATTTTCCGGCACGATCAAGTATGCAGTAGGGATGGGATAGAGCGTGATATCCCCGATCATTGTTGAGAAACACCCTGTCGCCGTGTCGGTTGCAAGCGCTGTGTAGGTACCTGGATAATCCTGTTGCCCGAAATCCAGTGAATCACCGTCACCGAATCGATAATTGCCCCAGGCTCCGCCATCTTTTAACAATTGATACTTAATTCCAATATCAGAATCATCCAGCCAAATATGAGAACCAACACATTCCCACGCCTGTGGAATGATGTTATACGCCATCGGAAGATCATGCAGGTTGAGCATTCCATTCATGATCCGGTCGCAGGAATCAGGTGCATTATTGACAGCCTTGATGTAATAGCTCCCGGAAATGGTATGGATCCCGAAATCTAGTTCTCCACCAGAACCATATTGCTCGCCTTCATTGATGCTCCCAGGGTCCCTAACAAGCCTGTAAAGGACTCCTGTTTGGGAAGAATTTAACTTAATACGCACTGAGCCGGCACATGTATCTCCCTGCGGGGACATGCTGAACACCAAAGGAATGTCCAGAAGAACCGCACTTCCTGTCATTTTCGATGAACAGTTGGTAGCCTGGTTGATAGCCTCAACGGTATAATTGCCGGCCTGGTACTGATTGCCAAAACTGATCGCTGATCCGGTTCCAGTAACAGACGGCGGCATGAAATGCGGGAAAGGATTATCATTGTAAAGATAGTAATCTACTCCCGGGTCAGAATCTGCCAGCCAGATGGAATCGCCAACACATCCGGGGAAGGCCGGCATAACCAGATAGGCATTCGGGTTTTCATGCAAAGTTACACTCCCGTTCATCCATGTCCAACAGGAGTCAGGCGTTGTGTTGTAACCACGGATGGAATAGGTTCCAGGGTCATTTTGGATCCCGAAATCAAGAATTCCAAGTGAACCTGGCAACATACTCATCAGTCTGGTTCCGGAAATATCGGTTATATACAATTCATAGTTCACATTCATCTGGGAGCCCATTAGCCGGACTCTTACTCCAGCACAGGTATCTCCAACCGGATCAATATCAAAGACGGTGGGATTTGGAATAATCTCAACAGTATTGGCCATCTCTGACCAGCATCCTGTAGAACCGATAGAGCCGATCACTTTATAGGTTCCCGGATCGCATTGCTGTCCGAAATCGATCAATCCCCCAGTTCCGGCAACCAGCAAGCCCACCGGATTATTCTGATAATACAACTGGTAGCTAACGCCAATTTCAGAAGTATCCAGGCTGATGACCACACAGGGGCAATTGAATCCCTGTGGGGTTAATGTCAAGGCCTGTGGATTGGGGTAAATGGTCACGCTGCCGTTCATGACATTTGGACAACGCATGAATACCGTTGTATCATAGGCAATGATGGTGTAATTTCCAGGAAGATGTTGAATGGGGAAAGTAATCGGGAAGCCGCTCCCGTTCGTTGAATCAACCCAAACCAAATCCCTTCTCAGAATATATCTTATCCCTGTTTCAGAACCATTAAGCCCAATTGGTGTTCCGGCACAGGTATCATGATCCGGGATCATTGTAAAGGCTTGAGGTAATGGTAAAAGTATAGCCGTTCCATCCATCAGGGTATCACAGTTTGTGATCGGATTTACAGCCAGGATCGCATATTCCCCTTCTTCAAACTGAGGTCCAAAACTCAGGCTAGTCCCTGTTCCGGGAAGAAAGGAAATAGTTTGTGTGATATTTTTAAGCAGGTAATAGACGATGCCCGCGTCAGAATCTTCCAGCCAGACACTATCACCGGCACAATTAATTCCATTCGGCATAACATGATAGACTTCCGGTGATGGATTGATGAAAATACTTCCGTCCATAATTGTATCGCAACCGGTAATTGTATCCTGGGCATAAACCCTGTACAAACCAGTATCTGAAACAAGGCCAAAACTAAGCACGTTGCCTGTCCCCATTTGTTCACTGCCATTGACCAGGTTATCATTCAAGAGAAGGGAATATTCCACATTCAACTGAGAACCATTCAGGAGCAATTCTGTGGAGGGACAATTATCTCCGAAGGAATATAAAATGAAGACCATCGGAAGGGGATGAATGATGATCGATACCGTATCACTCATAATGGTAGTTAGCGAAGTCAAGTCATTGGTTCCAGCAATATGATATTGACCAGCCTTGTTGTATGGGCCGAATACAAGGGAATCTCCAATTCCTGGTTGAGGTATATCGTAAGGAGATCCGTTCCTGAACAATTGATATGTAACACCGACTTCAGAGTTGCTGAGCCCAATGGTTACGCCGGTTGAATCATCTTCACAGATTTCCCCGCCACCTGTAACTTGAAATGTACTTGGCCAAGGATTGATGATAATTGATGCGCTTCCAAGCATTTGAGAACTACAAACTGGAACAGTCAATGTGTATGCAGTGATAAGATAGGTACCTGCAGTAGTTTGCAACCCAAAAGAAATGGGACCTCCTGTTCCTTGAATTCGAGGTAATATTGGAGAAGTGTTTGATAATTCGTACTCCACTCCAGTTTGTGAATCTGACAATCCAATTATAATACCTTGTCCTCCAGCAGGATATGAGCCACCTCCTGTAACTGAATAAACATCTGGTAATGGAATTACTGTTATTGTTGCATCTCCGTTCATTGAAGAAGAACAGACTGGGGATGAAATGCTTGTTGCTTCAACAGTATAAATTCCTGGAATATCAAATACTCCGAATGAAAGTGGAGAGCCATTACCTGTTATGGTAACAATTGAGTTACCTGATTGGTCCTTTAATACATACATATCCATTGTTGAAGAACCGGACAATCCTATTGATACACCCAATTCTCCAGCACAAAAATGACCGCCTCCAGTAACATTAAAAATATCAGGAGGTGATTTAATATTGGCCGAAACAGAACCAGTTGCTGTGTTGAATCCATCATTAACAATGACTGTATAAGTAGTTGGTACAAAAGGATTTACTAATGGATTTTCTTGTGTTGAAGTCCAAATTGGATTCCCTTGAGGAATTGAGCTCCAGGTATAAGTATAAATTCCAGATCCACCACTGGGATTGGCAAATAATTGTGCTTGGCCTCCCGGACAGACTAATGAAGGGTCAATTGTTGGTGACGCTGCAACTGCGGATCCGGTAACAACAACATCAACATCATCAGATAATGAACAATTTGTCATATTCAAGTCTGAAACATATAATGTAAATGTTGTTGGAGCGTAGATATTTTTAGTCTCAGGGGTTAATGTATTCTGGCCGTTGAGAATTTGCCCAGAAGGTTCCCATTGGTAGTGAAGGTTTCCTCCTCCCCCAGAAGCAGTGCCCGCTAAAAAAGCCCTTGTCCCAAATGGAATAGTAACATCAGTTCCTGCACTTATAGAGAAATCTTTAACCTTCACAATCAATGACATTGTATCACTTATGCAAGCTGAAATTCCGGGCCCGATAGTCCAAATTTCATATAAGACATCTATATCTAATCCTGTTGTATTTATGAGTGTTTCAGTGATTGAGGGCGAAGTGCCACTACCAATTGGATTGGATATTCCAGTAACAAGGGGTCTCAACCATCCATATGAACAATTTGGGATATTACTTGTTATAGTGTAAGAAAAAGGGTTTCTGCTACAAACGCTATCCTCCAATGGGCTTGTTATGAGAGGAATAGGATTTGTTTCCACTTGGGCAATATTTGATGTAATGTTTGAACATCCTCCCGATGAAAAAGTAATGACACAATAATAGTATTTCGTGCCTACTACAATTGCTGGAGGCTGGTAGCTTGGATTTGTCGCTCCAGAAATTGCTGTTCCTCCAACCGTACTGTTTACCGTATTGACATACCATTGATAACTTGGCGTTCCTGCCCCATTTGTGTATGCAACAGTTAATAACGTGGGATTCCCCCCAAGACAAACACTGCTTGAGGCAGGCTGATCTGTAAATGACGGCCCGGCATTTACAATAACAGCCGCAGTTGAACTTGTCACTGAACATCCGGATCCCGTCTGTGTGATCACACAATAGTAATATGTCGTTCCAACTGCTGATGTTGGAGGTGTATAGGAAAGTCCCGTTGCTCCCGGTATGAGCGTTCCCGTTGTATTATTATTCACCGTATTTGAATACCACTGATAGGAAGGAGTGCCCGTCCCTCCACTTATTGCAACACCCAGATTGGCTGGTGAAGCGTTCTGACACAAGGTTTGTGTCGCTAATGGCTGTGTCGTTACAACGGGATCTGCCAAGACGGT
>Ga0194126_10001987_pt1 | contig 33559 bp, 35 predicted proteins | sample TA2KigC150mmetaG_FD_148641 | JGI IMG/M metagenome (GOLD analysis project Ga0194126, IMG submission 148641) | Freshwater microbial communities from Lake Tanganyika, Tanzania - TA2015035 Kigoma Deep Cast 150m | ecosystem: Environmental > Aquatic > Freshwater > Lake | place: Tanzania: Lake... | reverse complement strand
AAGTCGCCACATACGCTAGACAAGTTTCGCTTCCGCGTAGTGTACGCCGTCCAGCCCAGCGTGTGAGTGGGCACGAAAAACTTTGTCATGCCGGCCAACTCGAAAACTCAAATCAGTGGTAGTCTGATGCTATCATCCCCCTGGACTGTCGAAATACCGCCCAAACTTCTCCCGCATCCAATGGTACCCCAGCCGCTCATCCTCGGGCAGGTTCCAGGCGATGCGGCATTCGGCCAGGATGGCGGTCTTGTGGGTGTCCACCGTCTTCGGCGTGATCGCCAGCCGGTCGGCGACTTCCGCGGGGACGAGGCCGTCGGCGAAGGCGCGCAGGGCGTTGCCTCTGCGCCCACCTGCTAGAATCAAACAGCCGCTGCCGGCGCGTATGCGCCGGCAGCGCTGTGACGCAGCTACCCCTGTTGTGGTTGGACTCGACATCCGTGGCGAAGGCATTGTGGTTCCGCCTGCGATGAGCGAGAACTGACGGCTTGTCCGACCCCGAATACCGCCTGGCACCTGGACCTGTGGCACTGCTGGCGCCGACATACACAATCATACACCCAAGGCGCAGCTATCGTCAAATCGCGTTGACATGGCACGGGATGCCTGCCCGTGGCACAGCGGATGCGTCGCGGGCAGGCCCTGGTGTCACGCGTGGGGGATCAACTCGGTCACTTGCGCCGGCGGCAGCGCCTCGATCGTCACCCGCGAGAGCCGATTGACCGAGACGACCGCCTCGTTGCATGGCTGAGTCAGCGTCCAGGCGATGACCGCCTCAGCCGCCTGGGGCACGGCCAGCGTGTTGGTGAGCACGATCGGGGTCTCGATCTCGCCCAGCTCGATCACCTGGGTGCTGCCCATGAGCTTGCCGAAGCCGTTCCCGACCGCCTGGCCGGCCGGAACCCTGTCCTGGTAGAGGTTGCCGCCATGGGGCAGAATCGCGGTGACGCCGGTGCGGATGGCATCCCCCTCGATGAGGGTGACGTGACCCACGCGCACGCCCGCCACGTCGGTGATGGCGTTGAGCGGGCCGGCCGGCAGGACGCCAGGCGCGCGGCCCAGGTCGCGGGCGCGGCAGCGAGCGAGTTCGTCTGGCATCTGTTGCTTGTCTCCAAAGCGCAAATGTGCTACACTCATGGCAATGATGGGTCTGCGGGCAACTCCTGGTTTGCCTGCGGGCCAGAACGTTTCGGATGATCGAGGTGATGCTATGCAGACCATGACCGATCAACTCGTACTGGACTCGCCGCGTCCCATTGCGCGGGAACTGGATTTCCTGATGCAGCGAACAGGCCAGGACGAATTGACGCTCTTGAGCCAGGCCATGCGCCTGGGCCTGGGCATGCTCTACCGCCAGTCTGCGGAGCAGGCTTTCATTGACGAAGTTTTGACACGGTCCGAAGCCATCGCGGCCCTCGGCACCCAACGCGTGGCCGAGATCGAATACGCCAAACAAGCCCTGACGCAGGATGTCGCGCGCGGATTGGGGCTGTGATGCGCGTCGTGTCTGACAGCGGGCCGCTCACCCATCTCTGGCAGATCGGCCAGTGGGGGGCTTTCCGTACCTTTGACGCCATCCACGTGCCGGCGCAGGTCGCGCATGAGGTTGAGCGCCACGTGCCGTTGACGCAGATGAAGGCTTTGGCCGGCCGCGCCGTGAGCATGGATGAGGTGTCAGAGCTGGAGATCGCCGCGGCCCGCCAGGCTGCGCCGGCCAATTTGACCTTGCACCAGGCTGATCTGGCAACGCTGGCGCTGGCGCGGCGACAGCCGCCCGATCTCGTGCTGACCGATGATCTGGCGATGCGCCAGGCCGTCGAATCTCAGGGCCAGACGCCGATGGGCAGTGTGGGCATCCTGTTGCGCGCCTGCAAAGCTGGCTTATCGCGGCCGCTGTCCTCGACCAGGCGATTGATGGCCTCTTCATCCACAGCACCCTCTACCTCAGTCCGCAGTTCAAGGCTTATGTGCGTCGGCTGATTGCGACGATGACAGCCAGGTAACAACCTTTTCACAGCAGTCCAGCACAAACGCGTCCTCGATTACGGGTTCCCTGGCGCTCACGCGAAGCCCAACACTCCCACGCGATGTGCGTCCGCCGACGCGCCAACTGAGTTGAAGGTGCGTACTCCATAGCAGTAGTTGATGATGGACATGTGAGCACCTCCACGGGAAGCGCAAAGCAACTGCGGCGGGATCTCAACAGACAGAAGTCCAGTCTATCTTTTCATCCGCCCGGTTGGAGGACAAACCGGAACCGGCCCACCGACCCCGAGAGGCCAACTGGCTTTGAACTGGCGTTCAGCCCCCAGACGCGATAGAAGCAATTTGCATCAGGTGGCGCGGCATCATCCCATGTCAGGCTGTCCCCGGTCGGTGTCAGGAGGGCTTTCCTTTCGGCGCCAAGTCCACCGGGTACCAGGTAGGGATTGGGGCCGCGCCAGACCTCGTAGGTCGCTGCTGTGGGAATGCCGTGCAGCCAGCTCAGCCGTATGGCGTCCGTGATTCTGGCTGATGGCTAACGGTTCGATGGCTTGCAGCGCCGCGCCCACGCTGGCGAGCGCCGTCAGAGCATTGGCTGGCTGCTCCTGAGGGGTGAGGTTGCTCTCGACGATCTTCACATTCGCCAGATTCAGGCGCGTTGCGCCGTTCGCCACTGCGGTGAAGCGCACCTGGGTCAGCGCGCCGTTGCCGCCAGGGCCGGGCACGCTGCCAAAGCTAAACGCGCCGAACCGCAGCATGCCGGTGGTCTGGTTGATTTCTGGCCCGACCGCGGCGACCGAGCGACCTGTGGAAGCCAAAAAGGCGCCCATGACCGCACTGTCAGCCCGCAACACGGCAGGGTCGTAGATCAGATCGAACTGGAAGCCGCCGAGCTGGACCGCGCCCTGGATGGCGATCGTGACCGTGAACGTCGCGCCTGGTGTCTCCAGGTAAAGCTCCGGGGTAAAGTAGACATCCGCGGTTGGGAGCGCCGCTGGACGATCTACCACATGTAGGAGCGCGACGCCGCCTTCACGCGCGCCGGCACTCCCGATCCCCACGGCGCCAGCAAGACGAGCACGAGCAGAATCAGCGGTCGAGCTTTCATCGTGGTCTCTCGCTGATCGTCAACGGCAGCCACAGCCAGTAGTAGCTTTGATCTTGCACGGCCAGGGGAATTGCCGCGCCGTCGCGATCGGCCGCCTGGGCACTTAACAAGTGAACGCCCAGCCCATCGCGTTTCAGTACCCGGAATCGTACGGTCCCGAGCAAAGCTGAGCCTGTGGCAACATCTGTGGCCCCCACGACAAACCCACCGACGGCCATGCGGCCAGGCTGTTCGGCCTGCGGGCCGAGAGGCAAGGCCAGAGCGCCACGTGCCAGACCTGGCCCAGGTTGGACCTCCAGTGGGGATAGGGCTGCGGGATCGTAGGCCAGGAGCCCCTGGTACGCCGCAGGCGCAGCCGTGCCACAACCGTGCAGCTCGACGACCAGCAGAGCGCCCGCTTCGCGGAACTGGCGCAGGTAGACAGCATAGCCGGGCGGTTCAACGCTGGTCTGACCGGCCGAGTGCGCCAGCGCGCCGCCAGGACAACTGGTATTCCACAGGTTGGCGACGACCATGATGTCGAGGATATCAATATCGCCGTCCCTATCAAAGTCATAAGTGGCCAGGTAGTTGGGATCGCCAGCGTGGGTGTTCCAGCGGTTGGCGACGAGCATGATGTCGTAGACGTCCACCAGGCAACTGCGATCGAGGTCGCCTTCAGGGTAGGTAACCACTCGCACCTGAGCGGAACCCTCGGTCATCGCCATTGGCATAGAGAGGCTATCGGCCAAGACGACATTTCGCAGGACCAGGTTGCTTGTGCCCAGGCCGGCCAGTGCGAACGTCACCGAGGCCAGCACACCGGAACCTGCGGGACTAGGCGCAAGGCCATAAGCGCCGGCCCCGAAGCTTACATGGCCTGCCACGCTGTCCAACTCCTGACCAGCGACGAAGGTGTTGAGTCCAGTGCTTCCCAGAAATGGGCTCAGGCTGACGCCAGTGGCCTGAAGGATGGCGGGGTCGAAGGTCAGGTCAAACTCGAACCCGCGCAGGTCGTTCACGTTTTCCGCGCTGACGTCAACCGCCAGCGACGCCTCGTCAAGGCCGACATGGGCTCGGGTGCTGGGCGAGACCGGCGCCGGAGGATAGGCGGGATTCGTGGCGGTATAGGCCGACGATAGACTGGCGGACTGCGTGTCGAAATTCGTCACAGTAACCGTGTAGGTGCCTGCCGCGCACCCGGCGGCCGTCAGGGACATGCGAAAGCTGCTGCCAGCCAGCACGTTGGGCCACCAGACGTAGCGGGCAGGCCGGCTGCCCAGACTGGCGATCAGAGGCTGGCCGACGAACGCGTTGCGGATGGCGGCGCGCGGTTGGGCCGAGGCGATCGGCTGCAACTCCACGACGCGCGCCAGGATCTCATCCACGGTGAGCGGCCGCTCGGCCGCGGCCAACACCTGCCCGACGGTGTGGGCGATGGCTGGGGTCATGGGGTCAACTCCTCTTGACTGACCGTGGGCCACGGCCTGAACAGATGCCCCAATAGCACAGGGGGCGCCAGGAACAGCCAGGCCGCAAAAAAGCCGAAGAGGGCCAATGCGGCTGCGCCCACCGCCTGGGCCTGCATTTGAGCCGGCCAGTCGGGCTGGAACTGCGCAGCCGCCAGCAGCCCCGTCACCCCCTGCTGCGCGATGCCCAGATAGCTCTGCGCGCCGATCGCATTCCAGCCGGCTCCGCTGTGGCCATCCGCGAAGAGGCCCACAGCCAACAGGCCCAATACACCGCTCAGGCCATGAACGGTCAGGCTGGCTGTGGGATCCTCCCAACGCAGCACGTGATCTACCAGGTAGATGACGAGGGGCGTCAGCAAGCCCACCGCGGCGCCGATGGTGAGCGCGGCCCAGGGTGCGATGAACCCCGCGGCCGCGGCCACCACGACCGTGCCCGCGGCCAGGCCGCGCGTCGCCATGAGCGGATCGGTGATGCCCGCGACGAACCAGGTGTAGAGCAGCGGCAGCAGCGCGCCGCCTGCTGCCGCCAAGACCCAGTTCAAGGCCAGCCGCGACGCGTCGAACGTCGCGACGTTCAGCAGGGGGTTGCCGGCAAACCAGGCCGGGCCGCCTGCCAGCAGCAAGCCCGCGCCCAGCACAGCCAGTAACGGCAAGTGCACCGGCGGCAGGGGCGTCGGAGTTGCCGCAGCAGTGCGAGGCTTACGCGGGGTGAAGACCAGCACGCCAGCCAGTCCGGCCGCCGCGCCCACCAGATGGACCAAACCCGAGCCGCCGGCATCTATCAGCCCGTGGCCCAGGCCCAGGTTGCGGCCCAGGTTCGCCAGCCAGCCGCCCCCCCAAATCCAATTGCCGGCCAGTGGATAGATGACCGCGCCAACCAGCAGGCCGATCAGCCCGGAGGCCCACGTCGGAATCCGCCCGCGCAGACCGAGCAGCGGGATGGCGGCCGCGGTGATGACCCAGGGCAGGTTCGCCAGCGCCAGGGCATGTGCGCCGGCCGTCTCTGCTGCGCCCGTCAGCCCCCAGCCCGTCAGCCCGGCCATGCCCCAGCCGGCTCCCCAGGCCGGCCCCAGCGCCGACCATTCCCACACCAGTTCCTCCAGGCCAGAGAGGCTGTGGGCCAGGCCCGCGCCGCCGAATTGCAGCGCAAATCCACACCCGATATAGCCGAGGCCGGCAAGTCCCAATGCGGCAAGGGCGCTCAGCGCCGCGTGTCGGGCGCGGTCCTCCGGCAGACCGCCCACCGCGATGAGCGTATAGCCGAGCGGAACGAGATACGCGAGAGATGAAGCGGCAATCGCAGCGTCTGGCATCTGGTGAGTCCTGTGGTAGCGTGGTTGGTTGCCGGGCAAGGATAGCACAACAGGCGTGACTGTCAAATCGCTGGCCAGAGGTCGCGACGCCGGCTTGACAACGGTCGCCAGCGCGGTTAGAGTTAACCGTATTCCTCTGTTGCACGCATTGGATCACTCGAACGGGAAAGAGAGTTACTGTACGGCGTCAATACCTCGAATAGACTACGTATGTTTTGTCTTCGCTGTGTCGGAACCAGTTCAAGTGGGCGCTGCCAGGAGGTATCTTGAACCAGGAATCTCAACCATCTTTTCCGCACAGGGCGGGCCATGGAGCAACGCCGGGCCTCTTCGATGCAACCAGCAAACTGGCCGCCATTCTGATCGGCGCGGCGGCCGTGATCGCCGGCCTGGCGGCGGGGCTGCGCAATCCGTTCCTGACAGACGCAGCCTCCAGCCAGGGCGCGGCCATTGACGCCCTCTTCAGCATCACGCTCGGCATCGCAGCCGTGATCTTCGTCGTCGTGCAAGGCTTTCTCCTCTACTCGATCATCCGCTTCGGCCAACCGGCCGGCGACGAGACCGATGGGCCGCCGATCCGCGGCAACGCCAGTCTGGAAGTCATCTGGACTGCCATCCCGGCCGCCATCGTGGTCTTCCTGGCGCTCTTCAGCTATCGCGTCCTGGCCGACATCGAGCGGCCGCGCGGCGATGAGATGATCGTCGAAGTCACTGCGCGGCAGTATGCCTGGGAATTCTACTACCCCACGTCCGACATCCAGTCCAACGAGCTGCACATCCCTCTCGGCCGCCAAGTGCTGCTGAAGATGCGCTCGACCGATGTGATTCACGCCTTTTGGGTTCCAGAGTTCCGCATCAAGAAGGACGTGATGCCCGACCGCATCACCGAGGCGCGCATCACCGGCGTGCAACTCGGGACCTATCCGGTGGTGTGCACGGAGCTGTGCGGGGCCGGTCACGCGGTCATGCGCAGCCAGGTGGTGGTCCAATCGGACGCCGAATTCAGGATTTGGACCGCGAGCCAGGCGGCAGGCAAGCTCCGCGCGCCGGCCGACCCGCTCGCATATGGCCGCGAGCTCTACAACCGCCTTGCCTGTAATAGCTGCCATGCGCTAACCGATGCCGCAGCCGTCGGGCAGATCGGCCCCAGCCTCGATGGGATCGGCGGTCGGGCCGGCGCGACCGTGGCGGGCCAATCGGCCGAGGAATACGTGCGCCTGGCGATCGTCAAGCCGAACGCTTACCTTGTGCCCAAGTATCAGCCGGTGATGCCCGGCGACTACGGTCTGCGGATGTCGGATGCGGAGCTCGATGCGCTGGTTCAGTACCTGTTGACGCGGAAGTAGGCGCGCGATCCCTGGCGGTCGCCCGACCGCCGAGCGACTGCTCGGTCGAACGCGTATGAGGGGGATTGCTTCGGCCCCAACGACGGGCCTCGCAATGACACTCGCGTTTGGTTGCGGCAAGAGGCCGCGCTGTACGGTCTACGGAGGCAAAGAGACACATGGCAGATACCACGACCGGCCACGGCTTCATTCGTCATGGCGGCCGCAAGCTGAGCGACTATCTGGTCTTCAACACCGACCACAAGGTCATCGGCATTCAGTATATCGTGATGTCGTTCGTCTTCTTCGTTTTCGGCGGCATCCTGGCCGAGGTGATCCGCGCGGAGCTGGCTGCGCCGGGTGTGCAGCTCGTGGGCGGCAGCCAGTACAACCAGTTGTTCACGATCCACGGCACCGTGATGATCTTCTTGTGGATCATTCCTGCCTTCACGGGCCTGGCGAACTACGTCGTGCCGCTGGGCCTGGGCGCGCACGACATGGCCTTCCCGCGGCTGAACGCGTTCTCGCTCTGGCTGTTGCCGCCCGGCGCACTGCTGTTGCTGCTCAGTTTTGTGGTTGGCGGCGCCGAGAGCGGCTGGACCGCCTATCCGCCGCTGAGCATCCAGACGTCGGCCGGCCAGACCATCTGGGCGATCAGCCTCCAATTCGTCGGCTTCTCGACCATCTTCAGCGCGGTCAACTTCCTGGTGACGATCTTCAACATGCGCGCGCCAGGCATGACGCTGACACGGATGCCGTTGCTGGCCTGGGCGATGGTGGCCACCTCGATTATTCAGATCCTGGGGACGCCTGTGCTCTCGGCGGCCCTGGCGATGCTGACGCTCAACCGGGTTCTGGGAACCAACTTCTTCGCGCCTGGCGCGGGCGGCGATCCGTTGATGTGGCAGAACCTCTTCTGGTTCTACTCGCACCCGGCGGTCTACATCATGATCCTGCCCGGATTCGGGGTCATCTCCGAGGTGCTGCCGGTCTTTGCGCGCAAGCCGATCTTCGGCTACAAGCTGATCGGCTTCTCCAGCCTGGCCATCGCCATCGTCGGCTTTCTGGTGTGGGCGCATCATATGTTCACCAGCGGGATGGACCCGCTGCTGCGTATCCCCTTCATGGTCACTTCGATGATCGTGGCGGCGCCGACCGGCGTCAAGGTCTTCTCCTGGTTGGCGACGATCTTCGGCGGCAAGCTGCGCTTCACCGTGGCCAGCACCTTCGCTCTGGCTTTCATCTCGATGTTCGTCATCGGCGGGCTGAGCGGTGTCTTTCTGGCCTCGGTGCCGATTGACATTCACGTCCAGGATACCTATTTCGTGGTGGCCCATCTGCACTACGTGCTCTTCGGCGGCAGCGTGATGGCGATCTTCGCTGGCCTCTACTTCTGGTATCCGAAGATCACGGGCCGCCTGTTGGATGAACGGCTGGGTCAACTGCACTTCTGGATGACTTTCCTGGGCTTCAACATCACCTTCATGCCGCTGCACCTGGCCGGCCTGGATGGGATGCCGCGTCGTGTGGCCGATTACGACCCGGCGTTTTTCCTGCCCAACCTGATCGCGACGCTGGGGTCGCTCTTGCTGGCCGCCGCCGCGCTGCCGTTCCTGTTCAATGCCGTTCGCAGCCTCTTCCGCGGCAAGATGGCTGGCCCCAATCCCTGGCGGGCGCTCTCGCTGGAATGGACGCTGTCCTCGCCGCCGCCCGTTCACAACTTCCCCACGCCGCCCACCGTAGAGCACGATCCGTATGGGTATGGAGAAAGCGTAGTGCGTAGTGCGTAATCGGCAATCTGAGATCGCAAAATGAGCCAACCAACAACCACTCACAAGTACACGACGACCGGCCTGGACAGTCGCAAGCTCGGCATGTGGATCTTCCTGGCCACCGAGGTGATGCTCTTCTCCTCCCTGATTTCCGGCTTCTTGCAGATGCAGGCGCGCAGCCCGGCCGGCGCCAACCACGTCCTGAATATCCCGCTGACCGCGGTCAACACCTTCATCCTGATCTGCAGCAGCCTGACGGTCGTGATGGCGCTCTCGGCGATCCAGGACGGGGATCAGAAGAAGCTGCGCACCTTCCTGCTGGCGACCCTGGCGCTCGGCGCGACCTTCCTGGGCATCCAGATCATCGAGTATCGCCACCTGATCGTCGGCGAGGGTTTCACCCCGGCCGGCAGCCTGTTCGGCGCGGGGTTCTTCACCGTCACCGGCTTTCACGGCTTTCACGTCTTCATCGGCCTGATCTGGTGCGCCTGGCTGATCCTGCAGGCCGTGGCCGGCCGTTTCACGGCCGCGGAGCATATGCGGGTGGAGATCTTCGGCCTCTACTGGCATTTCGTGGACGTTGTATGGATCATCCTGTTCACGCTTATCTACCTGCTGTGAGGATGCGAACGGCGTGTAGGAGCTTTCATGAAACACGTTGACCCCAACCAGGATGTCAAGCAGCGGTCGCACCGCAAGCCGAACTACCTGCTGGTGTTCGTCTTTCTGGCCGCGGTGACCGCGCTCGAGGTGGCGATCACCTACATCCCTGGCGTGCCGCTGGCGCCCGTGTTGGTGGCGCTGTCGCTCGCCAAAGCCAGCGCAGTGCTGCTCTACTTCATGCACCTGCGCTTCGATCACTGGTGGTATGCCGTGATCTTCCTGGTCCCGTTTGTCCTGGTCATCCCACTGGTGCTCGTGGTGCGCGTCTGATGCCAGGGGCGCGCCAGTTCTTCACCGCAAAGGCGATCGGTCGTCCGCTATCGTCATTCACGGGCCTGCGGATGTTCCTGGCGGCTCTTTTGGCGCTATCGTTGGGGTTGATGGGATGCGGTCGCGCTCAGCGGGCAAACCCTGTGACCCAGGATGACTATGCAGTGAGTCTGGCGATCGCGCCCTCGCCGCCGGTCGTTGGTGATGGCCGGCTGCGGATAACGATCGCGGATCGCCAGGGGCGCCCCGTGACCGACGCCCGGCTGCAGATCGAGGGCAACATGAGTCACGCGGGGATGACGCCGGTCTTCACACAAGCTGCAGGCGGCGAAGGCGGGGCGTATTCCGCGGCCATGAAGTGGACTATGGCCGGCGATTGGTATCTGGATGTCCGAGTGACGTTGCCTGATGGCCGGATCATCGGCCGGCGGTTCGAGGTGAGCGTGCGATGATCGCGGCTGGGCAGGTATACGGTCGCCGTCGTCTCGACCTTCTCGCCCGGCCGGTCATCGGACGATTTCTGCACTGGCGTCATGCGCGCACTGCGCTCCAGGTTCCGCTATTGGTCGTGGCCGGGTTGGTTGTCTTCGATGGCCTGTTTGGGCCGCAACTGGCGCCCAAGAACCTGGCGACCGTGGGCGTTTGGCTGCACTACCGGGGGCTGGTCGTTCTGGCGCTGTTGGCGGCCGGCAACCTGTTCTGCATGGCGTGTCCCTTCATGCTGCCGCGGCGATTCGGCCGTTGGCTGCGGGAGAGATGGCTGGCCGGCGGCCGGCCGACGCCCGCATTGCTGCGCAGCAAGTGGCCGGCGGTCGTCTTGTTGGTCGTGTTCTTTTACAGTTACGAATACTTTGCCCTGTGGGCCAGTCCATGGCTGACCGCGTGGATTGCAGTCGGCTACTTCGTGGCAGCCTTCGTCGTAGATACTCTCTTCCGCGGCGCGACCTTCTGCAAACGCATCTGTCCGCTCGGCCAGTTCAACTTCCTGGGTTCGCTGGTCTCGCCGCTGGAGATCGCCGTGCGCCGGCCAGAGACGTGCGCCGCGTGTCGAACCAGGGATTGCATCCAGACCAGGGCGGCGACGAGGGCGCGCGGCTGCGAGCTGGCGCTCTTCCAGCCGCGCAAAGTCGGCAACATGGACTGCACCTTTTGCCTGGACTGCGTCCACGCGTGCCCACACGACAACATCGGGCTGATCGGCCGCCTCCCGACCGCTGAGCTGTGGAGCGATCCCTATCGCTCAGGGATCGGCCGGTTCTCGCAACGCCGCGACCTGGCCGCGTTGGTCGTCGTCCTGACGTTCGGGGCCTTTGTCAATGCGCTGGCGATGATCCGGCCGATCTACGAACTACAGGGATGGCTGCCGGGCTTCGCAGCGCGTGCGCCGTGGCTGGGGCTGGTCTTCCTGATCGGCCTGGGCGTCTTGCCCGTGACCCTCCTGTCCGCCGCCGGTTTCGTCAGCCGCGGGCTGGGCGGCGAGACCGGCGTGACCGTGTGGGCCAGTGTGCGGCGCTATCTCTTGGCGTTGGCGCCGTTGGCCTTCGGCATGTGGCTGGCGCACTACGCTTTTCACTTTCTGACCGGCGCGCTGACCATCACGCCCGTAGTGCAATCGTTCCTGGCCGATCTCGGTGTATCGGGCGTGCAGCCTTACTGGGGCTGGGGGCCGCTGGTTCCGGCCGATTGGCTCTTTCCCATCGAGGCGTTCTTCTTGTACCTGGGGGCGTTCGGGTCGGCCGTCGCCGTCTTCCAGATCGCGCGTCGCCACATCGGAGAGGGCAACCTGGAGGCGCGACGCAGGGTGCTGGGGGCCGCATTGCCCTGGCTGGCGTTATGTCTGCTGCTGCTGGCAGCCGGCCTCTGGATCATGACCCAGCCGATGGAGATGCGCGGGACGTTTGTCTTGTCATCGGTTCACTGAGCAGCGCCAGGGTGCGCAGCCTTTCAGGACAGATGCCCATGCCGACCGCGGCGCCAGTGCGCAGCCTCCCTGTGGGACGGCGGATGAAAAGTATCTTCTCAATTTGTAGGGGCGCACCCTTGCGGTCGCCCCGGCGGGCAGGCGCAAGGCCATGCCCCTACCCCGGATTATTGAGAAGATGCGATGAAAACGTTCGTAGTAACGACTTCAGTCGTTCGGCGCGGGCCACGGCGACTGAAGTCGCTACTACGAACCTGCCCATTTTCAGGACAGGCGACATGGTGAAGCGAAATTGTTGGATGCTATTGATCGCGCTCGCGCTGGCGAGCGGAGCTGGCCTGGCGCGGCCGGCCCCCGCTCGCGGCGAGAACCTGGGGCCGGGCGGCGGGACGCGCATCATCGTCGGCGATGAGGTGGTGGGGCCTTATCGTCTGCTGGTCACGGCCGCGCCGGAACCGGCGCAGGTCGGCGCGGTGACTTACGTCGTGCGGGTCAGCGATCCGGCCAGCGGCGAGAAGGTGCGCGATGCCGATGTCGCGATCGAGCTGGTCCACGGCGAGAAGGGCATCCGGCTGACCACGGCCGCCACGCACGCCAACGCGGGCAACGCCATTGACTATGCCGCCCACATGGAGGTGGCCGACGCTGGCTCGTGGAACGGCGTGGTGCAGGTGAGTGGCCGCGCCGGGTCGGCGCAGGTCGCCTTCGTCCAACGCATCGCGCCCCCGCGCGGCGTAGCGACCGTGGTGATCGTCGCCGTGCCGTTCGTGATCACGCTGGCAGTACTGGGCGGGTTCTGGGTTTTCCGCACCGGCCGGCGTGCTGACCCGGCCGAGACCGGGTCCGTCTGACCAGAGCCCGTATAACGATTGCGTGAATTTTGCATTTCACTTGTTCCATGTATAATAGCGACCTGCGCCGAAGGCCCTGAATTCGGCCTTGTGGCTCCTGAGCTGAGGTTTCATTGGCCCGGGTTCGACAGCGTGCGCTGCGCTTGCTGATGGAGTCCGGGTGAGAGTTGGCGACAGATCGGAGCTTGCACATGCTTCAGTCTCTGTTTCGCGCGCGTCCCACGCGCGTGTGGCTGCTGTTAGGAGGGGCGGCGACCCTGATCGGGTTGGCTGCTCTGTTCGCGGCGTTCTGGATCTTCATCCAGGCACCTCGCGCCCAGGCGTACGCTGCTCAGCCGTTGCCGTTCGAGCACAGCAAGCACGTGCAAGCCGGCGTCAACTGTTTCTTTTGCCACCCCGGCGCGACCAATGGCCCGGTGGCGGGTTTGCCGTCCCTGGCCAAATGTATGGGCTGCCATGTCGCGATCACGCCAAAGGACGCCAAAGATCAGGCCGACATAGACAAGCTGATCAAGCAGTGGGAAACCGGCCGGCCGATCAGGTGGGTAAAGATCTTCGAGCAACCCGACTTCGTGCGTTTCAACCACCGGCCGCACCTGGCCCAGGGGGTCGCCTGCGAGACCTGTCATGGCAATGTGGCCGAGATGGGGTATGCCCAGGTATACAACCTGAACATGGGCTTCTGCCTGAACTGTCATCGGGCGCAGTCGGCGGAGAAGGTGACGCGGCTGATAGACTGCGCAACGTGCCACTACTAGCTGGTAGATCGGTAGAAGGGACCTATCCATGACCCAATTCCTTTCCCGCCGGCAGTTTATCCAGCTCGGCGGTCTGGCCGGAACTGCCGTTGCGGTCAGCGGCTGCACGATCAATCTTCAGCAACCGGAGAAGCTGGAGCCATACGTCACGCCGCCCGAAGAGGCGTTGCCCGGCGAGAACATCTGGTATGCCAGCACGTGCCGGCAGTGTGCAGCCGGCTGCGGCATCATCGTGCGCGTCAGCAACGGCCGGCCGCGCAAGATCGAGGGCAACCCACAGCATCCCCTCAACCGCGGCAAGCTGTGTGCGCGCGGGCAGGCAGGGTTGCAGCTCTTGTACCACCCCGATCGGCTGCGCAATGCGGTCAAGCAGGCGCGTCGCGGGTCGCGGCAGTTCACGCCGTTGTACTGGGAGGCGGCGCTGGCGCAGGCAGCCGAACGCGTCAAGGCGGCCAGGCCAGGCGCAGTCGCGTTCTACGGCAACCTGATCCCCGACAACCTGGCCGCAATCATCGGGCCATTTTTCCAGGCGCTGAATGCGCCGGCGCCGGTCCTCTTCGACGTGCAGGCAACATTCGACGGCCGTCGCACGCTGGCCCTGGCGACCGGCCAGTTGCTGGGCGTTGAGCCGGCGTTGCCGGTCTTCGACATCGCGCGCGCGGATGTGGTCTTCTCCTTTGGCGCGAACTTCACCGAGACGTGGCTGTCGCCTGTGGCGTATGGCCACGCCTTCGCCGCGTTGCGCGGCGGCCCGCTGGGCAAGCGCGGCTACCTGGTGCAGTTCGAGCCGCGGCTATCGGCCACAGCCGCGGTCGCGGATAAGTGGATACCGATCGCGCCCGGCACAGAGGCCGCGGTCGCCCTGGCCCTGGGCAAGATCCTCGTGCTCGAAGGGGGCGGCGCTGCGAAGGATAGCCCGTTCGCCGCGCTCTTCAGATCGGCCGACATCCAGGGCGCGGCGGCCGCCAGCGGCATCTCGGAAGACAGGCTGCGAGAGTTGGCGCTGTCGCTGGTGCGTTTTGCCCGGCCGGTCATCATCCCCGGCGGCGCACTGGCGGGCCACACCAACGCTGCTGCCGCGATGACGGCTGTATTGGCCCTCAACGCCCTGCTCGGCCAGATCGGCGGTCAGGCGGGCGCGATCGCGCTGACGCCGGCCGCGGCCGACCCGGCCTTCGCTGCCGCGACACCTTCTTCCTTCGCTGATGCCAGGGCGCTGATCGAAAAGATGAAGGCGGGCGCGATAGACGTGCTCTTCGTACACGGCAATCCGCTCTACGATCTGCCCGTGGCTGCGGGGTTTGCCGAAGGCCTGGCCCGCGTTCCGTTCGTCGTCTCGTTCAGTTCGTTGGTGGATGAGACCGCGGTGCAGGCGGACTTGATCTTGCCCGACCATACCTATTTGGAGAGCTGGGGCTACCAGGTCGTGGCGCCGGTCGCCGATCGGCCCGCGCTCAGCGGCCAACAGCCGGTGGTTGCGGCGCTCTACGACACGCGCGCGACGAGCGATGTCTTTCTCGATCTGGCGTTGCGGTTGGGCGGCGCGGTGAAACAAGCCTTGCCGTGGCCAAACACCGTGGAGTTCATGAAGGCGCTCACCGGCAAGCTGCGGGGCAAAGACGCGGCCTATCCGGTCAAGACGCCGGAACAGGCCTGGGCTGGCTGGCGGCAGATGGGCGGCTGGTGGCCCACAGCCGAGGAGCGGGCAGCGCCGAAGCCGCCTCCCGCGCCGCGCACGCTCGACGTGTCGCGGCCCCAGTTCGCTGGCGAGGGCGGTGGCTACCCCTTCCTGTTGTACCCCTACGGGTCGGTGGCCCTGGGCGATGGCCGCGGCGCGAGCCAGCCATGGCTGCAAGAAACGCCCGACCCGATGACGACCGCCTCGTGGGACACCTGGGTGGAGATCAATCCGATAACTGCGAAGGCGCTCGGCGTGGAGCGCGACGACGTGGTGAAGGTGGCCTCGGCCAACGGCGAGATCGAGGCGATCGTCTACATCTACCCTGGCATCCGGCCCGACGTGGTCGCCGTGCCGTTGGGCCAGGGTCACTCGTCTTTCGGCCGCTACGCCAACAACAAGGGCGCGAACGTCCTGGCGCTGCTCGCGGCGCAGACCAACGAGCGAGGCGACCTGGCCTGGGCGGCCACCCGCGTGAAGATCGTCCCCACCGGCCGCCGCCGCGTGTTGCCGCGCATCGAGAACAACGTGGGCGTAGACTTCGCGCAGAAGAACGAGAAGGTTCCAGGGTGACGAGGACCCTGATCCGGTGAAAGATGCGGCAAGGAGCAGTAGCGCATGGCTGAACAGAAACAAGGCCATAGATGGACCATGGTCATAGACCTTGATCGCTGTACAGGCTGTCAGGCGTGTGTGGTGGCGTGCCACGCCGAGAACAACGTGCCCACGGTCGGGCCAGAGACCGTGAGCATGGGCCGGGCGCAACACTGGATTCGCATCGAGCGGTATTGGGAAGGGGAGTATCCTGATGTGCGCGCGCGCTTCATCCCCATCCTGTGCCAGCAGTGCGGCCATGCGCCGTGCGAACCGGTCTGTCCGGTCTTCGCCAGCTATCACAGCGATGCCGAGAACCTCAACATCCAGGTGTACAACCGTTGCATCGGCACGCGCTATTGCGCCAACAACTGCCCGTATGTGGCGCGCGCATACAACTGGTTCGACCCCTATTTCCCAGAGCCGTTGAACGAGCAGCTCAATCCCGATGTGACGGTGCGCTATCGCGGGGTGATGGAGAAGTGCACGTTCTGCATCCAACGCATCAAGCGCGGCCAGGATCAGGCGGCCGCCGAAGCGCGTTCATTGCACGATGGCGATGTGACGCCGGCCTGCGGCCAGAGCTGCCCCGCGGAGGCGATCGTCTTTGGCGACCTGAACGACCCGCACAGTCGCGTGGCCGAGCTTGCCAAGAGCCGCCGTAGGTTCAAGCTTCTCGAAGACTTGGGAACCGATCCGGCTGTGATCTATCTGAAGGGAGGCGCGTCTCATGCTGGCTGACTTGCCGAAAGCCCACAAACTCGTCTGGCCGCACGAAGACGATCCGAAAGAGCGGCTCTTGCTGGATCCGATCCCGCAAGACGAGATGAACAGCCGGATGCTGAAGCCGATGCTGAAGGCCAGCCCCGGCTACTGGCTGACCGTCGCCATTCTGGCGACGGTCGTGGCTGTCTGTCTGTTTGGCTATTGGTTCTACATGGTCCGTTGGGGCATGGGCATCGCGGGCATCCGGCGGCCGGTCGGCTGGGGCATGTTCATCGCCACATTCGTCTTTTGGATCGGCATCAGTCACAGCGGCACCTTTGTCTCCGCGATCCTGCGCGTCTTCAACGTCGAGTACCGGCGGCCGATCACGCGCGCCTCGGAATTGATGACCACCTTCTCGTTGGCGTGCGCGGGCCTGTTTCCCTTCATCCACCTGGGTCGCGCGTGGACCGTCTATTTCATGATCCCGATGCCCAACCAGCGGCAGTTGTGGACCAACTTCCAGTCGCCGTTGGCATGGGACCTGATCGCCATCACCACCTACTTGATCGGCAGCACCCTCTACGTCTACCTGCCGATGATTCCCGACCTGGCCATGACGCGCGATCGCATGACCGGCTGGCGTCGCACGATCTACAAGTTCCTGTCACTCGGCTGGCGCGGGTTAGAATACGAATGGCATTACCTTCACGTGGCGATCAAGATCTTCGCATTTGCGATCATCCCGGTGATGTTCTCGGTGCACACTATCGTGTCGTGGGACTTCGCCATGAGCACGCAGGTGGGCTGGCACAGCAGCATCTTCGGGCCGTACTTCGTGACAGGCGCGATCTTCTCCGGCGTTTCCGCGGTCATCTCCGTGTTGCTGGTCGTCCGCAAGACGATGGGGTTGGGCTACTTCTTACGGCAGGAGCACTTCGACGCACTGGCCAAGCTGGTGCTCGTCTTCTCTCTGGCGTGGACCTACTTCTTCTTCAACGACTACCTGGTCGAATGGTATGGCGGTGAGTGGGTCGGACACCAACTGCTGACTCTCCAGGCGCGAGGGCCGGTGGCGCCGCTCTGGTATGCTATGCTTTTCTTCAACATCGCCGTGCCGGTGCTGACCTTGTGGAACAAGCGCGTCCGTCGGTCGCCGATCGCGCTCTTCTTGATCACCATCGGAATCAACATCGGCATGTATCTGGAACGCTACATCATCATCCCAGGCTTTTTGCAGCGCAACCGCCTGCCGTTCGACTGGGGCGCGTATAACCCGCAGCCGGTGGAGTTGTCTATCGCCATCGGCACACTGGCGTTTTTCAGCCTGCTCTATCTGCTGGCCTCGAAGGTCGTCCCGCTGATCCCAGTTTGGGAAGTCCTCGAAGGTCAACTGAGCCACACCCGGCGTCGCATCGGCAAGACCGTGGTGACGAGTGTGGCGGAGTTGGAGTAGAGGAGTAACCTATGCCCAAGAAAATGGTTCTCATGGGCCTGTTCACCGACGTGATGCCGACGGCCGAGGCGCTGGACGGGCTGCGTCTGCTGGGCGTGCGCGAAGAAGACATGAACATCATGACGGGCGTGCCGCACTCGGCCAAGATGCTGGGCCGCCCCAAGCTGGCGGAGTTTCCCTGGATCAGCGTTTTGGGCGCGCTCACCGGCCTGTTGATCGGCCTGGCGCTGACCTTTGGCACGCAATGGCTCTACCCCATTCGCGTCGGCGGCCGGCCGTTCACAGCCATCCCCACATCGCTCGTGATCATCTATGAATGCACGATGTTAGGTCTGCTCGTCAGCACCTTCCTGAGCTTCTTGTGGAAGTGCGCGTTCCCCTCGACCAGGCCGCAATACTACGATCCGAGCATCAACAACGGCCGCATTGCGCTGCTCTGCAACTTCGACATGCGTCTCGAACCCCAGATTCGCCAGGTAATGGCTCAGCACGGCGCGGAGCGGGTGTTCGAGCCGCAACGGAGGCCGCTATGATCCCACCAGGCGGGTTGTTGCGCCGCATCTTCTTGACGGTCGCGGCCGTGGGGGTGCTCTTCTCGATCCCGTTGTTGTTCCTTTTCGATGTGGTGAAGATCAACTGGCGCAGCAACATGGAAGTGCAGGCGTCGTTCGGGCCGCAGGAGGGGCCGCGACGATTGCCTGCGGCCGACGCTGTGCGGTTCGATGGGCCGAGCGTCCCCAAGGACGGCCAACTGCCGGCCAACCCCGTGCCGGCCGATGCGATCTCGCTGCAACGCGGCAGACAGCTCTTTGTCACGCACTGTGCAGTGTGTCATGGGGCCGATGGCAAAGGCAACGGCCCTGTGGCTCAGCAGTGGAAGGCTGACGCTAAGCGGCCGGCCGATCTCACCGCAGCGCGCCTCGCCAACCAATCGGATGGCGCGCTCTACCTCACGATCTCGCAAGGTTTTGGCATCATGCCGCCGCTCAACGAGAATCTGAACGTGCGTGAGCGCTGGGACGTGGTGAACTACGCGCGGACGCTGAGCAAGTAGGCGGACTGTCAACGGAGGCGACTCTTATGAAGCGATTGTTCCCGGTCATTGTCCTGGCGGCATGGATTATCTACTCGTTGGCTGCCTGCAACACGCCGCAGCCGTTGCCGACCGCGCCGACCCCGATCCCGACGCTGCCGCCCGCGACCCTGCCGGCGCCTGGGGCAGCCACTCCCCGCGCGGCGCTGGCCGGGGTGAGCTTTCCAGCTAATCCGCCTGCGGCCCAGGCCGGCCAGACGATCTACCAGGCCAAATGCGCGAACTGCCATGGCGCAGACGGCAAGCCGGCGGTCGAGAAGGCGCGCAACTTTCAGGATGAGGACTACCTGCGCGGGGCAGTTCCCGTCGAATTCTACCAGGCGATCACCAATGGCCTGCAGGGGATGCCCGGCTTCAAGGACCAGCTCAACGACGAAGAGCGCTGGCACGTCACTTTCTTTCTGTGGAGCTTCTCCGTCAAGTCGGACCGTCTGGCCAAGGGCAAGACCGTCTATGACGCCAACTGCCTGGCCTGCCACGGCGCAGACGGCAAAGGCCTGATCCCGCAAGCGCGTCGGCTCACCGATGTCGAGTATATCGCCAGCGCTTCGGCAACGCAGTTCTACCAGGCGGTCTCTGGCGGCAAGGGGATCATGCCCGCCTGGCAGGATCGGCTTAGCCCAGAGGATCGTTGGGCTGCGGTGGAATACGCGCGCGCATTCGCCTATATCAGCCGCTGAAGTGGCGCGCGGTATCGGCCGGCGCAGCCGTTCAGGTGGCCTGTGCTCGTTTGGGCTCCGCCCACGCGCCAGGCGCCTGTGTGACGCCTGGCGCGTCCTCACCAGTCTTTCCTCTTGCCATCCCCGGTAATCAGAGCGCCGGCCAGGGGTTTCAACCCCTGGCTCAGCAGGTGGAAACCGGCTGGAAGCCGGTTGTGGGGTGTACACGCGCCCGCGGAGCCGGTTTCAACTGGGTGAGCCGGTCGGCTTCAGCCACCGGCGGGACCAGCCCTCTGGCTACTGGACGATTTGCCAGTCCCTGTGATATACTCGGTGACCAGTACGCAAAGGCTACTATCCCCACAAGGAGGATGCTATGATCTTGCGCGGAAAACTTGTCGCAGAAACGCCCCTCTACCAGGGCAATGCACGCAAGACGCTCTTCACCCGCGACGGCGACGGCGCACAACGCCTGGTTTCTTTGGCAGGCGAAATCAACGGCACCGCTCAGTCTTTGATGGATGCCTTCATCGGCCAGTCGCGCGATGGCAGAAACACCGGATTGCTCAACCAGCTATGGCAGCGCCTCTACGGCCGCCCCCTTCCCGATGGACTGATCACCCGCGTGGAGTGCAAGCTGCAAGACGCCTCCTATCTTCGTGACCACTTCTTCGATCTCCGTATGGGCCTCCGCCTGGATGAGGATCGTTGGGCCGCCGAGGCCAACGCCAACTACAAGATGGAGACGGTCTTCCGCAATGCGGCGTTCGACTTCACCATGACCGTCAACGATGCGGTGATGGGCCGGGACGACAACGCATCGCGATTGCACTATGCGCTACGCGAGCTGACTGAGGGCCGCTTCTGGTTCGGCGCGGGCAAGAGCAAAGGCCTGGGGCGCATCCGCCTGGTGGCGGATTTGCCGCCGGCCGGCGGGGAGCCGCCCGCGATCCAGCCGGCCGCCAACCATCTGCGGATCACCCTGGCCTTCAACTCGGACAACCCCGTGCTGGTCGGCTGGAACTGGGGCAAGGTGGACCCCGAACGACCGGCCTTCGCCGCGATCGAAGGGCGTGTGCTGGTGGCGGCGATGCGCGACATCCCCGATCCGGTGCGCACTCGACTCGAGCTGGTCATCGGCGGGCCGATCCGGAACCCCGATGACTGGAAGCGCCGGTTGGCCGAATATCTGCCGCGTTCGCTGGCGGTCTGGCTAGGCGAACGCTCGATGGGCGAGACCGAAGTGTGGGTGTTGCGCGAGGCTGCGCTGGCCAGGCTGACCAAGGGCAAGTATCCTGTTTCTAAGAAGGTGCTCGACGCGGTGCAGCCATTGTGCGACCGGCCGTTCGCCAGTCGAGAGGAGGCCGAGGCCGCGTTGAAAGAAGCGGCCGGCAACATGGCCAAGCGCATCAGCGAGCTGCTGGAGCATCAGCGCCAACCGAGGCAGCAACTCGATGCCGAGGCATGGGGCGAGGTCGTGGCCGGGCTCGGTCTGGATGCCAGATTGGCCGAGCCTCTGGCAGCTCGGCTGGGCGATGAGGAGGCCATGATTGCCACGCTGGCCGAAGGGTGCAAGGCCATCCTGCCGAGCCTCTATCAGCAGATTGACCAGCAGATCACCCTGTTGCAGAGCGACACCTGGGTGGATGAGGAGATCGCGAACCGCGAGGCGCACCTGCGGATCAAGACGCTGTTGCTGGAGGGAAAGATCAGCGAAGCGCAATGGGGCGACCGGAATCGGCCGCCCGATGGCGTGGCCGCAGCCGCCTGGCGCGGTTTCCTGGAAGAGCACAGCCGAGTGCGCTACCGGCACATCCTGCATCCTGTCAACTTGCGCAAGAGCATTACCAACGACCGCAACTTCATCGCCTTCCTGAAGGCGTATCGCACGCGGGCCAGGCAAGAGCTCGCGCAGCCGCATCACATTGACTTCCGCGGCGGCGGCCCCTTCAACCGCGACATCTCCCGCAAGTACGGCAAACCCTATGATACCCTGTTCATGCGTATGCTCACCTGGTCGCCCTCGGCCCAGGAAGAGGGCGCGTGGGAGATCTATGTGCCGGGCAGCACGCTGAAAGGCGCATTCCGCAAGCGCGCGTCCCAGGTGCTTCAGACGTTGTGGGGCGAATCGCGCCAGACGAATGAGGTGCTGGATCGGCTCTTCGGCGCCCAGGGCCGCCGCGGCCTGGTCTTCTTCTCGGATGCCTATCTGACAGACCCGCACGCGCCAGAACGTGTCTGGTGCTCGATGGACGGTGTGCGCATGGATCCGCAGACCGCGCGTCCCATCGAAGCGGCCAAGCGCGACTATCTCTTCGCCTACGGCGACCAGCTCGCTTTCCAACTCAACCTGGATATCCAGGACATCAGCGAAGGCGATCTGCAAGTTCTGGCAGTCCTGGCGCACCTGCTCAACGACTTCCAGGCCGGTGATATCCCCATCGGCGGGGAGAAGACCAGCGGGTTTGGCTGGGTGAAGGCGCATGTGACTGGGCTGTCATGGCTTTCCGCGACGCCGGATGGCGTGGGCAGCAAGCTGCTCGGAAAGCAGACGCTCACCCGCGATGGCATCTGGCAGCGCCTGGCGCTGGATGGTGAGACGGCGACGGCCGCGCTCCGTGGCCAGGCGCAGCAGCTCTCCGGCGCCGCAACGCAGGCCCAGGGCGTCAAGTCGCCGCCGCGCGCCCGCGGCGGCTTCATCTCGCACCGCGCATTCGGCGGCTTTTGCGGCATCCTGGCCGTCGAGGCTGAAGTGCTGACGCCGCTGCACGTGCGTGAGAGCGGCGAGCCTTCCTTCCGGGCGATCCTCGACGGCGGCATCGTCAATGGCTGGGACGCGTTCGCCATGGCGCCGGCCGAGGCGGCGCTGCGTCCCGAGGCCAGGCTCTACGCCTTGCCGTCGCGCAGCATCAAGGGCCTTCTGCGGCATATGTATGCGATCGCCAGCGATGCGCGCATCATCAGCACCGATGTGGAGCATCTCAATCCGGCCGACAGCCTGTTCGGATGGGTGGGGAATGGCCCCAACCAGGCGATCATGGGCCGGCTGGCGTTCAGCTTCGCGCCATTCGAGGCGGCCGAGCTCGCATGGTTCAAGACGCCCTACCCCTATGGCGGGTGGGCGTTCGCGGGCGGCGCGTGGCGTCAGGGGACCGTCAAGGGCGTGCCGCAGTTGCAGATCGCCAAGACGTGGCGGCTCTTCCCCCATGCGCCGCTGGCGCCCATCGTGCAGCGGTTGGATGCTTTCGCGCCAGACACTGCCCAGGCCAGCTACTGCCGCGCCATTCTGCCCGCCGCGCGCGCGCGCTTCGGCATCCGCTTCTGGAACCTGGAGCGCGAGGAACTGCAGCGGCTGATCTGGTGTGTGGCGCTGGAGCCGAACCTGGCGCACAAACTGGGCCATCACCGCTATGTTGGTTTCGGCAGCCTGCGCCTGCGAGTGCTCCCCGAGAGCGCGTTGGTGGATTGGAACAAACGCTATGCCGGGGCCCCGGCCTCTGCCTGGCGCGTGCCCCTACAGGTGGAGGAGTGGCGGGAGCCGAAGGTGATCGCCCACTATTCGGACCTGCAGAAGGCGTTGGATGCTCGAGCGCTTTGATTGGCTGCGCCGCAGTGGCACCGGCGCGGAGTTACTGGCGACCCTCCAATACTGGGAGACGGCGTCGTGGCGCGCTGATGAGATGCTGGCTGCTGGCTCGCCGTCCCCCCTCGCACAAGAACCGCCTCCTGCGAATCAGGAGGCGAGAGATCAAGCCGCGTCGCACGCGATCGGGGTTGCGCGCGGCGCGGCGCTTGGTCCGCCGCATTCGGCGTTGCACGGCCCCTGTGCGCGTTGCTGGCTATATCCCACAATGGGCCGACCCAGGTCTCGCTATTGCCCAACCTGCGAGGAGATCCTGGGCCGCGCGCGAAGGTTGAACGTGGTCGTGCGCTCCACGGTCTTCGTGTGGGGTTTTGTCAATCGTCCGCCCCGCCAACCGGCCGCAGGCTTTCGCAATCTGCATCCGCTTGCCACGTATGTCCACGATGACCGCCGCTTCCTGATCGCTCTGCATCAGCGGGAGCTCAAGCCCTGGCTGCAGGAGCTTCTGCTCTATCACGGCGACGATCTGAAAGGGGTCTTGCAGGTCTTCCCCGCGCTGAGCGCCACGGAGCCGACCGCGGGCGAATTGCTCGTGCGGCTGTCGCATCGCGAGGCGCGTTTTCCGCTCGATCGGCTGCGTGTGGGGTTCTTTCCCGCGATCAAGCACGTCTTCCATCCGCGTCTCTACGAACGCGAGGGGGTGTTGACCTTCGACGTCAGCGATTTCTTGAACACGCTGGAGCTGGCGGCCGTGTTCATCAGCGTGCTCTATCCCGACGAGCAGAAGCTCCTCTACCGCTTGTTGCACACCGAAGAGAGCAACGAGGCCCAGTTCATGTGGGGCCGGTTTCTCGGTGCGCTGCGGCCGGAAGCCCGCGACATGCTCAACGCCTGGGGCCTTCGCCAGTGGTCGCTGCCGCAGGTGAATCTGTTGTACGAGCTGGTGGATTACGTGAGATTCGAGGCGCCCCGCAAGGCGGACGCCGAAACACTGCAGACGAAGGACGGTTGACGAATGTCCCCTGGGCTGCCAACCACCCTGCCGTTCGTTTCCCACATCCATCTCATCCGCTATTTGGTCGTCTGGCGCGTAAACGCCTCGCTGGTGCACCTGCCGCGTTGTCTGTCCCTACCTCTTTCGCACACACTGGGCAGCCTGATCGCCGAGCGCCTGCCGACACAAGACGCGCGGCCGTGGCGCAAGGCGATGGCCGCATGGGGGGATCAGGACAAGGCAGCGGAGGAGCTGGCTAAAGAACCGATCGCCACGGGGAAGAAGGCCGGCAAGGGCGCCGCTCGGAAAGGCGCAAAGGCTATGCCGGTCGAGCCCTTCGTCAAGGCGCCCCCGAACGCCGATTGGCCGATCCAGGCGGTGCTCTTTCCTTTGCCCGCTAAGCGCACCTACGGCCAGGGCGAGCCGATCGTATGGGAGCTGAAGCTGCTTGGCGATGACGCCGACCACGGGCTATTCCTGGAGCTGATCTTGCCGGCCATGGAACAGGCCGCCACGACGACCGATCCTCGCTGGCGCCGGCCCAATGGTCTCTGGGGCCGCTTCGACATCCAGGCGGTGTATGCCGCGCGTGGGCTGCACTGGGAGCCGGTGGTGAGCGACGGCCGGCTTGACCTGGGGTATCGCGCTCTACCGGCGCAGTGGGCTGAGGGGTGGCCCTTCGACCTGCCTGGTGCACGAGGTACAGGCGCGCCGATCACCGCGCCAAGCTCTGCGGGGCCGGAGGAAACCTCTGACAAGACGCTTCTTGCGTCGTCTGAGGCGGCCGGGACCGGCGACGGCTCTTCGACTGCTGGGGCAGCAACTGATCTGATCGAGCGCAAGCCGCGACCGCCAGCATCGCAACGCCCCGGCCCAGCCGCGTGGTTGCAGCGCGTTACATGGATCACGCCGTTCGACTTGGCCACGGCGCAGCGGGCGCCCTCGATGCGTGAGCTGTTCGAGGCCTTCATTGCCCGCATGACTCCGTTCGCGCCGGGCAAGCGGCCGACAGCCGATCAGGTGTGGGCGCTGCTGGATCCGGCCGAGCGGCGGGCGCTGGAGGAGGACCTGGAAAAGGTTGCCGCGGCGCCTGTCAAACGCTCGCTGCTGACCGCCGCCCCAAAGGGGTGGCCTGGTCGCTGGATCGGCGCGCACGCCTTCGACGCCATCACCCCGCGGCTGGCGTCCTATCTTGAGTTGGCCGCCATCGTGCACGTAGGCCGGCAGACGCACTTCGGGTGCGGGACATTCAAGCTGAGCTAAGAGCCTATCCGAATTTCTGCTGAGGCCGGTTTCCGACCGAGCCGCGCACGGTCAGAGACCGGCCCGAGCGGGGTTATTCGGATAGGTTTTTAAGCATAAGCGTCACGGACTGGCCACAAGATGAATCTCGACTACCTGCCTTCTTTCGTGCTCGTCTTCGCCGTGGGCTTGCTGGTCAGCGTTGGGCTCACGCCTCTGGCCCGCTGGTTGGGCCGGCGCACAGGGTTATCTGACCGGCCAGGTGGACGCCGGCAGCACAGCGGCGTCGTCTCGCGGCTGGGCGGCATCGCCATGTACGGAGGTTTTGTCGTGGCGGCGTTGATGACGCTGGTATTGCCGCAAAGCTTCATGCCCCCGCGGCTCGATCCGAATGAGCTGATCCGGCTGAGCGGCCTCCTGATCGGCGTGACCGCGATTTTCGTCTTCGGCCTGCTAGATGATCGCTTCCAGTTCGGCAGCAAACCCCAATACGCGGCCCAGTTCCTCTCCTCGCTGATCGCCATCGCGTTCATCATCTTCATCGAGCGCGTGAACAACCCGTTCAACCACGGCCAGATCATCTTCCCCTGGCCGCTGGTGTGGGGCCTGACGATCTTCTGGTTCATGGGGATGATCAACACCGTCAACTGGCTGGACGGGCTCGACGGCCTGGCCGCAGGAGTATCGGCCATCGTGGCGGCTGTGTTGACGATCCACATGCTGCGCGAGGGACAGCACAGCGTGGCGTTGTTGCCCCTGGCGCTCTTTGGCGCGACGTTGGGCTTCCTGCCGTTCAACTTCAACCCCGCGCGGGTGTTCATGGGGAGCAGCGGATCCTATTTCCTGGGATGGGGCCTGGCCGCGTTGGGGATCATGGCCGGCGCGAAGGTCGCGACCGTGCTGCTGGTCATGGGGCTGCCGATCCTGGATGTGGCATGGTTGATCTACCATCGCCGGCGGCATGGGGGACAGCCAGCCTTCAACGGCCGCGACCATCTCCACCATCGCCTGCTGGACATCGGCTTCACGCAGCGCCAGATCGTGATCGGCTACTACCTCTTCTGCGCGGCATTTGGCGCGCTGGCGTTGGGATTGGGCACGCGCATCTTCAAGCTGGTGGCGCTCCTGGTGCTGTGCGCCGCGGCGCTCGGTGTGCTCTTCTGGGCCAGCCGGCAGCCGGCCGGGAGGTATGTGAACGGGCATCGGCGGGAATGTAAGACGTAGTGCGTAGTGCGTAGTGCGTATTTCGTATTTCGTATTCCGTAGTCCGTATTCCGTACCGCATATCTCATGGGTCCCTTACGCAATACGGAATACGCCATACGCAATACGCAACCCCCAACTCGCCACCCGCAACCCGCCACCCGCCCTACGCCCCCTCCCCAAACCCCACTGCCTCCCGCACGATGTACAATGGCCGGCCCTTGACCTCGTCGTAGATCCGGCCCAGGTACTCGCCGATGATGCCGAGGGAGATGAGCTGCACGCCACCCAGGAAGAGGACGCTGACCAGGGCGGTCGCCTGGCCGTAGAACGCCTCGGAGCCGGACAGCCGCAAGATGATCGTCGCGATGATGCCCAGGACCGCCAGTCCCGCGATGGTGAACCCGACGTAGGTGGCGAGCTGGAGCGGCAGGTACGAAAACGAAGTGATGCCGTCCAGGGCGAACTTGAGCATCTTCTTGAGGGGATACTTGGTCTCGCCCGCCAACCGCTCGGCGCGCACGTATTTGACCCCCGTCTGCCGGAAGCCCACCCACACCGACAGCCCGCGCATGAAGCGATGCTTCTCGCGCATGGCCTTGAGCGCATCCACCACCTTGCGATCCATCAGGCGGAAGTCGCCGGTATCCATGGGAATGTCAATGTCGGTGATGCGGTAAACGATCCGATAGAACGCCTTCGCGGTGAATTCCTTGAACCAGGTTTCCCCTTTGCGCTCGGCCCGCACCGCATAGACCACCTCATAGCCTTCCCGCCAGCGGGCAAGCAGGTCTGGAATTACCTCCGGTGGGTCTTGCAGGTCGGCGTCCATCACCACTACCGCGTCGCCGGTCGCGTAGTCGGCGCCGGCGGTGATGGCGACCTGGTGGCCGAAGTTGCGCGCGAAATCCACCACTTTGACGCGTGGGTCAGCCGCGTGCAGCTCACGCATGATTTGGGGCGTGCGGTCGCGGCTGCCGTCGTTGACCAGCACTAACTCCCACGGCTCGCCCAGTGCATCCAGCGCAGCGCTGGTCCGGCGGTAGAACTCCGGCAGGATGGCTTCTTCGTTGAAGACGGGCGCGACGACTGAAATGGTTGGATGATTGCCCATAGGATCTCTCCGAAACAGGTAGGGCTGCGCCCTATGATGCCGCGACTGGTTCGACGCGCCACTCATCCCCCTCGCGACGCAAACGGCCGGCCGGCGTTGCGACATCGTGCTGGAAGAAGAGCAGCGCCCGCCGGCTCAACGCCCACGCGCGCAACGCACGCCTGGTTTCGATGCTCGCCAACGGCTCGACATCGAAGGCCGGCGCCCAGGCGATCCGCTCCAGGTTGGTCACATAGCCTGCATCGGCCAGGAAGATGCCCGTCTCTCCGCCGCTCTCCACGATGACGACCTGGTGGCTGCGGGTGTGGCCAGGCGTGACCTGGACGCGCACCTCTGGCGTGATCTGCGTATCGCCACTGAGCACGCGTAAGACGCCTTGCGCGTCGCGATCACACAGCGCGCTCAGCGGCAGGAAGTTCTCCCCGCAGTAGGTGTTGCGGGTGCGCTCGTTGGGATAGGTCGCATCGGCCAGCTCCAGACGCTGCACCAGGTAGGTCGCATTCGGAAAGGTCGGCCGGAGCTGACCATCGGCATCCAGGTAGGTGTTGCCGCCGCAATGATCGGCGTGCAAGTGCGTGTTGATCACCATCCGCACGTCTGCCGGCCGGTAGCCGGCCGCGGCCAAGTCATCCAGCAATCGCGTAGGGCTGACGAGGTTCAGTTGCTGCAGTCGCTTGGCCGGGAGTTTGAGGCCGTGCCCCGTGTCCACCAGGATCGGCCCCGCGCTCGATTCCACTAACATGCAGCGGACGTCCATCGGGATGCGGTTGAGCGCGTCGGGTTGGACGACCTTCTCCCACAGAACGCGCGGAACAACACCGAACACGCCGCCAGCATCGGTCCAATAGACGCCGTCGCTGAGCAGGTGTATGCGCGTTGAGCCGATCTGATAGGTCAATGGCGCCATAGCTCACTCACAACCGCCGGCCGCGGCGTTCCAGCATCTTCAGCGCGCGTCGCGCCTCATCACCGACCGTGCCGCGCAGAAGTTGGCCGCGGTCCGTCTGCGCGGCCGCGAGCGGCCCGTAGGCAGACTCATCGCCCGCGTGTCCCAGGGCCGTGGCCGCATACCCGCGCACCTGCGAGTCTGGATCGGTCAAGGCGGCCAGCAACGCCGGCTGGGCATCGGGATGCGGCGCGCGGGCGACAGCGGCCGCCAAAGCCCGGCGCACCAGCAACGGCTGGCCTGGCTCGGTCAGGCCAGCGGCCAGCGCGGCGGCCAGACACGGATCAGCCACACAGCCCAGCGAGCGCGCCACAGCACGGCGCACATCCGGGTCAGGGTCGGCCAGCAAAGGCGACAGCAACGGAATCGAGGTCGGGTCGCCGCAAGCGCCGAGCGCGGCCGCTACGGCCACGCGGACGGCCGGCTCCGGATCGGTGATGTGTGGACGCAGCGCCATACATCCCGCCTCATCGCCGATCCGACCCAACGCCTCGGCTGCGCCTGCCCGCCGCAGCGGATCGTGATCGGATAGCGCGGCGGTCAGGCGTGGGAAGACGCGGCTGGTCTCTTGCTTCGCCAACGCGTCGGCCGCTTGCCAGCGCACAAACGGCTCTGGGTCCGTCAGAGCCGCGATGAGGGCCGCGATGGCTGCCGGGCTGCGCTGCGGGTTGCGGCCCAGCGTCAGCGCCGCCTGCCAGCGGCGGATCGGCGCGGGATCTGCCAAATCGGCCAGGGCTGCCGGCTCGCTCAGTGCGGCGCGGCGGGCGCGCCAGGCAACCCAATGCCTGGCGTGGCGACGCAGCCAACGCCGGGCCGGTTGGATCAGGTCATCCAGACGCCGCGCCAACGGCCGTTTCCCACGCGTTGCGTTTTCACAGTCGTTCTCCAGCATGTTGCCTTTCGGCCCCCTGACCACGGATCAGCGAACCACGATCACCGTCTGGCACGGCGGCGGGAAGTTGCCGGTGATGTCCACCACCACGATGCGCACGGCGTAGACGCCTGGTCCCAATGCGCCAGCGTTCAGCATGCCCAGGCGACCGCCGTGCACCGGCTGCTCGCCGCCGTCGAAGTAGGACCAGATCGCGGGGTGCTCGCCCATGCCGTACTCCAGCTTGTAGTATTTGAAACGCTCGTGTACGGCGGTGCCGAGAATCGGCGTCATGCCTGACACCGTGGCGTTGACCCCAGGCGACGTGATGACCGCGCGTGCATCTGGGCAGGCGGGGCCTTGCACCACGACGGTGGGGGTCCTCGAGATCAGCGTCGGCTCCGGTCGCAGCGTAGGCCGCACACGGGTCGCGGTTGCCGTGGGGGTTATGAGTACACTCTCGGGCGCGGGCGGTGTGGGCGTGACGGCCGGCCGGCTGGTCGGCTGGGTGGGCAGGGGAGTCTGCACCTCGACGACCAGCGGCTGGACAGCATCGGAGACGACCGTGCTCAGCAGATACACCAGGCCGATGAAGACCGACAGCGCGATGGCGGCAGTCCACGCGCCATAGGTGCGGTTGAGCGCGGTCTCCCGTTCCAATGCGAACATCGAGTGGCGCCGCTCGCGGCGGGCCAGGATCGTGACGCGCAGATACCATAGCGCGACCAATGCGCTCACACCGTAGGCCCAGGGTGCATAGGTCTTGATCAGTTCGACGACAATGGCCATAGAGGTCGCTGTCCTTATCGCGGCTCCGGCATGGCCGTCAAGATTCCACGCAGCAGCGCCATCAACTTTGGCGTCAGCGTGCGGCCCGCAGCCAACACCTCCTCGTGGTCGGCCTCCTCCTCCGCGTCCGGGTTGGCGATAGCCGCGTTGGTGATGCCGCTGAGACCGAGGACGCGCATGCCCAGGTGGCGCGCGGCGAGCACCTCTGGCACGGTGGACATGCCCACCGCGTCCGCGCCGAGCAGACGCAGCAGACGCACCTCGGCCGGCGTCTCGAACGCCGGGCCGCCCAAACCGACGTAGATGCCCTGGCGCAGCTCGATGCCCAGCTCGCCGGCTACCCGTAGGGCCAGCCGGCGCAGGGCAAGATCGTAGGCTGTGTTCATGGAGGGGAAGCGCGGGCCAAGCGTCTCGTCGTTCGGCCCCCACAAGGGGTTGCGCCCGGTGATCGCCATCAGGCCGATGTGGTCGTTAATCAGCATCAGATCGCCGGGCTGAAATGCGGGATTCAGGCCGCCGGCCGCGTTCGTCACGATCATCGTTCGGATGCCCAACTCGTGCATCACGCGCACGGGAAAAACCACCCGCTGCTGCGAAATCCCTTCATAGGCGTGGCTGCGGCCCTGCAAGATCAGCACGACCTGGCTGGCCAGCCGGCCGATGACCAACGCGCCGACATGGCCGACCACGCTGGTAGTTGCGAAGTGTGGTATTTCCTTGTAGGGGATGTGGTCGGCGTCGGTCGCCTCGTCGGCCAGCGCATTCAACCCCGATCCCAAGATCAGGCCGATGGTCGGCCGGTGTGCAGTGCGACTGCTGATCGCGGTCGCGGCCTCGCGATATTGCGCCCGTGTTATTGTCTCGTAGTCGGTCATGGGTGTGATTGGCTATTATGCCCTCGGATGCGCCTCGTCGTACACTTCCCGCAGATGTTCGCGCGACACGTGCGTGTAAACCTGGGTGGTCGAGATGTTGGCGTGACCCAGCAACTGCTGCACCTCACGCAAGCCTGCGCCGCCGTCGAGCATGTGGGTGGCGAACGAGTGGCGCAGGGTATGCGGTGTTACCTTGTCTTCCAGACCCAGCTCCCGCGCGTAGTTCTTGATGATCAGCCAGAGCCCCTGCCGCGTCAGCCGCTCCCCGCGCGGGTTCAGAAACAGCGTGCGTTCGCCGCGCTCATCGCCGAGAAATGCGTCGCGGCCGCGTTCCAGGTAGGCCCTGACGGCTTTGATCGCCTCGTCGTAGAGCGGCATGACCCGCTCTTTGTCTCCCTTGCCCACACAGCGTATCTTGCGCCCTTCCAGGTCGAGATCGTCCAGGGTCAGGCTCGCTACCTCGCTGACGCGCATTCCGGTAGCATAGAGCACCTCCAGCAGCGCCGTGTCGCGCAGGCCCTTGGCGGTCGCGCTGCTCTGCGCTGGCAACCGCAACAAAGCCTCGACTTCTTCGAACGTGAGAGTGCGCGGCAAGCGCTTCTTGACCCTGGGCGAGTCAAGGTCTTCGGTGGGATCATCCTCGATGATCCCACTGCGCAGCAGGAAGTGGCAGAACGATTTCACCGCCGCCACCTTGCGCGCGACGGTAGCCGAGGCATACTCGCGCTCTTTGAGGCTGAGGATGTAGTTGATGAGCTGATCGCGCGTGACCGCGCCCCAGATCAACTCGCCATCTGTATCTCCGGACTGCGACAGGAAATCGTGGAACTGGGTCAGGTCGTTCTGGTAGGCGGCGATCGTGTTGACAGAGCTTCCCTTCTCGGCGCTCAGGTAGTCCAAAAACTCCTGAATATTGGCTTGCATGGCTGTTTCTCCCCTAGCACGAGTGACGGTAGACTCAGCCGCCATTCTACCATAGCTTTGCATAAGAACAAAAAGCCGCACCGGGCAGGCGCACGGCCATGCCCCTACCCACCGTCGGTATCCAGGGCCAGGCTGCCCTGGCCGCTCTCCAGGGCCAGCAGGCGCGTTTTCATGTGTAAGCCACCCGCAAAGCCGTGCAGACTGCCATCGGAGCCGATGACGCGGTGGCATGGAATGATCAAGGGAACCGGGTTCGCGCCCACAGCCGCGCCGGCGGCCTGGGCTGCGGCCAGCCCGCCGCCCACTTGGCCGGCGACCCAGGCGTAGGTGCGCGTCTGGCCGTAGGGAATGCGCGCCACGGCCGCCCACACCGCCAACTCGAAAGACGTATGACCGCGCAGATCCAGTTCCACCGCATAGTTGCGCAGCTTGCCCGCAAGGTACGCCTGCACCTGGCGGGCGACTTCGAGCAGAAACGGATCCGCGGGATGGAGCGGAACGTTGGTGTAGTGCTGCCGCAAGCATCGCACGGCTCCGGCCTCTGTGCGTCGCGGCAGACCCAACATGCGCAGCCCACGGCCAGAGGCGACCAGCCCCAACCAGCCCCAGCTTGCCGCCTCGAAGGTCAGGCCGCGCAGCTCATCGGCTTCGGCTGGCGCTACGTTATCGAAGGGTGCGGCCAGATTCTCCGCCGCGCGATCTTCAGCCATCGTCGCCTCTCTGTGGGGCCGCCACGCGAGCGATTACCAGGCCGATCAGCAGGAGCGTCGCGGCCAGGCCAGACGCCAGCGCCGCGGTGCGAATCCACGGCGCCGCCCACACCCGTTGGGAGACCAGCCCCAGCCCCAGCGTCACCAGGCTCACCGGCGCCACGCCGTTGAACGCCAGCATCAAGCCCACCTGCAAGGGCGCCAGCGCCGGCTTCCGGCCCAGGCGGGCGCTCAGCCACAGGAGCATGCCCATCGGCAACGCGACGCCGACGACCAGCAGAAGGATTCCGATGACGATTTGCATGTGATCTCATGACCCCAAGCGCGTTACGGGCGATGTAACTTCTCAATGACAGGAGTTACGCAGTCGCCCGTCATTGCGAGCGCATCCTTCGACAAGCTCAGGACATGGTTTGCGAAGCCCTGGCCTGAGCCAGGACGAAGGCAATCTCCTGGTCTGGGGGGAGATTGCTTCGTCCTGAGGGATGCTGGCGCAATCGCACACTACGCTCCTCGCAATGACGCCTTCGAGAAACCCTCTGCGTAAGTCCTGTCAATTAGAATACTTTACTCAAACTTCCCGCGGCCGCGCGCTCGCCAAATTCGCCACACCATCTTGAGGAACAGCAAGCTGTCCTGGATCGGCCGGAAGTGGCTGGTCTTGTCGTTGTAGATTGTCTTGATGGGCACCCACGCGAGCCGGAAGCCGGC
>Ga0194126_10001985_pt1 | contig 33568 bp, 27 predicted proteins | sample TA2KigC150mmetaG_FD_148641 | JGI IMG/M metagenome (GOLD analysis project Ga0194126, IMG submission 148641) | Freshwater microbial communities from Lake Tanganyika, Tanzania - TA2015035 Kigoma Deep Cast 150m | ecosystem: Environmental > Aquatic > Freshwater > Lake | place: Tanzania: Lake... | reverse complement strand
GTCTGGACGAGGGAGGAGGGCATCATGTGGCAGGTGGTGGGTCACAAGTGGGCTGTGGACCTGTTGAGACGTGCCCTGGCTGGTGAGCGGGTGGCCCACGCTTATCTTTTGACAGGCCCGCCCCAGATCGGCAAGAGGTCTCTGGCTCTCAACTTCGCCCAGGCTCTCAACTGTCTCGACGAGGAGAAGCCCTGCGGCCAATGCCTGGCGTGCAGCAAAATAGCCCACGGTAGTCACCCCGATGTCCAGGTCATCGAAGGAGAGGGGGGAACCCTCAAGATAGACCAGATGCGGACCCTGCGGCGCGAGGCAGCCCTCTCTCCTTTAGAGGGACGCTGGAAGGTCTATATCATACGGCAGATGGAACAAGCCACCGCTGAAGCCGCCAACTGCCTGCTCAAAACACTGGAAGAACCCCCGCCCCACGTAATTCTGATGCTCACCGCCAGTGAGGCCGAAGCGCTGTTACCGACCATCGTTTCTCGCTGCCAGGTACTCAACCTGCGGCCTCTGACCACCGAAACGGTACAAAGGGCTCTCCAGGAGCGATGGGGGGTAGATGTCGAACGAACTCGGCTTTTGGCCTGCCTCTCCGGCGGACGGCTGGGCTGGGCAATAGCGGCCAGTCAAAACAACGTCGTCCTGCCCCAACGGGAGAAGCATCTCGATGAAATGCTGGAGTTGATGGGCCAGGGGCGGATAGAACGCCTGGAATATGCCCAACAGCTCAGCCGCAACCCCGAAGCAGCGCCAGAGTTACTCCACTTGTGGCTCAGTTGGTGGCGGGACCTGCTCCTGGCGGCAAGTGGAAGCACGGTAGGGATCGTCAACATTGATCGGGAGGACACTTTAAGGGCCCAGGCACAGCGGTACAGCTTAGGCCAGGTGCGAGACTTTGTAGAGGCCCTGCGGGCCGCTGCCTGGCGACTGGAACACAATGCCAACACCCGCCTGACCCTGGAAGTGCTGATGCTGAGCCTGCCTGCAAGATAGGAGACCCTTGCATAATTTGTAGAACGGCTTTTCATCTGCTACCCATCTGCTACAGATCGGCAGCAGGGGAAGGCTCTCCTGACCCTTCTTAACTGATTTATGCAAGGCTCTCAGATAGGGGAAACAGATGCCAAAGATAGTGGGAATTCGTTTTAAACCGGTGAGCAAGATCTACTATTTCGACCCTGCTGGCTTCGACGATTTAGAAGCTGGTGATTACGTCATCGTGGAGACGACGCGAGGCCGGGAGGCGGGGGAGGTAGCCATGGCCCCTAAAGAAGTGCCAGAGGACGAGGTGGTCAGCAAATTGAAGGGCATCATTCGCCGGGCCGAACCCTGGGACCTGGTGCAGATGGAGCATTATCATCGCCTTGAGCCCCAGGCCCTGGAGATATGCCGGAAAAAGGTGGCCGAGTACGGTTTGTCCATGAAGATAATCAAGGCTGAATATAACTTCGACGGCAGCCACCTGATTTTCTACTTCGTAGCTGAGAAACGGATAGACTTTCGAGAGCTGGTGCGGGACCTGGCCCAGACCTTCAAGACAAAGATCGAGTTAAAACAGGTCGGGGTACGCGACGAGGTCAAACTGGTGGGAGGCCTGGGCCCTTGTGGGCGTCTCCTGTGCTGTGTTTCTTTCCTCGGTGAATTTACCCCCGTCTCCATCAAAATGGCCAAACAGCAGGATCTGCCTCTCAGCCCAGCGGAGGTATCAGGGCTGTGTGGGCGTCTGCTCTGCTGTCTGACCTACGAAAACGAGTATTACGCTGAAGCCAAAAAGAAGCTGCCTCGGATTGGGGCAAGGGTGAACACCCCCTATGGCCCAGGCAAAGTAACCGGGGTCAACGTCCTCAAAGAAACGGTCAGCGTGCAATTAGAGAGCGAAGTGACCGTCGAGATCCCGGCTAAAAAATAAGATTTCCTGGCTACGCCGCCCTGCAACTGTTCACCCAGCAGCCAGATCACCGGCCAGGCTCTGATCGAGCAACTCCTGCGCATCGTGCGGGACTACAGCCTGGAGGAAGCCCATCACGCCATTCCTTCGGCTTCGCTCAGGACAAGCGCCGACCGCGCCGAGGAAGCGCCGCTGATCCCGCGCATCATCTGTAGCGAGGTTCTGTTGTAGCGACAGAGATAAATGAAAGCCATCCAACTGATCCAAAGCATCCCGCGCTATGCGCTGACCAAAGCCGTCGGCGCGGTCTACCCGCCGGTTTTCTGGAGCTCCCTGGCTATGATCCAGTACCGCGAGGTGCCCGAGCCTGCCCTCCCTGGCCACCGGTGGGTGAAGATCAAGACCCGCTACGGCGGTATCTGTGGCAGCGATGTGAACACCATCTTCTTGAAAGACAGTCCGGCGCTGTCGGCCTTTGTCTCGTTCCCCTTCACCCTGGGCCACGAGAACGTGGGCATCATCGCCGAGGTTGGCGCCCCCCCTCTTTCCCCCCCAAAGCCTGCCCTGAGCCGAAGCCCTGAGAGAAACGAAGGGTCTGTCGAAGGGTTGGGGGGGATGAAGGGGGGGAAAGGTTTCGCGCCCGGCCATCGGGTGGTGGCCGAACCTTTGCTGCCCTGTGCCACGCGGGGCATTGAGCCGCCGTGCGAGTTCTGCCAGCGAGGTGAGTTCTCCCTGTGCCAGAACTTCGCCGCAGGGAACCTGTCGCCCGGCTTCAGCATCGGCACCTGCCGCGACACGGGCGGGAGCTGGAGTCCCTGCTTCGTGGCTCACCAATCTCAACTCTTCTCCGTGCCCGATAACGTCAGCGACGAGAATGCCCTGATGGTCGAACCATTCTGCACCGCTCTCCATGCGGTGATGCGCAATCTTCCCCAGGACGACGATACAGTCCTGGTACTGGGAGCAGGGGTCATCGGGCTATGTATTGCGGCCGCGCTGCGGGTGTTAGGTAGCCGCGCACAGGTGATCGTGGTGGCCAAGTATCCTTTCCAGGGGGAGATGGCCTGCAGGTTCGGTGCCGATGAGGTCGTCTATCTGCGGGAAGGAGATTATTTTCAGGCCGTGGCCCAAGCCACGGGCGGGAAGCTGTACAAACCGCTGCTGGGCAAACGGGTCCTGGTGGGTGGGGCCGACGTCGTTTACGAGTGCGTGGGCAACGCCAGCAGCATTGACGACAGCCTGCGCCTGACCCGCAGCGGCGGCACGGTGGTCCTGGTGGGCCTGGCCGCCATCCCCAAAGGGGTGGACTGGACTCCCATCTGGCTGAACGAGTTGACGATCAAAGGCAGCTACTGGTGCAGCACAGAGACGTTCCAGAGCCAGCGGGTGCGAACCTTTCAGTTGGCCCTGGATTGGATGGCCGAGGGCAAGCTGGACCTGGCTCCGATGGTGACCCATCGGTTCAGATTGGATGACTATAGGCGAGCCCTGGCTGTCACGGCCGACAAAGGCCGACACCAGGTTGTCAAGTCTGTCTTTGTATTCGATTATGACTACTCAGGCTGTCATTGCGAGCAAAGCGAAGCAATCCCCACATGCAAGGAGGAGATTGCTTCGTCGCAGAAAAATGCTCCTCGCAATGACACGGTTTGAGTAGTTGTCCTTGAGGAAGGAGAAGCTTGTTATGAGCACAGCATGTGAGGAATCCACAACCGGCAAACCCACGCATCCGTGGTTGCACGAGATGCACGTGGCTTTCGTGCCGGGGCCGCTGACACCTCTGCTGGAAGAGGTGATGGAGGGCCTGAAGCGTCATTTCCATCGTTTGGGGCATGAAGTCCAGACGATGCCCGACGATGACACCGACGTCATCTTGACCTCCGCCCCCTTTGGCGAACCTCTGCATTGGCGCGAGTCGCTGACCCTCTTCGCCCGGCGGCACTTTGATCTGAGCCACGCTCCTACCGTCTATACCCTGGTGCAGGTGTCCCCCACCAGGCTTCAGGAATTGCTGGATCACTTCCAGACCGTGTTGGCCAAGAAGCCACCCGACCCGGCCGACTACGATTTTGCGGGCCTGGCCCCCCACGCCTATCGCGTCCTCTTCGAGCAAGGCCGCCGTGGCGGACCCATTCTGGCGCTGGAGCGGGTGGTGCAGGCTCAGACCAAGAGCATTCGCGTGCTTCTGGTGGTGGGGGACGACCGCCCGCTGGTAGCGTACCACTTTGACCTGGTGGGCGCCCATCCCCGCAGCGAGGCAGGTGACCTGGAAGCCTTCTACGAGGACATCGTGCTGCGCACGGTGACTACCCTCTGCACCAGCGAGGTGAACCAGCACCAGGTGGTAGAAGGCATCATCCCCCGCACCCTCTGGCAAGGCATCGGGACGCCCGCCGCCATGTGTGAGGCCGCCCGGCAACTGGGCCACCGCAACTTTTTCACCGAGATGGTGCGCATCGCCGACCTGGTGGAGGTCCCGGTGGTGTCGGACGCAGTGGCCGAGCAATACAGCGAGGGCTGCTTTGCCACCTGGGACCCGTCGCTGGGGGCTCTCATCACCACCGTGACCGGTAGCGCCCGCCCGGTACACAAGGGGAGCATCACCGAAGATGACCTGGCGGTGATCGTGGGGGTGCGGCCCGACGGACAAGGAGCCCTGGTGCGCCAGGTGGAGGGGAAGCGCAACGACCCTCCTTCCACCGAAGCGGTGGAGATGATGGACATGGATAGTCCGCTGCCCACCATCAGCCTCGACCCAGCGTGGGGCATCTGTGGGCCGGTGCCCGTGGTGCGCTCCAAGCTGCACGGCCACCGCGGCATGGCCGCCTACGATCCCCGCCGGGTGGAGTACGTTTCCATGGATCCGGCGTACTACCACTACCCGGTCTCCTGTGGCACCGATGCTCAGGCGCGGGGCATCAAAGATGCCTTTGCCCGCTCGGAGGCGTTGCGGAATCCAGGGGATCCGCGCCCGGTGGTGTTCACGGTTCTGCCCGGCCACGGTGTGGCCATCGTAGAGAAGTGGCTGCCCGGCAGGGCCCCGTTCCAGGTGATGTGGGAATACATGGACGCTGGCTACCTGGAGGTGGAGAATCTCATTCCGCAAGGCCCGATGGAATACGTCCCTGATCCAGGTGGAAAGATGCTGCTGCGACAGAGGAGGGAAGGTGGCTGAGAAAACGCTCGTCATCATCGGAGCCGGGCTGGCCGGCCTGTCCACCGGCTGCTACGCCCAGATGAACGGCTATCAAAGCCACATCTTCGAACACCACAGCAAGCCGGGCGGGGTGGCTCCGGCCTGGAAACGCCAGGGCTACCTCATTGACGGTGGCATCCACTTTGTCATGGGGCACAAACCAGGCACCGCGCTCTACGAGTTGTACCGCGAGTTGGGCATTACCGCCCGCTGCGTGGACATGACCACCTACGGCCGCTTCACCGACGAAGTGAGCGGACGCAGTGTGCTGGTCACCCAGAACCTCGACCGCCTGGCCGATGACTTGAAGGCCCTCTCACCAACTGATGCCCGGATCGTTGACGAGCTGATCGCCGGCGCTCGCGCCATGCAGGGGCTCGACCTGAGCGAAGCAGGAATGAGCAAGCCTCCTGAGTTGGTTGGCCTCCTGGAGCAACTCAAAGAGATGTGGGTCATGCGTCGGCTGTTCAGGTACATGATCGGCAAGTACTCCAGGCCGGTCGCCGACTACGTACAGGCCATTCATGACCCCTGGCTGCGGGAGTGTATCAAGTACCTGTTCCTGCCAGAGGTGCCGGCCTGGTTCATCTTCATGATTCTGGCACTGCTGGCGGACGGACAACTGGGACTGCTGGAAGGGGGGTGCCTCGACTTCGTGCTGCCCATCGAGAAGCGCTACCAGGACCTGGGCGGGCGGGTGACCTACAAAGCCACCGTCGAGGAAGTTCTGGTGGAGGAGTCTCCCCTCCCCGCCCCCCCTTCCCCCCCAAAGTTGGGGGGGAGGGGGGGGCGGGACGACCGAGCCGTGGGCGTGCGCCTGGCCGACGGCCGCGAGCACCGCGCCGACGTGGTGGTCTCCGCCGCCGATGGTTACAGCACCATCTTCAAGCTGCTGGGCGGTCGCTACGTGGATGAGAAAATCGGGAACCGCTACAGAAACTGGAAACTGATCCGCCCCCTGGTCATGGCCAGCTTTGGGGTGGCGCGGGAATTCACGGGTGAACCGTGGATGAGTATCATCAAGCTGGAGCGGCCCTTCGCCGTGGGCAACCAGGTGATTGATTGGATCATAGTCCGCATCTTCAACTACAGTGACCGATTCGCTCCGCCAGGCAAGACGGTGGTCCAGGTCTCGTTCGAGACGGAGTGGGACTTCTGGAACGAGCTGCGCCAGGACCGGCCGCGTTACGACGCCGAGAAGGAGCGGGTGGCGGTGGAGCTTCTGGAGCGGCTGGAGGCGCATTACCCCGCCATTTCGTCCCAGGTAGAGATGACCGACGTGGCCACGCCTTACACCTGGTGGCGCTACACGCGGAATCACCGGGGAGCCTACATGGGCTGGCTGCCGACGCCGGAAGTGATCAATACGCGGATAGCAAGGACCCTGCCTGGCCTGACCAACTTTTACATGGCCGGGCAGTGGGTGATGCCGGGCGGCGGTGTGCCTCCCAGCCTCTATTCTGGCCGCCACGTGGTACAGCTTCTGTGTCACCGGGGCGGGAAGCCGTTTTCGATAGACTTGCCGTGAACTTTGGGAGGGATACATACCATGAAACGTCTAACCGTCTTGGCTCTGATTCTCATCTTGTTGCTGCCAGCGTGCTCTCAGCCCACGCCTGAGGTCATCGAGGAGACCGTCGTCGTCTACGTCACCCCGCAGCCGCTGCCGACCTACACACCGTACCCGACTTATACGCCCGTCCCCCCCGCGCCCACGTACACGCCCTACCCCACACCGACTCCACGACCCGAGGCGCCCACCAGCACGCCCACGCCGCAACCTCCGACGCCTACCAACACGCCATTGCCGACCCCCTCCGCCTATCTGGGCGTGACGCGGCAAGGGGGCAAATTGGGGGCAATATGGAACCTGGCCGACGTACGCTACCACCTGCATCCAGACCGCTTGCGAGTGGTGTGGGAGATGGCTGAGCCCGGCGATCACGTCCCCTTCTTTGAGGCTGTCCAGGTGGACAACGCCGCCGAGCCCTTTCCCCTGGGCCACGACCTTTCGTGGGGCGTGGCGCGTATTGATCTGGTAATGAGCGATGTGTATGCTTACGACTTTCCCCTCGGCCGACGATTGCCTATCACCCCGCCTGACAATCCTCTGGTAACCCGCATCGGCTTGTACCCGACCTTCAGCGACGCCCATCTGGGCTTCTCCATCGGGCTCAAGAAGCCTTCGCTGTATGAAGTGTATGAGTTGACAGATCCCGTGCGCATTGTCATAGACGTGCTGCAAGGTGACTGACCGATTGGCACAGGGACTGATTGGGATCCTCCTCATACTTCTCCCCTACACCTTAGGGCTTGCACCCAACTGTTGTGCAAGCCCTTAGTTTTTTGGGTATTGACAAAAAGCGATTTTTGTGATATAATGTGAACGTTCACGGGAACGTTCACGATAACGGAGAGATGAGCTATGAAAAGGGTGACTATTCAGGATGTTGCCGCCGCAGCCGTGGTGTCTTATCAGACGGTATCCCGGGTGATAAATAACAGGCCGGATGTGGCTGAGGACACCCGACGGCGGGTGTGGCAGGTGATCGAGGAACTGGGCTATCAACCCAGCGCCATCGCTCGCGGTCTGGTCTCCAAGAGGACGTATACGCTGGGCCTGATCACCGCCGATTTCAGCGATTATTTCTTTACCCAGGTCATCGTTGGAGCCGAAGTGGAGGCCAGAAAGCAGGGATACTTCTTCATGCTCTGCAGCACCGAGCGGAACCCGGCTGACGAGCCCGAATACTTGAGGCTGCTGACCGAAAGGCAGGTGGACGGTATCCTCTTTGCCCGCCCCAGCACGGAAGAGGACAGCCGTCACATCGTCTCACTGATCCAGCAGGACGTGCCACTGGTCACCACGGCCTATTGGTTGCCAGGCGAAAAGCTGACGGTGGTGGACGTGGACAATATTGATGGCGGCTTGCAAGCTACGGAATGTCTCATCGAGCTGGGGCACCGTAAGATCGGCATGATCACCGGCCCCGCTGGCTGGAAATCGGTGAACGATAGAGCCGAAGGCTACAAATTGGCTTTGAGTAGGGCGGGTATACCCTTTGACGCCTCTCTGGTCGAGTATGCGGATTGGTCCTATCAAAGTGGCTACGAGGCGATGCATCGCCTGTTGGCCAAGTCCCCACAGATCACCGCCCTATTCGCCCAGAACGACCAGATGGCCATCGGAGCGATGAGGGCTCTGCGAGAGGCAGGGCGAAGGATCCCCGACGATGTGGCCCTGGTCGGCTACGATGATATTCCAGCCGCTGCCTACTGCCATCCATCCCTGACGACAATACGTCAGCCCATGCAACGGGTAGGCGAGGTAGCCACGCAGCTCTTGATCCAACTCGTCAACGGCTCCGCTGTGGAGAGAAAGGAGGTTTTGCTGACAACAGAGTTAATTCGACGGGAAACGTGCGGCAGTTGATGTGAAGAAAGGAGGTGGGTGAATCGTCTATTCTCGTTGGTCCATAATAGCGACGCTCGCTGAGAGCGTCGCCAGTCAAACTCAAAACTCAGGAGGAGAGCGAAAATGAAGAGGTTAGCAACATTGTTCCTGGTTGGGGTCACATTGGCCAGCTTCTTAGTCGCCTGTGCCCCAGCTACCCCTCAGGTGATCGAGAAACAGGTAGTCGTCGAGAAAGAGGTTCCGGTTACCGTCGAGGTGGAGAAGGAGAAGGTGGTCGAGAAGAAGGTCGTCGAAACCGTCGAGGTCGAAAAGGTGGTCGAGAAAGTGGTGACCCCGACTCCCTTGCCGGAAAAACCGAAGCCCAAGGGCAAGATCCTGCTCTGGGGCTGGACGGCGGCCATCCGCGACACCCTTGAGGCGGCGGGCATCGTCAAGGACTTCAATGGGGTCTACCCCGATGTGGAGGTAGCGATTGAGTACTACGCCCCCCCAGCCGTCTACACCAACCTGCCCCTGGCCCTCACCGCCGGCGAGGGTGCGCCAGACGTCTGCCTGGTGGAGAGCAGCCACGTGGCCGAGTACGTCCATCTAGGCGGCCGGCTCGACTTGACGGACGCGCTCCAGCCGTACATGGATGACCTGGTCGAATACAAGCTGGTGGACTGCGAGAAGGACGGCAAGTACTACTGCTTCCCGTGGGACGGCGGCCCGGTGGTGATGTACTACCGCCGCGATGTCTTCGGGGCGGCCGGCCTGCCCACCGACCCGACCGGGGTGAGCGACACCATCGCCACCTGGGGCGACTACCTGGAGGCCTGCCGGACCATCAAGGAGACGACCGGCAACTACTGCTTCGCCCACAACAAGGCCAACAACTACGGCCGCCTGTACGAGATGGTCCTCTGGCAGCAAGGCCTGGGCTATTACGACGCCGATACCGGCGAGGTGACCGTGGACAGCCCTGAGAACATCGCCACCCTGGAGATGTTGGGCCAGTTCTGGGAGGAAAACCTGGTCTCTGATGCGCTGGAGTGGACCGATCCCTGGTACGCCGAACTGGGCGCGCCGGAAGGTGAGAACGCTATCGCCACCCTCATCGAGGCCTCGTGGATGGACGTCTTCCTGAAGAGCTGGATCGCCCCCGGCACGGCCGGCAAGTGGGGTGTGGCCTACATGCCAGCCTACAAGGAGGGTGGGGCGCGGGCGTCCAACGATGGCGGCTCCACCTTTGTCATCCCTGCGCAAACCCAGAACCCCGAGGCGGCCTGGGCCTTCGCCGAGTTCGCTCTTGGTCGGCCCGATAGCGTGAACAAGATGTTCGCCATCAGCGGCTTCATCCCCTCGATCAAGTCCGCCTACGACGACCCGATCTACCTGGCGACCGATTCCTTCTTCGGCGGCCAGAATACCTACGGTATCTACGCCGACGTGAACGAGAAAATCCCCGCCGCCACCGTCTACGGTCCCAACTACGCCATGATGAACGGTGCTGTCTCGGTGGCGATTCAGCGCTACGCCACGGGGGATGCCACCGCCGAGCAGGCCCTGAAAGAAGCCGCGGCCGAGATCCGCGCCGCACTCGAATAGTGACCCAGCCCAACAGGTGAGGAGAGCCAACATGGCTCTCCTCACCTTATCATCTGGCGAGGAGGTAAGCGATGGCACGAGCAGCGACAGATAGCCCTTCCACCAGAAGAGGGCTCTGGCACGAAATCGTCAAGAACCGCTGGGCATACATTTTCATATCCCCTTTTTACGTCTCGTTTCTCATCTTTGGCTTTTTGCCGGTCCTTTTCTCCATCTATCTCAGTTTCCACAAATGGAAGGGGCTGGGGCCTATGGAATTCGTCGGCCTGAAGAACTACACCTACCTCTTCGGCGTGGGAGGTAAAGCCTTCTGGCAGTCCATTGAAAACGGCATTATCCTGTTCTTTATGTACGTTCCCATTATGACCTTCCTGGCCCTCGTCCTGGCGGTGATTCTGAACTCCAGGCTGGTCCGTTTCTTCCAGGCCTACCGCACCATGATCTTCGCCCCTTACGTCACCTCCATGATCGCGGCGGGATTCACCTTCGGCCTCATGCTGCAACAGAAGGGCGGACTGTTCAACGCCTTCCTGAACATGGTGGGCTTGCCCGGCGTCCCCTGGCTGGAGAACATCTGGTGGGCGCGGGTTTCCCTCTGCCCTGCTCATCGTCTGGGGCTGGCTGGGGTACAACATGGTGATTATGCTGGCCGGGCTGCAGACCATCCCCCGCGAGTTGACGGAAGCGGCTCTCATTGACGGGGCCAGTTCCGTTCAGGCTTTCTTTCACATCACCATCCCGCTTTTACGCCCCGTGATCCTCTTCTCGGTGATCCTTTCCACCATGGGCAGTTTCGGTCTGTTCAACGAAGTCATGGCTCTCACCGGCGGCGGGCCGATGAGGGCCACCCTCACCACCCTCGTCCAAATCTACGGTGAGGCGTTCAACAACTATCGGTTCGGCCGAGCCTCAGCCCAGGCCTACACCTATTTCGCGCTGATCTTCGTGCTCACCCTCTTGCAGTTCAGGTATTTCGGTCGCGAGGAATGAGGTATGATCACCTCACTTTCGCGGGAAAAGGGGGAAGGAATGACAATCTTGCTGAAGCGGGTAAGATCTCTAGGGGTCAAAGTCATCCTGTACGGGCTATTGACTTTCATCGCCATCTTTATGATGTTGCCGTTCATTTGGATGCTGCGTACCTCTTTCATGCCCCAGGGCGAGATATTCGGTATCCCGCCCAGGCTCATCTCGCGCAACATGAGCCTGGATGGCTATCGCTATATCATAGAGTATGGCGTTCTCAAATCCCTACGGAATACCTTCTTCGTTGCCTTCTCGTTCAGCGTCGTTTCGCTTTTCTTCTGCTCTTTGGGCGGCTATGGCTTCGCCAAGTACCGCTTCCCGGGACGCAATCCACTCTTTGCTTTCCTTCTGGCTACGATGATCATTCCTGGGGCGGTGACCATGCTGCCCACTTACGTCATCATGCTCAAGTTGAGATGGCTGGACACTTTCTGGCCCCTCATCGTACCCGGCGCAGCCAACGCTTTTGGCATCTTCTTTATGCGTCAGTACATCGGTACGATTTCCGACGAGCTGATAGACGCAGCCCGCATAGACGGCTGCGGCGAGTTCGGCATCTTCTGCCGAATCATTTTACCCATCTGCGCGCCCGGCCTGACCAGCCTGGGACTCATCTTCTTCATGGGGGCCTGGAACAACTACCTGGGGCCCCTGATCTATCTGAGGTCAAGCGAGAAATTCACTTTGCCCCTGTTCATGATGCAGATGTCGGGTCCCCCAGGTTACTCCCCGTATCGAGAGTTGATGGGCGTGGCCGTGGTCAGCGTGGTGCCCCTGCTGATTATCTTCCTCATCTTCCAGCGACGCTTCACCGAAGGCATCACCGCGGGGGCGATCAAGGAGTAGTCCCTACGCGGTGAGGCCCAAGGTCAAACGCCACACGTTGCCTGGAAGGGCGTTATGTGCTATACTATCCCCCGGCTGTGACCACTCCTGGGTAGGGACATCCATCTGTCAACCAGGGCGGGGTGGGAGAGCCAAATCATAGCAAATTGAAAGGAGAGCAACATGCAGAAGACAACGTTGGGTCTTATCGTCGGCAACCGCGGCTTCTTCCCCGACCACCTCTGCGAGAGCGGTCGAGCAGAGGTCTTGCGGGTGCTGGAAGAAGAAGGGATCACAGCATTAACTTTAAGCCCCGCGGACACCGATACTTCGGCTACGCTCAGTACAAGGTTCGGCTCGGTGGAGACGCTGCAGGATGCTGAGCAATGCGCTGCCCTGTTCAAGCGGCACCGCGAGGAGATTGATGGCGTGCTGGTCACCCTGCCTAACTTTGGCGACGAGCGCGCGGTGGCCAACACCCTGCGCTGGGCTGACCTCAACGTGCCGGTGCTGATTCACGCCTTCCCCGACGACGCAGACAAGATGACCCTGGCGGATCGGAGAGACAGCTTCTGCGGCAAGATGTCGGTCTGCAACAACCTGGTGCAGTACGGCATTGCCTTCAGCCTGACCAGGCTGCATACCGTCGCCCCGGATTCCGAGGACTTCCGCCAGGACCTGCGCCAGTTTGCCGGCACCTGCCGGGTGGTGCGCGGCCTGCGAGGAGCTCGCATTGGGGCACTAGGGGCCCGACCGGCGGCCTTTAACACCGTGCGCTACAGCGAGAAGCTGCTGGAGGAGGCCGGCATCAGCGTGGAGGTCTTGGACCTGTCGGAAGCCTTTGGCCGCATCAATCGTCTGAGCGACGACGACCCAGAGGTGCGCCGCAAACTGGACGAGATCAGGGCCTACGTGCCCACCAAAGGCATCCCCGCCGAGGCCCTGAACAAAATGGCCAGGTTCGCCCTGGTAACCCAGCGCTGGATGGACGAGAACCGTCTGGTAGCCACAGCGATTCAGTGCTGGACCTCCATGGAGGAGTTCTTCGGCATCGTGCCCTGCGCGGTGATGAGCATGATGAGCAACACCCTCATGCCCAGCGCCTGCGAGACGGACGTCACCGGCGCCGTGGGCATGTATGCCATGGCCCTGGCCTCCGGCAGGCCCAGTGCATTGGTGGACTGGAACAACAACTACGGTGACGATCCTGACAAAGGGGTCATCTTCCACTGCAGCAACTGGCCCAAGGACTTCTTCGAGGAGGCGAAAATGTCCTATCAGGACATCATCGCCGGCACAGTGGGCCAGGAGAACACCTACGGCACAGTAGTAGGCCGCGCCCGGAGTGGCTCGTTCACCTACTGCCGGGTGTCCACCGATGATTCGTGGGGCGTCATCCGCGCCTACGTGGGCGAGGGCGAGCTGACCGACGACCCGCTGCAGACCTTCGGCGGCCACGGGGTGGTGCACATTCCAGACTTCCAAGGATTGCTGCGCCATATCTGCGAAAATGGCTTCGAGCACCACGTGGCCATCAATCCCTCGCAGACCGCCACCGCCGTGAGCGAGGCGCTGGGCAAGTACATGGGTTGGGAGGTGTACCATCATCAGGTCTGAGGTCTCAAGTCTCAGGTCTCAGGGGAATAAGGGAATGAGGGAATCAGCGACCTGTGACCTGCGACCTGTGACCTGTCTTCACCTCGGCGCGGCATACTACCCTGAGCACTGGCCGGAGGAACGCTGGCCGGAAGACATCCGCCTGATGCGCGAGGCCGGGCTGACCGTGGCCCGCCTGGCGGAGTTTGCCTGGTCCACCCTCGAACCGGCGGAGGGCGACTTCCACCTTGACTGGCTTGATCGCGCCATCTCGGCCCTGGCTTCCGCCAGTATAGCCACCGTTCTCGGAACCCCCACCGCTGCGCCGCCCGCCTGGCTGGTCGAGCAGCACCCAGACTTGCTGGCTGTTGATGAAAGCGGACGCCACGTCCAATTCGGCAACCGCTGCCACTATTGCGTCAATTCGCCGCAGTTTCACGCCGCAACCCGCCGTATCGTCGGCGCGATGGTGGAACGGTTTGGCTCGAACCCGCACGTCATCGGCTGGCAACTGGACAACGAGTATAACCGCGTTTGCTATTGCGACCGCTGCCGGAGCCTCTTCCAGCGTTACCTGGCTGAGAAGTTTGGCTCGCTGGATGCCCTCAACGCCCACTGGACCACCCGCTACTGGAGCCAGACCTACTCCGCCTGGGAGCAGATCCCCATCCCCATCGGCCTGCACAACCCCGGACTAATGCTGGAGTTCAAGCGCTTCGTCACCGAAAGCTATCGCCAGTTCCAGCGGCTTCAGCTTGATGTCTTGCGACCGCACCTGCGTCCCCTCCTCCTTGTGGGGGGGGCAGGGGGGGGTGTGTGGGTCACGCACAACTTCATGGGCTGGTTCGACGGCTTTGACCATTACGCGCTGACCGAAGACCTCGACCTGGCCTCGTGGGACTGGTACGTGGGCACGGGCCATCACGATTATCTGAGCTCCGGTGCAGCCCACGACCTCACGCGCGGCTTCAAGCGCCGCAACTTCTGGCTGATGGAGACCCAGCCGGGCAGCGTAAACTGGTCGGCCATCAACAACATGCTCAACAAAGGTGAGGCGCGGGCCATGGCCTGGCAGGCGGTAGCCCACGGCGCGGATGCGGTGCTGTACTGGCAGTGGCGTTCAGCCCTGGGCGGGCAGGAGCAATACCACGGCACGCTGGTAGACCCGTCGGGCCAGCCCCGGCCATTCTACGAGGAAGCCCAACAACTGGGCCGGGACTTCGCTGCGGTTTCCTCTCTACTGGCCAATTCCGCGGTTGTCTCAGAGGTGGCTCTTCTTAACTCCTACGACAGCCGCTGGGCGATTCAGTGGCAGCGTCATCATCGCGACTTCGACTACGTAGCGCACTTCAACCACTACTACCGCCCGTTAGCAGCGCGAAACATCGCCGCCGATGTCATCTCCGCCGACACGCCGCTTGACAACTACAAGTTGGTGATTGCCCCAGCCTTACTGATGTTGAACGAGAGTCGGGCTGCCCGGCTGAGGGATTTTGTGGCCCGTGGCGGACATCTGGTGCTGACCATCCGCTGCGGGATGAAGGATGACTACAACGCCCTCCTGCCCTCGCGGCAGCCCGGGCCGCTGGTTGACCTGGCCGGCGTCGAAATCGTCGAGTACTACGCACTGTTGGACCCTGTGCCGGTTGCGGGCGAGTGGTTCACCGGCACATCCCGTCTCTGGGCGGAGCGGCTCAGGGTGCTGGATGAAACTGGCACCCAGGTTATTGCCAGGTACGGCGAGTCCAATGGTTGGCTCAATGGTCACCCTGCCGTCACGGTGCATCCGCACGGCCAGGGGCGCGTGGTTTTCGTCGGTGCGTATCTCGATGAGGTCTCGCAGCAATCGCTACTGGACCGCATTACCTCGGCCGCCGGCGTGCAGCCGGTGATGGAAACGCCGGTTGGGGTGGAGGCCCGTAGGCGGGTGACCGCAGCGGGTGAGGAGGTTTTCATCGCCATCAACCACGAGCGGGCGGAGCAACTAATGCGGCTGCCCTGGCCGGCGCGTGAGCATCTGAGCGGGCAATCGGTGGGGGAGGAGTTGAGGCTTGCCCCCTACGGCGTCGCTGTTCTCACCCGGCTGGCCTGACGACGAAAGGAGCAACATGGAAAAACGCCGTTTCGGACGAACTGGACACATGAGTACTGTGGCCATCTTCGGATCGGCCGCCTTCTGGGAGATCGCCCAGGCCGAGGCCGACGCGGCCATGGAGCAGGTGATCTCCGCCGGGGTCAACCACATTGACGTGGCCCCCTCCTACGGCCAGGCCGAGGAGCGACTGGGGCCCTGGCTGGCGCGAGAGCGGGATCGCTTCTTCCTGGGGTGCAAGACCATGGAGCGGACGAGGGAGAGTGCGGCGGCTGAGCTGCGTCGTTCCCTGGAGCGCCTGCAAGTGGACGCCTTCGACCTGTACCAGATCCACGCCGTCACCAGCATAGGGGAGTTGGATCAGGCGACCGGGCCGGGTGGCGCACTGGAGGCGATTCTCGATGCGCGGGAGGAGGGGCTGACCCGATTCGTCGGCATCACCGGCCACGGAGTGGACGCGCCAGCGGTCTTCTTGGAGGCGCTGCGTCGCTTCGACTTCGACTCCGTGCTCTTTCCCCTCAACTTCGTGGAGTATGCCAACCCCGTCTACCGGCGTAACGCTGACGAGCTGCTGCGCCAGTGCCGCGCCCGTGATGTGGGCGTGATGGTTATCAAGGCTATCGCCAAGCAGCCGTGGGGGGACCGGCCCAAGAGATACAACACCTGGTACGAACCCTTCGACGACGCCGCTCACATCCAACAGGCGGTCAACTTTGCTCTGTCGCAGGACGTGACGGGACTGTGCACGGTCGGCGACGTCACCCTCCTGCCGCTCTCCCTGGAGGCGTGCGAACGCTTCACGCCCCTGAGTGCCGCCCAGCAGGAGACGTTGATCGCGACGGCAGACCAGTACGAAACGATTTTCGATTGACAATGAAAACCGTTCAATTGCAAACTACCGCTGACATCGTCAACAACGCCCAAAGGGCGGGCCTGATGATCCCGGCCTTTAACGTACCATACCTCCCCATGGTCGAACCGCTGATCCGGGCGGTGGTGGATCAGGATTGCTTCGCCCTGATCGAAGTGGCGCGGCTGGAGTGGATCAAGTTCGAGGCCCAAAGCCCGGCCGCCGTCATGGCAGAATTCGTGAAGTGGAACGAGCCCGATTACGTTCGGATTCACCTGGACCACGTGCCGGTGATTGACGAGGACAACCAACGGGTGGATTTCCTCGCCATCATCCGCGAGGCGATTGAGCTGGGCTACCACTCCGTCATGGTGGATGGCTCACGCCTCGACCTGGAGGAAAACATCAAGGCCACGCGGCAGGTGGTAGAGATGGCTCACCAGGCGGGCCTACCCTGCGAGGCCGAGCTGGGCGCGGTGCTGGGACACGAAGCAGGGCCTCTCCCCCCTTATGAGGACCTCTTTGAGTCTGGCCTGGGCTTCACCGACATCCAAGAGGCGGAACGATTTGTGCGGGAAAGCGGTTGTGATTGGCTCTCGGTGGCCATAGGGAACATCCATGGGGCGGTTTCCGGCGTGTTGAAAGATAAGAAGAAGGTCGAGGCCAGGCTCAACCTCGATCACCTTGACAGGCTTCGTGAAGCGACGTGCACACCGCTGGTCCTGCATGGCGGCTCCGGGGTGAAACGGGAGCATTTGCTTGCGGCCATCAAGAAGGGTATCGCCAAGGTGAACATCGGCACCGAGATCCGACAGGCCTACGAGTCGGCCCTGAGGGAATCGGGCAATGTAATTGCTGCCCAGGATGCGGTGTATGAACGCACCTGCTGGCTCATCCGGGATTACTTCGGCCTGGCCGGCAGTAGAAGGTTGGTGAAATGAGTCTGCTCGGAATTGACGTAGGCACCACAGGGTGCAAGGCGGCTGTGTTCTCCGAAGAGGGGCGTTTGCTTGCCTCGGCCTATGAGGAATACGACGTCCAGAGGCCAAAGCCAGGGTGGGCAGAACTGGATGCGGTTGAGGTGTGGGACAAAGTCAAAAGGACGATAAGCCAGGTCGTATCCCACTCTGCCTCGGACCCGGTCCAGGCCCTGGCTGTATCCTCGCTGGGCGAGGCCACGGTTGCGGTGACCGAAGACCGCCAGGTGCTCGGTCCGTCCATCTTGAACTTCGACGGGCGAGGGGAGGAGTACCTGGAGAGCCTGAGCTGTGCCCTGACCAACGAACAGCTCTACCGCATCAACGGGAACACGCTCGGCAACCATTACGGCCTGACGAAGCTCAAGTGGATCAAGGAGCATCAGTCCCAGCTCTACCAGCGAGCACACAAGTTTCTCCTGTGGAGCAGTTTCGTCTCGTTCATGCTCGGCGCGGATGCTGTGGTGGATTATTCCCTGGCCAACCGCACCCTGCTTTTCGACATTGACCGAGAAACCTGGTCGGAGGAGTTACTGGCGCTGGCCGGGCTCGATCGCTCCAAACTTCCTGACACCGCCCCCTCGGGTACCGTGATTGGCGCGGTTTCTGACCGTGTGGCAGGCGAAATCGGCCTGCCGTCCAACGTCTCCGTGGTCAGCGGCGCGCACGACCAGTGCGCCAACGCCGTGGGCTGTGGGGTGATCGAAGAAGGACGCGCCGTGTACGGGATGGGCACCTTTATCTGTATCACGCCCGTGTTCAGCCAGCGGCGGGAGCCGGCGGTGATGATCGAACGGGGGCTGAACACGGAACATCACGCCGTATCGGGCAAGTACGTATGTTTCATCTACAACCAGGGCGGGTCGCTGGTCAAATGGTTCAGGGACACCTTTGCCGCCGTGGAGCATCGCCAGGCAGAAGAGGCGGGAAGGGACGTGTACGCCGACCTCTTTTCGGAGCTCCCGGAGGGGCCAAGCGGCATCATGGTTCTGCCGCACTTCACCACCACCGGGCCGCCGCAGTTCATTTCGGACTCCTGTGGGGTCATGGCCGGCTTGCGGCTGGAGACATCGCGGGGCGACATTCTGAAGGGGATCCTGGAGGGGACTACGTTTTATCTTAAGGAGTGCGTCGAATCGCTCCCTCCCACCGGGATCGAGATCGCCGACTTTCGGGCGGTGGGCGGCGGCAGCAAGTCGGACGCCTGGATCCAGCTCTGTGCGGATATCATGGGTCGGCCCTTCGTTCGCCCCAGGATCACCGAGGCTGGCGCTCTGGGGGCGGCGATCATGGCCGGGGTTGGGAGCGGAGTGTTCCCATCGTATGAAGCCGGCGTCGAGGCCATGGTGGGCCTGGAGCAGACCTTCGAGCCGAACGCACGCCAACATGAGCTCTACCAGAGTCGCTTTGAACAGTACAGACGGCTGTGGCCCCTGATGGGAGAGTATCTGCGCGACCTGGCATCTGAGTAGCCGAATCAGCGAATCAGCAATAGGAGGAGTCCGTGTTTTATTTTGGCGTTGACTACTACCCCGAACACTGGCCCGAAGAACGTTGGCCGGAGGATGCGCGGTTGATGGCCGAGGCGGGCTTCAACGTGGTGCGCCTGGCCGAGTTCGCCTGGTCCAGGATGGAACCCAAACAGGGACAATACGACTTCGACTGGCTCGACCGCGCGATTGACATCCTGACTTCTCATGACATTCGTGTTGTGCTGGGAACTCCCACCGCCTCACCGCCCCCGTGGCTGATGGCCAGGCATCCCGACAGCTTCCGCGTCCGCGAGGACGGTCAGCGGGTCACGTTCGGCAATCGCCGCGAGTACTGCCCGAACAACCTGGTCTATCGCGAGTATACCCACCGCATCGTGACCAGGATGGCCGAACACTATGCAGACCATCCGGCGGTCATCGGCTGGCAGATTGACAATGAGTTCGGCGACCGCTGCTACTGTCCTGTCTGCGCTCGCGCATTTCAGGACTGGCTGCGCCGTCGTTATGGGTCTCTTGACGAACTCAACGAAAAGTGGGGCACCATTTTTTGGAGCCATGTCTACACAGACTGGGATCAAATCCCCCTGCCGCTCGAGACCGGCGGTTCGCCCAACCCCGGCCTGGCCCTCGACTTCTTCCGCTTCTCGTCCGACTCGTACGTGGCCTATCAGCAGATGCAGGTGGACATCCTGCGCGAGAAGTGCCCTGAGCATTTCGTCACCCACAACTTTCATGGCTTCCATTACGAGGGCCTCAATTACTTCGATCTGGCCCGTGATCTTGACTTCGTGGCCTGGGATAATTACCAACGCACGGGCTGGCTGCTACAAGCCCAGGTGGATCCTAGCTATGCCGCCCTCGCTCACGACGCCATGCGCGGCCTGAAGCGCCAGAACTTCTGGGTGATGGAACAGCAGGCGGGGCAAGGCGGCTGGGAGATGGTCAGCGTGGCCCCGCGCCCTGGCGAGCTACGGCTGTGGGCCTATCAAGCCATCGCCCACGGCGCGGACGCCGTCCTCTTTTTCCGCTGGCGTACAGCACGCTTTGGCACGGAGCAATACTGGCATGGCCTGCTCGACCACGACGGACACGCCGGTCGGCGTTACCAGGAAATCAAGCGCATGGGCGCCGAGATCAAGACGATTGGCGAGCGGCTTGTCGGCTCCAGCGTCAAGCCGTCTGTCGCCATGATCCTCTCCTACGACTCGCGTTTCGCTTTTCAGATTCAGGCCAACAACCCGGGGTTCAGTTATCCGAATCATTTCCATCAGGTCTATCGCGCTCTTCATCGTCGCCACGTCCTGGTGGATGTCGTGGCTCCGACCGCTGACCTCTCGTCCTACCAGTTGGTCGTGGCTCCGGCCTTGCACGTTCTGCCGGACGCTGTTGCTGGGAACCTCAAGCGCTTCGTAGCAGCGGGGGGTGTGCTCGTCGTCACTCCCCGCAGCGGCGTGAAAGACGAAGCCAACGCGGTGGTGAACCAGCGGCTGCCCGGTCTGCTGGCCGAGTTATGCGGCGTCGAGGTGGAGGAGTACGATTCCCTGGGGGCCGACATGTACAACGAAGTGGAGTTTACCTTGCCCGAACTGGCTTCCCACTCCCCCGTCGCTGCGAAGGTGTGGTGCGATGTGCTGCAGCCCCACGGGACAACGGCGATTGCACGCTACACCCAGGATTATTACGCTGGTAAGCCCGCCATCACGCTGAACCGATTTGGCCAGGGCCAGGTGGTGTACGTGGGCACCGTGGGCGATGCCCGCCTGTACGAGGCGCTGGTTGGCTGGCTTCTCAACCTGGCCGGAGTGCAGGAGATCCTCGCCGTACCGAGAGGGGTCGAGGTGACCGAACGGTGGCAGGGAGATCGGCTGCTGTTCGTGCTCAACCACGCTGAGCGAGAGCAGGAGGTCACTTTGGATGGGCGTTACGTGGATCTATTGGATGGCTCAGCGGTCCTCGAAGGGAGGGCCGCCGTTGCGCCGCGGGACGTTCTGATACTGCTAGACGAGGAGAATGCCAATGACTGAATTCAGCCAAAAGCAGGATCGTATCCAGGCTCTGCTGGCGGAGCGTAAGCTGGATGCGCTGCTCCTGCGGCGGGTGAGCAGTTTCGCCTGGGCCATGTGCGGCGCGGCGTCGTACGTGAACACGGCGACCACCAACGGTGAGGCCGCGCTGCTGATCACGCCCTCTGGCCGCTACCTCATCACCAACAACATCGAGGCCCCGCGCCTGGAGCAGGAAGAGAAACTGGCGGCCCAGGGTTGGGAGTTTCGGGTCACACCCTGGCACGAACCGCAGGACACCGTGGCCGAACTGACCCAGGGATTGAGGCTCGGCGCCGACAGGCCCTATCCTGGGGCAACCGATCTCTCAGGCGAACTGGCCCGCCGGCGCGCTAATCTGACCCCCGAGGAGGGCGAGCGCTTTCGAGAGCTGGGCCGCCTGTGCGCCGAGGCCATGGACAGCGCTGTGCGGGCCGTCCGCCCCGGCCAGACCGAGTATCAGATCGCCGCGCTCCTGGCCCACCAGGCGGAGAGCCGTGGCGTGCAGGCCATCGTGAATCTGATCGCCACCGACGAGCGTATCTTTGCCTTCCGCCACCCGCTGCCTACCGACAAGAAGCTCGATCGGTACGCCATGCTCGTGTTGTGCGGACGACGGTGGGGGCTGGTGTGCTCGTTGACGCGGTTCGTTCACTTCGGCCGTCTGCCAGACAATCTGCGTCGCAAAGCCCAGGCGGTGGCACAGGTTGACGCCACGTTCATCGCCGCCACCCGCCCTGGCCGGTCGCTCGGTGAGATCTTCCGGCGCGGGATGGGCGCCTATGCCGAAGCTGGCTTTCCCGACGAGTGGCGTCTACATCATCAGGGCGGCCCGGCGGGCTACGAGCCCCGCGAGTACGTCGCCACGCCCGGCTCGACCGACGTCGTCTCGGTCGGACAGGTCTATGCCTGGAACCCGTCCATCAGCGGGACGAAGTCGGAGGACACCATCCTGGTGGGCGAGGCGGGCAACGAGGTGCTCACCGCTATCGAGCACTGGCCGACGCTGCTGGTGACAGTAAACGGCCAGACATTCGCGCGCCCCGCCATTTTGGAGATGCTGTGAAGACCTACTCACTCCTGATCCCGCGGAGTTGGACTCCGCGAGTTGCGTTGCTCCGTGGTGGGTGGGTCAGTCCCGCAGTACAACTGCGGGACATCGAAATGAAGACCCTACTCACTTGAGGCAAGTAAAACTTGACGCCGGTTTTGTTTTGTGTTATAATGTTATCGTTACCGGGAACGATAACATGGTCAATGGGCTGCAAGCATGACCGTCAAGAGAAGGGTAACTATCACCCAAGTAGCAACAGAGGCAGGGGTTTCCACGCAGACTGTTTCGCGCGTCATTAACTACCATCCAAACGTTGCCCCAGAAACCCGACGGCGAGTACTGCAAGTCATCGACCGGCTGGGATATCAGCCTAGCAACATTGCCCGCAGCCTGATCCAGGGATCCAGTGGCACACTGGGAGTGGTCGGCTACGGATTGGAATACTTTGGCCCTTCACGTACTCTTTCAGGAATCGAGCGGCAAGCAAATGAATTGGGCTATAGCCTCCTTCTGAGCCTGATGCGCCAGCCCGAGAAAAATGACGTGGAACAGGTGTTACGTGATATGTTATCGCGGTATGTGGATGGTATCATCTGGGCCATGCCTGAAATTGGCAATAATCGGGACTGGATACAACAGGGAACCCCACAACTTTCGGTACCGATCGTTTTCCTCAGCATGGAACCTCATCCCAATCTGTCCGTTGTCGCAGTGGATAATCGAAGTGGCGGTCGCATGGCCACTGAACATTTGCTCGATCAGGGATATCAAACCATTGGTCTGATCACCGGCCCCCTGGATTGGTGGGAGGCACGCCAACGTCGGCTTGGCTGGCAAGACGCACTGAAAGAGGCGGGCAGCGAAGATCATCTCGTTGTGGAGGGGGATTGGACGGCCGAAAGTGGAGAGTGGTGCTTACGCCAACTACTGGAACAGCACCCAGACGTAGACGCGGTGTTTGTCTGCAACGATCAAATGGCCCTGGGTGCGCTACAGGCAGCGCGCAAAATGGGCATCCGGGTACCAGAAGACCTGGCGCTGGTGGGCTTCGATGATATCCCCGAGTCGGCCTATTTCTATCCCCCGCTGTCCACTGTACGGCAGGACATGGTTGAGCTGGGTCGTTGTGCGGTCAGAGAGCTTGGTTGCATCATAGAGGCCAGTCAGCAGGGTAGAGCGGCTGTTGAACCGAAGGCCGTCTTGCTCCAACCCCAGTTGGTTATCCGAGAGAGCTCGGTTCGTGAAAGGGGGTGAGAAATGGCCTAACGATGATGTTATCCGCTGTTTCCATGTATAGCTCTGTGGTTCACACACTGGGCTTTCCCGAGAAGGATTCAACGTGGAAGCCCAACCAATCTTCCCAAGGAGGAAAAATGAACAAGAAACTCAGTTGGTTAATCTGTAGCCTGATAGTGCTATCGGTGCTGGTTGCCGCCTGTGCGCCAAAGGCAGTCGAAGAAGCCCCAGCAGCCCCCACTGGCAAGACCTGTGAGGGTGTGAAAATCGTCTTCTTCCCAGGAGGGCCACCAGGGTGTCCCTTCGGCACTGTCGTCTACAATGGAGCCGTAGCTGCCGCAGCAGACCTGGGTGCCAGTGTGGAATACATGTTCTCGGACTGGGATACGCACAAGATGATCAGCCAATTCAAGGAGGCTGTGGCCACCAAGCCCGACGGGATCGCCGTCATGGGCCATCCAGGACCAGAGGCCTTTGGGCCGTTAGTGGATGAGGCCGCGGCCATGGGGATCATCGTAACCAGCCAGAACACCACCCTGCCCCCCATCGAGGAGGAGTACAAGAGCGTAGGGTTCGGTTACGTAGGGCAAGAACTGTATGAGTCTGGCTATTTGCTGGGCAAAGAGGCCATCAAGAGGACTGGCCTCGGAAAGGGTGATCGGGCCATGGTCTGGGGGTTGTTGGCCGAACCGACCCGCGGGTTGAGGACCAAAGGGGTCATAGATGCTCTGGAAGAAGCCGGGATGACCGTTGACTACATCGAGATTGACAAGGCTACAAACGCTGACGCTACCGCAGGCACCCCGGTCTTCACCGGATATGTCTCCTCCAAGCCTGATGTTAAGTTGGTCTGCACCGATCACGGGGGGCTGACCTCTACCCTGGAGACCTACCTGACGGCGGCAGGCAAGGGCCCGGACGACATATACGCCATCGGGTTTGACGTCTCGCCCGCTACGCTAGAAGCGATCAGGGGCGGGTGGACTGACCTGGTGCTCGATCAGCAACCCTTCCTGCAGGGCTACCTGCCCATCGTGCAGATCTGCCTGACCAAGAAATACGGATTCTCCGGTCTGCACATTGACACCGGGTCAGGTTTGATCAGCAAAGACAACGTCGAAGCACTGGCTCCCCTTATCGAGAAGCAGATCCGGTAGGGACATTTGTATCAGGGAATCAGGGGCAGGAAATCAGGGAATCAGGACACTGATTCCCTGATTACTGATTCCCTGATTCCCTAACCCGTACCTGGTACTTGCTCAAGGAGAGTGTGTGATGGATTATATACTTGAAATGAGGAACATCTCTAAGCGGTTCGGAGAAGTTAACGCCCTGCGTCAAGTCAACTTTGCAGTCGCTTGCAATGAAGTTGTAGGGTTGGTAGGCGATAACGGTGCTGGCAAGTCCACTCTAATCAAAATCGTTACTGGCTACCATACACCGGACAGTGGCGAGGTCTATTTCAATGGCCAGAAATTGGAGGGCCTGTCTGTCGCCGAAGCCCGACAACTGGGAATCGAAACCGTTTATCAGGAACGCGCCCTGGCAAACCTCCAAACCCTATGGAGGAACATATTTATGGGGCGAGAGCTAACGACTCACCTTGGCTTCCTCGATGTGAATGGGATGAAGCAAGAAACAGAGAAACTGATGATCGGGTCTATGGGGTTTACGTCAGCAGCCGTGGCGCCTGATGCGGTGGTCGGGACCTTTTCTGGGGGGGAAAAGCAAGGCGTATCTATTGTGAGAGCCCTCTACTTTAATGCTGAACTCATCATCCTGGATGAGCCGACCATGGGTCTATCGCTGTCGGAGACGAGGAAATTCCTGGAGTTTGTGCAGGGGATCAAAAAGGCTGGCAAGTCGAGCATATTCATTGATCACAACGTATTTCACGTGTATTCAGTGGCCGATAGAATTGTGGTGTTGGATAGAGGAGCGGTGGCCGGTGAGTTCTTGACCAAAGATATCACTTTGGACGAACTTATGGAAAAGATGTATCGGGTGGCACAGACAGGAAGTCTAGACTGACACAAATCAATGGAGCAAGGAACGGGGGGGCAGCGAAGCGGGGGGGTGCGACCCTGCTCCCCTGCGACCTTGCTCCATGTGATTATCCAGTTGATGTGCAGTAGTAATAATATCAATCTAGGGGGAAAGAAAATGACCTCTCGTGTTGAAGATCCAGCCGTGGCTATTAGCCGAAGGCGGTTATGGCATGGGGATCTGGCCAGGTTTGCTCGCCGGTATGGCCTACAGATCGGCATAGTTGGTGTCTTTTTAGCCATGTGGGCGTTTTTTATCATAGGAGCGCCGCGCACGTTTCTGGCCCCCGAAATCTATGGCGCATTCATGTCTACCATACCTTTTTTTGCCATTATGGCTTTGCCATTGACGATGGTGATTATCGCGGGGGAGATAGATTTGTCCTTCGGATCTATTATGGCCATAGGAGTGCTGGTATTTGTCAACGTTTGGCCGAGAACTGGAAATTGGGCACTGGCTTTTGTTTTATTACTGGTTACTGGATTTCTGGTAGGATTGCTAAACGGGATCATAGTGGTTAAGTTCGGAATCCCCTCGCTAGTGGCAACTATCGGTACGCAGTTCTTTTGGAGAGGAGTGGTGCTGGTGGTCACAGGCGGACGCCCGGCTTCTCTCGTGCCGCTGAAAGGAACGATCTTACATCAAGCACTGGTGGGCAGGTTGGCAGGATACGTACCGGCTCAGATGATCTGGGCGATTATTGTGGCCGTAGTTGTGTGGGTCCTTTTGAACCGTCACAGATTCGGAGCCCATGTCTATCTGGTTGGGGATAACAGAGATAGTGCTATGCTTATGGGTGTCAATGTTGACCGAACAAGGATGATAGCCTTCGCTATCGTCGGTCTTGCGGCGGCCTTCGCAGGCCTTTTGGCTAGTCTGGAAGTGAACTACTTCTGGGTTAATCTGGGGGAAGGGTATCTTCTGAGGACGCTGGCCTCTGTATTCTTGGGCGGCACTTCGGTTTTCGGCGGAGTGGGGACTATATTGGGGACCTTTATCGGCTGTTTCATCATCGGCGCTATCGAGGCCGGAACGGTGGCCATCGGTCTGTCAGGGTTCTGGACGCAACTGATCTATGGTTTGATTATCGTCGTCTCGGTCTCGATGCACTCTGTGCTAAGAAGAAGGCTGGCGCGTTCATAACGATAGGAGATTGGAAATTGGAGGTTGGAAGTTAGATCTCCAACCCCGAACCTCGAACCTTTAACCTCCAAAATGAAGCATCGAGATCGAGTACTCATGGCTCTCCACCACGAGGAGCCTGATAGATGTCCCATGCAGATCAGCTTTACGCCTGAATTCGTCACCAGGCTTAAGGATGACTTGGGGCTCAAAGATGAAGATTTCTACAACCCCCACGGAGGTGGTAACACGTACGTGTTGGAGCGCATCCTGGATCAGGACATGCTTCTAACGTCTGTAGGATGGGCCAACTCCTACTACGCCACTGAGCTCTACAGTGAGGACGGCGTTTCCTATACCGATGAGTGGGGAGTGGGATGGAAGAACATAGAATATGAAACCAGATTCGGCAAAGGCCGTTATACCGAAATAGTGGGTCATCCTCTGGCCGACGATAAAGCGGTAGAGTCATATCAACCGCCCGATCCGAACCGGCCTGAGTTATACGTCGAAACGGAAAGGGTGATCAAGGAATTCAAGGACGAATACTGGATCGTGGGCGTGACGGTGACCACGATCTTTGAAACCGCCTGGGCGCTCAGAGGATACGAGAAGACACTGATGGACTTGGCGCTCCATCCTGATCTCATCGAAAGACTTTTAGATATACCGTTCAACTACCACCTCACTGCCGCTAAGAAGCTGGTGCAAATGGGTGTAGACATGATTTGGATCGGGGATGACGTGGGCGCTCAGGATAGGATGCTCATCTCACCCCAAACCTGGCGCCGCTTCCTCAAGCCCCGCCTGGCGACGTTTATCTCCAGCCTGAAGAGCATCAATCCAGACGTGAAAGTGGCCTATCATTCGGACGGCAATATCTACCCCATCATCCCCGACCTGATCGAAATCGGCCTGGACATTCTGAATCCAGTTCAGCCCAGGTGCATGGATCCTGAGAAACTGAAAAAGGAGTACGGGGACAAACTGTGCTTCTGGGGCTCGATAGATGAGCAATACACCCTGCCCTTTGGAACACCGGCCGAGGTGGAAAGAGAAGCGATCACCCGCCTGAAAACGCTGGGCAAGAACGGCGGATTGATCATCGGCCCGACCCATCACGTGCAACTGGATACCCCCCTGGAAAACTTCTGGGCTATGGTCAATACCATAACTGGAGTTTAGAGATTAGAGGTTAGAAGGTGGATCATGCACCTCCAACCTCCAACTTCCAACCTCCAACTTCCAAACTATGAATCCACGCGAACGGGTCATGTTAGCCCTGAATCACCAACAGCCCGACCGCATCCCCATTGATCTGGGCGGTACGATCTGCTCTTCCATCCACAAAAACGCCTACATCGCGCTCAAGAAACACCTGGGGCTGGAGGTGGAGGAGCTCAGGATGCTAGACTACGTCCAGCAACTGCCCTACCTGGACGAGGCCCTTCTGGAGCGCTTCGGCGTGGACTTCCGGATGGTCCAGTTGCCCGCCGCTACTGCGCCAGACGTGAACATCTTCGAGGACGGCGACTACTACGCCTTCATTGACCGCTGGGGCTCCAAGCTGCACATGCCCAAACATGAGGGACTGTACTTCGACTGGGTGGACTTTCCCATCAAGGAAGCTACCATGAAAGCCCTGGACGGCTATACCTGGCCGCGCCCCGACCCCCCAGAGGTGAATGCCCGACTTCGCCAGCAGGCCAGGTACCTCTACGAAAACACCGATTATGCCCTGGTCGGCAGCGCCGTCATCGGCGGCGGCATCTTTGAGCAACCGGCCAGAACCATGGGCCTGGAGAATTTCCTCATCGCCCTGGTCAAAGAGCCGAAATTCGCCGACCGAATGATGGAGCAGATCACTGAAATCTACATCGAGTCCTGCCACAACTATCTGGAGCAGGTGGGGCCATACCTCCAGGTCTTCACCTATTGGGACGATGTAAGCGGCCAGGATGGCTGGCTCATCTCGCCCGACCTTTACCGCCGTATGATCAAGCCCAAACAACGCCGCCTGCTGGAGGCGATCAAGAGCAAGACAGACGCCAAGGTCTATTATCACAGTTGCGGGGCGGTCTATGATCTGATCCCGGATTTGATCGAGCTGGGCTTCGACATTCTCAACCCGGTCCAGGTCTCGGCGCGGGGCATGGACACCAAACGACTCAAGCGAGAGTATGGCCAAGACATCGTCTTCTGGGGCGGCGGGGTTGATACCCAGCATGTATTGCCTTTCGGCACACCGGAAGATGTGGCCGACGAGGTCAGGCGACGCATTGACGACCTGGCCCCTGGCGGCGGATTCGTCTTCGCCGCCGTCCACAACATCCAGGCACTGGTCCCTCCTGAAAACATCGTCACCCTGTTTGAGACCGCCCTCGAATACGGAAAGTACTGAAGGTAGTGAGACGGTGGTATGGCAAAGTGACACTACATCATTAATGATGTAGTTTGGGCAGAGGACAGCCTTTTTGAAGATATGAACGGACTCAATCTACAGCTTTCCAAGCTGTAGTGCAGCATCATCCTGCGGTTACCCGAGTGAGCTCTCAAAATTCATCATGCCCGCGCGGCCTGAAAAGTTAGTGCCATTGGGCGTGGGAGTCCGCTCTGCTCAGAATTTGTATTGGCTGAGTTTTGAAAATGGCAAGGCGAGAAGTCGTTAAACTTGCACTGGAGGCCAAACGTCCGCCCTACGTTCCCTGGAGCATCGGATTGACCAAAGAAGCGCGGGAGAAGCTCCAGCAGCATTTTGGCCAATCTGATCTGGAAGACGTACTACAAAACCACTTTCTCCGCTTGGGAAGCGACATCGGGTTTTTCACCGACCTCGGCGATGACTGTTTCCAGGACGTGTTTGGGGTGATATGGGACAGAAGCATTGACCAGGACATCGGCACCCCCAAGAACCGCGTTTTGCCGCACCCCACGCTCAAAAGCTACGGCTTTCCTGACCCCCTGGACCCCCGCTTCTTCGCCGATATCCCCGCTCGAATCGAGAGACAAGGCGACCGCTTCCGCGTCTTCCAGATCGGCTTTTCGCTCTGGGAGAGAGCCTGGACGCTGCGCGGCTGGGAAAACCTGACGATGGATTTCCACGACCATCCAGGTTTCGTCCACGACCTGCTGAACACCATCGCCGATTATAACATCGCCCAGGTCAAGCAGGCCCTGCAATACGACATTGACGCCGTCTACTTCGGAGATGATTGGGGCATGCAGCGTGGCCTGCAGATGGGGCCTGTTATGTGGCACAGGTTCATCTATCCCGTGCTGAAACGCATGTACGGTGTCGTGCGCGAGGCGGGCAAGTATGTGATGATCCATTCCTGTGGGGACGTGGACGAGCTGTTCGATGACCTGATCGAGATCGGGGTGAATTGCTTCAACCCCTTTCAGCCGGAGGTCATGGACGTGACCTCGCTGATCCGGCGCTATCGTGGTCGCCTGGCTTTCCACGGAGGCCTGTCCACGCAGCGGACCCTGCCCTACGGCTCCAGCGATGATGTCCGTCGGGAGACCGTGTCCCTCCTGAAACTCGGCGGCGATGGTGGCTACATCTTTGCTCCGGCCCACGATGTGGAGGGGGATGTGCCCCTGGAAAACATGCTGGCTTTCATCGAGACAGTCCAGCAGCAGCCTGGATACGTGAATGAGTTGAAAGAAAGGGGAAAGAAACCGTATGTCCGCACGCATCAAAATTGACCCCGACCGCTGGCTGGGCCGGATCACCCCCCTCATCTACGGTCAATTCATCGAGCACCTGGGACGGTGCATTTACGGCGGCATCTACGAGGAAGGCTCGCCGCTGAGCGATGGCCGCGGCTTCCGACGGGATGTGTTGGAGGCCGCCAAAGGGCTGCGACCGCCGGTCCTGCGCTGGCCGGGCGGCAACTTCGTCTCTGGCTACCATTGGGAGGACGGTATCGGGCCCAAGGAGCGGCGGCCACGGCGCCTGGAACTGGCCTGGCACGCCGAGGAGTCCAATCGCTTCGGCACGGACGAGTTCATCGCCTACTGTCGCGATCTGGGCGCGGAGCCGTACATCTGCATCAACCTGGGCACAGGCACGCTGGACGAGGCGCGTAACTGGGTGGAGTACTGCAACGGCAGCGGGAACACCCTCTACGCCAACCTGCGTCGGCAGAGCGGCCACGCGGAGCCATACGGCGTCAAGTACTGGGGGCTGGGAAATGAGATGTATGGGCCCTGGCAGATGGGACACAAGCCAGCCGAAGAATATGCCCGCTACGCGCGGGAGGCGGCCAAGCTGATGAAGTGGGTTGATCCATCCATCCAGCTCATCAGTTGTGGTCTGGACGGCCTCAGCGAGTGGGATCGCATCGTGCTGGAGGTGCTGGCGCCCATCGTGGATTTCCACAGCATCCACCTCTACACGGGCAGCAGTGACTACTATGCCAACGTCTTCCAGCCACACCACGCCGGCCGCATGATTGAGGCGACGCAAGTGCTCATTGACACCATCCGCTTTCAACAGGGGATCGAGCATCCCATCCGCATCGCCTTTGACGAGTGGAACGTCTGGTTCCGCGAGAAAGCCGAGGGGGGACGGCTCGAGGAGCGCTACACCCTGGCCGATGCGCTGGCGGTAGCCGCCTACCTGAACGAGTTCCAGCGTCACCCCAGGGCCATGGGCATGGCCAACCTGGCCCAGATGGTCAACGTGATCGCGCCTATCTTCACCCGGCCGGACGGCCTGTTCCGCCAGACGATCTACTATCCGCTGCTGCTATACGCAACCCACCGCCAGCCCATCGCCTTGGAGGCGTGGGTGGCGTGTGACACCCACACCTTCCCTGAGGCTCCGAAAGACCGGCGGCTGCGCGGGCTGGGGCCGTTTCCGTATCTGGACGTGTCCGCCACCCTGTCCGAGGCAGGTGACACGCTGACGTTGGCAGCCATCAACCGGCACCAAGAAGCGGCGCTGACGACGGAGATTGACCTGGGCGGATGGCAGCCAGCCAGCCCGGCGATGGCCTACACGGTCAACGCCGACGACGTGGATGCCACCAACGATTTCGGTCACGAGCGCGTGGGGGTAGCGGAGAGCCAGGTGGACGTGGCCGCGCATTTCACCTACCAGTTCCCCGCCCACTCGCTGACGGTGATGACCCTGCGGAGATAGGGCAGCGGTAACGACTCAGGCTGTCATTGCGAGGAGGCGGTTTTTGCCGACGAAGCAATCTCCAATTCGCAAGTTGGGGATTGCTTCGCAAAAAACGCTCGCAATGACAACAGAGGATGTAGTTACGGGCAGCGAATCCCCATTGTGAAAGGTTTTCTTTTATGGCAAAAGCGGCAAAACGGCAGACTCAACGAGTTGTTTTTCAACCCACTGCTTATCGAGGCCTACAACAGGGTATCAACCAGATCGCCGATACGCTCCGGCCAACCCTGGGCCCGCTTCCCCGTACCGTCGCCATTGAGCGATCTCCCAGGGACAAAGCGCCGGAGCTCCTCGACGATGGTGGTGTCATTGCCCGACGCATCATCGAGTTGGCCGACCGCGACGAAGATGTGGGCGCGATGCTCCTTCGCCACGTGTTGTGGCGTCTGCACGAAAAGGTCGGCGATGGGACGGCCACCGCTGCCGTGTTGTTCCAGTCGGTCTACAATCAGGGCGTGCACTACATTGTCTCCGGTGGGAACGGGATGGCGTTGCGTCACTACCTGGAGAAAGGTATGGGGGTCGTCCTCAATGAGTTGACTGGTATGGCGGTGTACCTGGAGGGCCAGGAGAAATTCGCCCAGATGGCCGAAACGATCTGCCATGATCCGTCCCTGGCCAAAATGCTGGGCGAGATTTTCGACATCATTGGCGAGTACGGCCAGCTTGAGATCCGCTCTGGCCGCAGCCGGGAGCTGGAGCGAGAATACGTAGAGGGGATGTATTGGAAGGGCGGCATCCTTTCCCGCCAGATGATCACTGACCATACCAGCCTCAGAACGGAGATGGAGAACGCCGCCATCTTGATCAGCGACCTCGATATTGAGGATCCACGCCAACTGATACCCGTGATAGAGGCAGCGATGCAGGCTGAAATCCACTCCCTGCTGATCGTAGCGGGCAGGCTTTCCGATAACGCCATAGCCCTGCTGCTGATGGCGAGTCGGGACCCGGCCAAATTCCAGGCCATCGCTGTGCAGACTCCGGGGATGACTGCCGGTGATCAGGCAGCATCGTTGGAGGATCTGGCTGTCTTGAGCGGTGGGCGTCCTTTGGCAAAGACAGCGGGCTATACGCTGAGTGGGGTAAAGGTCCAACACCTGGGGCGTGCCCGCCGAGCCTGGGCCGACCGCACCTATTTTGGCATCGTTGGGGGCAAAGGCGACCCCCGCGCGTTGCGTAAGCACATCGTCAGCCTGCGCGCCGCCTTTGGACGGGCCGACGATCCGGAGGTGCGCAGGAAACTACAGGAACGCATTGGCAAACTGATGGGCGGGTCGGCGGTGCTGTGGGTAGGTGGGGCGACGGAATTGGAGATCAATGCCCGCAAGGAACTGGCACAGCGGGCCTCCGATGCCCTGCGGGGCGCGATCACGGACGGCGTGGTGCCTGGCGGTGGTGTGTCGCTGCTGGCCTGCCGTGCGGCGTTGCAGGAGAGGCTAGATCAGAGCACAGACCCGGATGAGCGCGCTGCTTATCGGATTCTGATCAAGGCGCTGGAAGAGCCAATCCGCGCGATCCTCACCAATGCCGGATATGACGCCAGTGAAGTCATGGCCGAAATCAAACGGGCTGATGCAGGCTATGGGTTCGACGTGCGATGCGGCCGGATCGTTGAGATGGCGAAGGCGGGCATCAACGACGCGGCCAGTGTGCAGAAAGCAGTTGTACACAGCGCGGTGGCCAGTGCTGCTCTGGCCTTGACGATTGATGTGTTGGTCCACCGCAAGACCCCCAGAGAATCTTTGACCACCGCCTAGCCGAGCAGGAGACGACGATGATAGACGACACGAGGGCAGAGCCCCAGATTCAGGACCTTGTTTATTCCCTGGCTACGTCGCCGGATTTTGCCCAGGATGGCATCTGCTTTGCCGCTCGTCAATCGGGGCTGTATCGCTCCGATGATGGGGGCATCACCTGGCGTACCACGTA